>Ga0315280_10005280_pt1 | contig 18509 bp, 20 predicted proteins | sample YL17G06_40_MG_FD_203697 | JGI IMG/M metagenome (GOLD analysis project Ga0315280, IMG submission 203697) | Sediment microbial communities from Yellowstone Lake, YNP, Wyoming, USA - YL17G06_40 | ecosystem: Environmental > Aquatic > Freshwater > Lake > Sediment | place: USA: Wyoming | collected... | reverse complement strand
AAGCGAAACTGGTCAGCCATGATGAGCAGGATATTCGGGCGGGCAGGTTGCGGTTTCTCTGCGGCGCTCAGGGCAAACGCCGCCGCCGACATCCCCGACAAGCGCAGAAAATCACGCCGCTTCATTGTCATTGCTCGTCCTCCTGGTGATTCGGTCTGTGCGCTTCGCCAGCTATTGCTTGGCTGCCGGCGCGGGACTCTCCGGCGCGGTCAGCTCGATGGTCTCGATCACGTGCCCATCCAGCGCGATGGCTCGGATGTGTGCCTGATTCCCTTCGACCTCGATCGGCACGTAGTGCTCGACGCTCTCCACCTTCAGCGTGATGTTGCCGGGCAAAGGCGCTTCGGCCGGCGCCAGCGGAGCGCCGCCGCCGCCGGTCACGATGTAATGCACGCCGTTCTTCAGGTGGTGCTGGTAGTTGTGATCGTGCCCGGCGAAGACCGCCGCCACCTTGTACTTCTCGAAAAGCGGGACCAGCGTCTGCGTTTCCTGGCTCACGTGGCCGCCCTTCGTGATGTTGACGGTGTAGGCGGGGTGGTGCATGACCACGAAGCGGAAATCGGCCTTCTGGTTGCGCGCCAGGTCGTCTTCCAGCCAGCGCGTTTGCTCGGTCCAGAAGCGCTCGCGCGCGCCGCTCCCCGAGGCAACGTTCGGCACGTCACTGTCGATCATGGCGAAATGCGCGGCGCCCCAATTGAACGAGTAGTACGGCAGTTTGACGTCGAAAAACTCGTAGAACCGGGCGTTGTCCCGCTCGTGATTGCCGAGCACGGGAAAGAACACCGTCTTGCGCAGCAATTCCCGCTCGATGTCGAAGAACGTCGGCCACAGCGAGGTATCGTACCCATCGTTCACCAGGTCCCCGGTGTGGACCACGAAATCCGGATCCAGCTTCTCGATCGCCGCAATCACCTTGCGGTGCAGCTCGTGCCTGGACCGCGTGTCACCGAAGACCACGAACTTGAAAGAGGCGCGCCCGGCGGGGGGCGTTTTGAAGCGCCCCTTCCCTTCCTCGCCCGCGAACGCCTGGTAGTACACGGTCGTGCCGGGCTTTAGGCCCGTCAGCGAAACCTTGTCGCCGCGCAGGACCGGTACGGTTCGGTCCATCTTCCCCACTTCGGCGCCGACCTTTACGTCGGAGGTCTCGACCACCCAGCCGATGGTCGCGGCTCTTGGCGCGGGATTCACTACGTAAGGGCCGCCGACGACTCGCTCGGCACCATACGAAGAAACAGCCAGACATAAGACCGTGAACAAGAGTTTGAGTTTCATGAACGGGTTCCAACGGCTCACCGGCGAGCCGCCCCTTCCGATCGCTTCTACTTTTTGCTTTCCAGCAGGGAATAAAACACCGGCATCACCAGCAGGGTGATGAAGGTGGAAATGGAAAGTCCACCGATCACCGCCAGGGCCAGCGGTTTCTGCAATTCGGCGCCGGAGCCCAGCCCCAGTGCCAACGGCGGTACGAAGCATGCTGTCCGCATAGGCGGCCTCAGCCTCGAACAGTTCCGCCCTAAAAGGCCGCTGTGCTTTTCGTCTCGATCGCTTCGTGCGTTGCGTCTGAGCTTTTATCGTCACCCTTCCGTCAAAAGCGAATAGGAAGCCTCATGTTGTACGGTTCGGCGAACTGAAGCTGCTGCCTTACGTGCGGCCATTGAGCTTCTTCTCCAACTGGGCGCGACTGATTTCCTTTTGCTTCCGGCGTCTGGCAATGAGCTTCCAGAACTTGTCGCTGCTGCCAAGTTCCAACTGCTCCGGATCCATCCCTTCAACGCCAACAACAAGCGCAACTGGTCGGCCGTCCCGCACAATAACGACGCGTCCCTGCTGCGCCTGGCTGATGCACGATTCAAGGTCGGCCTTTTCAAGAACAATCTGCTTCATAGGATTTCCTCGGTCCTTCTGTGAGGCGGCTTGTGCCGAATGGCCCGGACGGCTACCGTCAAGTCCCCCTCGTTCACATCATAGAAAACGCGGTACTCCCCGACGCGGAGCTGCCACACGGGCTCGACATGCTCCCAGGGAGGAACCAGGCCCACAAGGACCTTGCGATTGCGAGTTCGCCGGGTTGGTTCATGCCTCAATTGTGCTTCGATACGATCCAGTATCTGGGCGCGCTGGCTCCCACTCACACGGCCCAGATCATCCGCAACACCTTCTGAAAATCGAATCTCGTACATGCTTGCGAAGACTCGCCTTCCATGACTCGCGTTCGGGTGCGCCTAACGACCGCGGTCAGCCGCCGGCGAAGCCGGTCGGCTGTACCGCCTCGGTAGGCGCCTCCTGCACAGCGCGGAAAGACGTGGCCAGTTCATTTCCTGAGACTACGCAGCTGCCTCTTTTGCAATGGCGTCAACCAGAATGCCGCTTGTGCGTTAGAATTAGATGTGAATTGGATCTTGCCGTACTTCTTTGTGGCGATCACAGCGCGGTCCCCCTCCGTCGCTATCCTGTCAGTGAGCAACTCAATATCGGTTCCTTCAATCCTAAGCATCTTGACGTCGCCCTGGATTTCTATGATTCTCTCATCCGAATCGACGTGGAGGCGCTTCAGGGCCGCCTCAAAGACGATGGACAGGTCTTTAGGATCTACTTTCTCGTAACGTTCCTCGTCGGATCGGGTCTGCAACGCCGATGCGGAGGGCTCTGGTGCCTGGCTTTTCTGCCGCGCAGGTGAGTTCTCTCCGGTAGTGGCGCTGCTTGCCGGGCTTGAGGTGCCGGAGGCACCGGGCGGAGCGCTCTTCTGACAGGCCGCGAGCGAGAGGAGAAGGATCGCCGAGAGCAGGAGCATCAGTGTGTTTCTCATAGAGATCCCCTTTCGGTGGGGTGCGACTGCCTAACTCCTGTTCAGGCCGACCCACCTGAACCCCCGCCGGGCTCGGTCCAAGACTAGGCTCGCCATGTAGCCTACCGTTCATTCTACACCTCCGGGCGGCGCGCTCGCCCTCCTGTCTCCGCCGCGCGGGTGAGCGGTCCAAAGACCGCCAGTACAGATTGCCTCACAGCATCTGACGCTTGCCGCTCAGTTAAAGCATGGCCCCGTCAGGCCCGCCTCCCTTCCTTGCTTTCCAGCAGGGAATAAAACACCGGCATCACCAGCAGGGTGATGAAGGTGGAGATGGGAAGCCCGCCGATCACCGACGACCTCGGCCTCCGCCCGCAGCACCTCCACTTGCGCCACCGCGCCGGCCTCGAAGCGTTCCTTGGCGATCTCCCGGAGGCGCTCGGCCAGCCCCTGCATCTTGGCGCGCAGCGCCGATTCGGCGCGCGCTTGAGCGACCCCATAGTACGCCTCGCGCGTAGTGCAGCGCACCTGCCAGACCAGCGCGGCGATCTCCAGTTCCGTCAGCCCGCCCTCCTCGGTGGCCTGTTCGATGCGGCGCTGCCGCTGGAAACGGAATTCCAGGGGCTGCTCGAAAGCCAGCCCCTGACGGGGCGCATCGCGCGACGCTCCAAAGGAAAACGTCGGATTCGGCCGCTGTTTCGCGATCTGGATTCTGGCCGGCGTCAGCGCGCGCCGCTGCCGCGCCGCCAGCAGATCCAGGTTGCGCTGATCGGCCATCTCCAGCGCCTTTTGAAGAGTAAGCGGGTCGCGCTGCTGGCCCGCCACGCGCGGGATCGCGGCCGTGACCAGCAGAAACACCGTGAATGCGATCGAGAAGAAAAAACTATGGCGCATATGAAAATCTAAAAGCAGACTCGGCCGGCGGCCCAAAATATATAACACACGTTCTTCTTGTTTGCCCATGAATGTTCAGGGATAACCCTGAAAGTTTCCTGAATTTTCGGGGCCGGGCATGAAGCCGCGGGCCTGCGCCAGCGTCCGCCTGAACGCATTGCGGGGAAGCTCGGCGCTGTAGGGGCCGGCTCCAGTCCGGCCCGCCCCGCCGGCTTTCAGCGGATATACTGGAACCTCAGGCAATCGAGGAGCGCGCGATGGCGTACCCGTTTCGTGGCGTGGATTTCATGGAGATCGATTCGCTGTTCAGCGAGCAGGAGCTGCTGGTCCGGCAAACCGCCCGCGAATAGACTTACGAAGGAACACACGACATCCACACGCTGATCATCGGGGAAAAGATCACCGGGCTCTCCGCTTTCGTATGAACGTGAGAAATGGGACGCAGATGAACGCAGATAAACGCAGATCGGATACGAACAAGAACAAGTCTGCGTTCATCCGCGTTCATCTGCGTCCCATATCGGTCGCCCTGGCGTTATTGAGCGCCGGCGGTGCGGCGCTGGCCGCCGCCGCGCCTCTTTTACATTCGCCGGAGATGCACGCGCTGTTCCGGCCGCTGTGCCACCAGCAGCCTGGCCGGTCGTTCTGGATGGCCGGAGCGCCCATGGCGGCCTGCGCCCGTTGCCTCGGCATTTACATCGGAGCGGCCGTTGGACTATTCGTTTCCGCGTTCCGGCTCTCGGCTTTCGCGTCAGGCACTGGACCTGAAACCTGGCACCTGAAACCTGGAACCTGTCTGGCATCGCTGGCCCTGCTGGCCGCCGACGTCCTCAGCGAATGGCTGGGGCTGCGGCCGGCGTGGGCGGCCGGCCGCATGCTGACGGGCCTGCTGGCGGGCGCCGCCGCCGCGCCGCTGCTGGCGGATGCTTTCGAGCGCTGGTTGCTTGACCCGTTGTCTTACAATCGCGGTTGGGCTCCCAGGCCTGAGGAGTACCACCATGGCTAGCCAACCGCAACCACCCTCCCCCCGGCGTCCCGACTACACCTTCGCCTGGATGCTGCTGGGGGTGCTCGGGCTTGCCGGCCTGCTGGTTTTCAGCGGCATTTATGTCTTTTCCCGCTACCTGGTTCGCCAGATCAGCATGGATATTCGCCAGCTCGACAAGCAGGTCGAGGTGGATACGGCCGCGGGTTCGCTGAAGGTCCAGAAGGGAGAACCGACGGAAGCCGAGTTGCGCTTGCCCATCTATCCCGGCGCGCGGCGGGTCAAAGGAGATGGGGCGATGATTTCGATCGAAATCCCGGCGGCGGCCAGCCTGCAGGTAGTGGCGGCGGAATACCAGAGCGACGACGCACTGGAGCGGGTCGCCTCGTTCTATCGCGGGCGCCTGAGCCGCGATTTCAAGGAGCGGCGCGGCCGCAGCCGCGTGGAATTCGTCATGCGCGATGCCGAGCAGCAGAGGCGCGTGATCATCTGGCGGGTTCGTCACAAGACGCAAATCGCCCTGGCGAACATCACCGAGAGTGCATCCAACTGATGGAACGCTGCCCGCACTGCAACGCGGAATTGCCGCCGGTCGCGCATTTTTGCCCGATCTGCGGGACCAAACTCAGCGCGCAGCCGGCATCCGCCGCGGAGCCGGAGCGCGAGCCGGCATCGGAGCCGGAGCAGCGGCCGCCGGCCGAGCCTCCGCCCGCCGCGCCCGCGCCGCCCTCCACTCCGCCGGCCCGGGACTGGCAGACTCCCCCGGTGACGGCCTCGATGATGCTCGGCCCGGCCTTCATGGCCGGTATCGCCGCGGGCGTGCTGGCCGGGGTCCCCGAGCTTAGCGACTTCTGCTGTTTGTGGACGCTGGGATGCGGCGCCCTGGCCGTCTTCTTTTTTCGGGTGCAGTTCGGCCGCTCCGCGCTCCCCCACGAAGCGGGCCGGCTCGGCATGCTCAGCGGCTTTTTCGGCTTCGCGGTCGCCTTCCTGGTGGCCCTGATCTCTCACGCCTTGATCCGCCGGCAGCTCTGGGGCCTGGTGGAATTCCTCCGCGACGAATTCCGCCAGCGCGCCGAGCTGATGAACTCGCCCAATGCCGAGCGGGTGATGGAGGTGGTGAATTCGCCCGGCGGCGGCCCCTTCCTGGTGCTGGCCTGGGCCCTCACCTACCTGTTCGGCTTCCTGGCGATGAGCATCCTGGGCGCGCTGTTGACCGGCGCCATCCTTCGCCGCCGCCATTAGCAGGTGCCAGGTGAGGTACTCGCAAAATTCCATTTAAGACAACAGAGCCGCGAGCGTCAGCGAGCGGGTGCCCCGCAAGGCCAACGCAACGCTGCGCCAGCACCCGCTCGCTGACGCTCGCGGCTCTGTTGCTGCGCCCATTCTGTAATTTTGTAAGTACCTCAGTCGTCAGCCGACAGCCAGCAGCGAGCTGGATCCGAACAGGTTGCCGCGGTTGAGCAGGTCCTGCGGATCCAGCGCCAGCTTGATCTGGCGCATGGCTTCAATGACTTCCGGCGGATACTGCAGCTTGAGGAAGTGCAGCTTGGCCTTGCCCAGGCCGTGCTCGCCGGCGACTGTGCCGCCCAGCCGCACTGCCTCTTCGGCAAACCTCAGCAGCAGCGCCTTGGCCGCCTGGAAGGAGGCTTCGTCGGTGGGAAGCATGTTGACGTGCAGGTGCGCGTCGCCGATGTGCCCGTAGATCGTGTATTTCGGGCTGGCGACCTGAAGGTCGCCGCTACATGGATCGCAGTCGCCGAACAAGGCGCGCAATTCCCGGTAATAAAACGCGAGCAGCTCCCCGATGCGCTCCACCGGAACGGCCTGGTCGGTGGCCAATTTGGGGAAGCCGTTCTGCCGCGCCGTCTCGTTGACAATGAGCGCTATAGCGTGGCGAAAATCGCGGAATTTCTCACGCTCGGCCGCCGACATCGCAAACCAGGAATCCTCCAGCAAGGCCGCCCCGTCTCCGCCACCCGACTGCTCGATGACCTCCAGCCAGCGCTCGGCGGCATCTTCCAGCGAGCCGGCGCCGGTCTCCTGCTCCAGCAGGACGGCGGCGCGGGCGGCGGCCGGCGTCTCCGGGTAGCGGTGCAGCCGGAGCAGCGTCAGCGCGTTGCGGTCGAAGAACTCGATCAGCCGGGCCTCGACCGGGCCGGCAAAGTTGGTTTCGCGGGACAGGCGCCGGACGCGCGTGGCGAAGTCCAGGGCCGCCGCCTCGCCGGTAAAGAACACCACGCCGCCCAATACCTCACCCGGCCATGGCAGCAGGTCCAACTCGGCTTCCGTGACGACGCCCAGCGTACCTTCGCAGCCGATGAACAGGTCCATCAGGTCCATGCCCGGCGCGAAGTAATAGCCGGCCGAGTGCTTGGTGGTGGCGGGCATGGCGTAACGGGGCAGGCGCAATTCGCAGACGCGCCCGTCGGCCAGCACGATCTCGAACCGGTTCTCCGAATCGGCGTGCACCTGCCCGCGCTCCAGTTCCAGCAGGTCCCCGTTCGGCAACACCAGGCGCAGGCGGCGAACATAGCGGCGTGTGCCTCCGTATTTGAAGCTGCGCGAGCCGGAAGCGTTGGTGGCGATGTTGCCGCCGATGCTGGAGGTGTTCTCGGTGGGGTCGGGCGGATAGAACTGGCCGGCGGCCTGGGCGGCCGCCTGCAAGTCTTTCAGCACCACGGCGGGTTGCACGCGCGCCCGCCCCGGCGCAAGGTCCACGATGCGGTTGAGGCGCTCCAGCGAGACCACCCACCCGCCCTGCGCCACGCGCCCGCCCGTCAGGCCGGTCCCCGCCCCGGAGACAGTCACGGGCGTGCCGGTCCGCTGCGCTTGGCGCAGGATGGCGCTGACCTCCGCCTCGTTCTCGGGCAGCAGCACCGCCTCGGCCGTTCCCGTGAAGCCCGAGGCATCCTCCAGGTAGCGCGCAATTGAATCAGGATCGGTGCAGGGAATCGGTGAGGCCGCGCCGGGGCACGGTTGCGCATAAGCTCGAGATGCCATCACCACCAGTTTACAGGTTTCTCGTCGCCGAGTGGCAACCGGCGGGTTCACCGCCGCGGACGGAAAGCGGCGCCTCGACGCCCCGCTAATGGCTCAGTTTCCGGATAGGCGACTATACGTCCAAGTGGCCGCTCGGCAAACACTACGGCGTTTATCGCGAGTGATCAGGCTCTTGCGCTGCGAAGTTGGTGGCTCTGATATTGCGAACAGGTGCCTAACAAGGGCTTGAAGCTGCCGAGCTGCAGCGGTGTCGGCTCAGCAGAGGATGCCAGACGCGGGCGTAGCCGAAGTCACCGCAGGAGCGCGTAAGCTGCGACCGCGGCGATCGCGAGCGCCGGCCATACCCACAACAAGTCGGGGCGCAGCGGCGGCTGGGGGCACTCGCTGAGCGGATCGAGGCGCAGGAAGGGGATGCGACCCTTCTTTGCTACGAAGTCCTCTACTTCGTCCCGGATGTCCCAGGAAGCCAGCGATCGCTTCCACAGCCACAGAGGGCCCTTCTTCCGGAGGTGCCAGTACAGCCGCCGTAGTTCCTCATCGTCAGTGACCAAGCGAGCCACGGCACCGAACGCCGGCCCGCGTGCCTGGGCCGTTATGCGCGGGTCGGCCAGGATATTCTGGTACCACTGCGTGCGCTCGCCCCAGCCAGCGCCGATGTAGATGCGACCGTCCAGCACAAAATGCGCCAGCATGGTGTGGCGCGCCCGTCCCGACTTACGCCCTCTTGTGGTCAGAACCAGAAAATCAAAAAGCCGCGCACGCACCAACAGTGGCTTCAGCCCTAGCCGCCAGTACAAAAGCGGCCCGCGAAGGAGCACCCGGCGCCACCCTCGACCCGGGTAAGCCATCCAGCCGACGCGCCCCCGCTGCGGGGAGAGCCCGGTGATTGGATCGGGCTGCATGATTCAATTTAAACCCAAGTTGGCTGACATGTCGTGCTGAACCAGTTACGGATTAACTCGTCGCCACTACCCGATCAGTCGGCTCCTGCCTGAGAAGTAATGCCCCTGGGACGTGGCCGGGGCAAGCCCCAGGATTACCCGCCAAAAGTCGCAGTGTGTTTACCAATCGATTCGGCTGGCTCCCCGAGCTCATGTGGCCGTGCAACGCGCTTATCGGAAACTGACCCACTACCGACGCCCAGGTGTGCCCAAGCGCCCATCCGGTGCTACAATGGCAGGCAGATGGGCTTCGTTCGTGCCAGGTTTGCCGTTTGCCACCCGGTGGAGCTGGAGCGCTCCGCGGAAGTGGAATTGCTCGTCGACACGGGGGCCTTGATCAGCGTGGTGCCACGCCCGACGCTGGAGAGCCTGGGTGTGCCGGTTCAATTTCGGCGCAACTTCCGCCTGGCCAACGGGCAGACCATCCAGCGCGACGTTGGCCTGGCCTTCTTCCGATGGAACGGGCACGAGAGCGGAGCTCCGGTAGTATTCGGCGATGCTGAAGACATGCCGCTGCTGGGCGTGACGGCGCTGGAAGCCATGGGCCTGCAGGTGGATCCCGGCACCCAGCAGCTCAAGCCCGCCGAATCTTACCTGCTGTAGCGCCCGGGGGCGCCGCAGGCCTCCGTTGAGCCTGGCCACGCTTCAGAAAATCTTGAGCTGGATGGTGAGGAACTTTTTCGGGTTCTGCCGGAAATCGGCGAGCAGCCCGCGCAAGTCCAGCGTGAACGAATTCAGGTTGTTGTAGAGACTCTCGTCGTGCAACAGCCTGCCGGCCGATCCCTCGCCGCGCTCCAGCCGGCCGCTGACCTTGTCGATATTGGCGACGGCCGAATTGGCGCGGTCGTACAGCGCCTCTTCCTTGATGAGCTTGCCCAGCGTGCCCTGCCCTTTTTCGACGCCGCCGACAATGCCGTCCACCCGCGCCAGCAGCTTGTTCGTCCGGTCGTACACGCCGGGATCGTAGATGAGCTTGCCGAGCGATCCTTGCCCCTTCTGAACGTCGTCGAGAACCTGGTTGACCTTGGACACGCCGGCGTGCGCGTCGTTGTACAGTTGGTCGCTGATGAGGAATTTGCCCAGCGAGCCCTTGCCCGACGCCGCATAGCTCACCAGCCCCTGGATGTCGTCGACGCTCTTGTTGGCCTTCTTGAACAGCGACTCGTCGTAGATGATCTTGCCCAGGCTCCCCTTGCCCGATTCGACCTGGTTCATGATGTTGTCCACGCGCCCGGCAATGCGGTTCAGCTTGACCATGACATCGGCGCTGGTGGCCACCACGTCGCTGATCTCCGCCGTCTCTTTCAGCTTCACTTCGCCTTCCGGCGCAATGACGGGCTGCGACGGGTCTCCGCGGGTGATATCCAGGTAGCGCTGGCCCAGCAATCCCTCGGCGGCCAGCGACACCAGCGAGTCGGCGCGGATCTCGTCCTGATAGCGGTGCAGCACGCGCATGGTCACCTCCACCGAGCGTTTCGGATCATGGCTGCCGGAGACGCGGATGGCCACCACGTTGCCCGCGTCGATGCCGGCCAGCCGCACCGGATCGCCGGTGCGCAGCCCGCCGGCGTCCTCCATGTAGGTGCGCAGCTGGTACTTGCGCTGGAAGAACCCTTCGCCCGTGATCAGGAAAATAAAAACGGCGAAAATAGTCAGGCTGACGATCACCAGCAGGCCAACTCTCAACTGGGTCCAAGCGAGCTGTTTGGAAGCCATGGTTCCTCCCTTCATTCCTGGGACCTGAGACCTGGGACCTGAGACCTGGGGCCTGGGTCTCAGGTCCCAGGTCCCAGGTCTCTTCTCAGGTCACCCAATGAATCTCCTGATGTAGGCGTCGCGCGAGCGAAACATTTCATCGCGGGCCCCGTCGAACACCACCTGCCCCTCGCGCAGCACCAGCACCGACGTCTTGGTGTCGTAGTCGCGCCCGTTGGAATGGGCCGGCAGCAAACCCTCGGACTCCCGGTCGTAGAAATAGTCGGCGATCACGCCGGCATCCTGCAGCCGGTGCGTCACCACCAGCCCGCTGACGTCTTCCAGGTCGCCCAGCTTCACGATCAGGGTGATGATGGACTGGGCGGTCACCGGGTCCAGGCCGGCGGTCGGCGAATCGTAGAGCATCAGCGCGGGCTCGCCGACGAAAGCTCGGGCGATGGCCACGCGGCGCCGCATCCCCCCCGACAGCTCCGAGGGCAGTTTCTCGATGGCCTCTTCCAGTCCCACGAACCGCAGCGCCCGCCGCACCCGCTCCTCTTCCTCCTCGGCCGGAAGCGCCCGGTCCTCCTGGAACACGTAGGCCACGTTGCCGTAGACGGTCATGGAGTCGAACAGCGCCCCCTCCTGAAAGACCATCCCGATGCGCTGCCGGATGGGATACAACTCTTCCTCGCGCAGGCCGGTGATGTCCCGGCCAAAGACGGCGACGCGTCCGGAATCGGGCCGGAACAGGCCCAGCGCCGTCTTCAACAGCACCGACTTGCCCGACGACGACGCCCCCACAATCACCTTGGTCTCGGCGCGGGCCAGCCGGAAGCTGACATCGCGCAGCACCGGCTTGTCGTCCAGCACCAGGTAGACGTGCTCGAACTCCACTACGGTTTGGTCGGGGCCGGTTTCGGTCATCCCAGCAATGCCAGCAGCAATTTCGTTACGAAGAAATCGGTGGTCAGGATGAGCACCGAGGCGGCCACCACCGCCTGGGTGGTCGAGCGTCCCACGCCCTGCGTGCCCCCGCGCGTCGTCAACCCGAAATAGCAGCCCACCATGGCCACGATGTAGCCGAAGATAAAGGGCTTGATCATGCCCTGAAACACGTCCTCGAAGTGCAGCGACTGGTAGGCGGTCGTCCAATACTGGACCGGATCCATGCGGATGATGAAAAACGAGACCATGAATCCGCCGGTCACGCCCACGAAGTCCGAGATGATGGTCAGCAGCGGGAGCATGCTGACGGTGGCCACCAACCGCGGTGTCACCAGCTTCTTGCTGGGATCGGTGCCCAGCGCCCGCATGGCGTCGATCTGCTCGCTGACCAGCATGGACCCGATCTCGCTGGCCATGCCCGAGGCGTTGCGGCCGGCGACCATCAACGCCGTCAGCACCGGACCCAGTTCGCGCACCAGCGAGAGCGCCACCACCTGCCCGGTCAGCGTGACCTCGCCGAAGGTCTGCAGCGTTTTCGAGGTTTGCAGGGCCAGCACCGCGCCGGTGAAAAACCCGGTCAGCACAATGATGGGAAGCGAGCCCACCCCGATCACGTCCATCTGCATCAGGGTATCGGCCAGGTAGCGCGGGCGGCCAAAGACGTTCCGGAAAGCCCGCAGGCCCAGAAGCGTGAACTCCTGGACCTCCAGCACCTTGCTCTTGGCAAGATCAAAAAACGCGGCAAAGTTGGACAAAGTCTGTCGCTGCCTCGGCGCGGCTCTCCGGTCATCCAATGTAACACAAGACAAAGGCTGTAGGGGCCTGGCTGTCAGCTATCAGCTATCAGCTATCAGCTTTCAGCTTTTTGCTGATAGCTGAGAGCTGCCTTCTGCATTCCCACCGGAGTGATGCACTACAATAGTGATGTGGGCGTGCGCATCCTGGGCATCGAATCCTCCTGCGATGAAACGGCGGCCGCGGTGGTCGAAGACGGCGCGCGCCTGCTTTCCAGCGTGGTCGCCTCCCAGGTGGCCACGCACCGGCCGTATGGCGGCATCGTTCCCGAACTCGCTTCGCGCGAGCACTTGCGCGCCATCGTACCCATCGTGGGTCAGGCGCTGGTGGAGGCCGGCTCCAGCCTGCGCGACCTGCGGGCCATTGCCGTCACTCACGGCCCGGGACTGGTCGGCTCGCTGCTGGTGGGCCTGACCTATGCCAAGGCGCTGGCCCTGTCGCTGCGCATCCCGCTGATCCCCGTCAACCACCTGGAGGGACACATCCACGCCGTCCTGCTGGAAGAAGGGACGCGGCAGGGCGCCGAAATCGAATTTCCGGCGCTGGCGCTGGTGGTCAGCGGCGGGCACACCATGACGCTGGTGGCCCGGCGGAGTGGCAACCGGTTCCAGTACACGGTGCTGGGCAAAACGCGCGACGACGCCGCCGGCGAGGCCTTCGACAAGGTCGCCAAGCTGCTGGCCCTGGGCTACCCCGGCGGCCCCATCATCGACCGCCTGGCGCCCCACGGCGACGCTGCCGCGGTGCGCTTCACCCCGCCCAAGATCAAGGGCAATCCCCTGGACTTCAGCTTCAGCGGGATCAAGACCGCCGTGCTGCGTTACGTGCAGGCCCAGGCCATGGCCGAAGAGATCGAGCGGCGGCGCGAGGCGCTTCGAACACAGCCCGCCGCCCCGCTGGAATGGTATTTGCGGATGTGCGACCGCCGCACGCTCGACTTGGTGGCCAGCTTCCAGGCGGCGGTGGTCGAAGACCTGGTGTCGCGCTCCGTGGCCGCCGCCCGCCAACACGATGTGCGCTCGCTGATTGTCTCCGGGGGAGTGGCCTGCAATTCGCTTTTGCGCCGGCGTTTCCGCCGCCTGCCGCCAGCCGACGCCATGCCCGTCTATTTCCCCAGCCCCGCGCTGTCCACCGACAACGCTGCCATGATCGCCGCCGCCGCCTATCCGAAGTATCTGGAGAACGAATCTGCCGGCCTGGATGTGCCCGCCGACGCCGGGCTTGCACTTTGACGCTGCGTCCCGTGTTTTTTACTGCTTGTTCACTTTCTTCAATTCTTCCCGCAGTGCGACGGCCAGCGGGTGGTCGGGATGCAGGCGCATGAATTCCTTTAACTCGGCGGCGGCCTTGGCCATCTCACCCTGGTGCATGTAGACCTGAGCCAGCACCAGTTGGGGGCTGGAGAAATGGGCGGGGTCGAGCTTTTTGGCCCGGATCAGATACGGGATGGCGTTCTCGTAGCGGCCCAGCGCCACCAGGTTCAGACCCAACTGGGAGTGTGCCAGCGCGTCGCTGGGGTGCCGGTTGGTGGCGCCAATGTTGTAGACCAGCGCTTCCCCATAGCGCCGAAGGTCCAGCAGCGTGCCGCCCAGGTTGACCATGGGATCGTAGGCATTGGGATCGAGCGCCAGCGCTTCTCGAAACGATTCCTCGGCCTTGGCCAGTTCGCGCCGCTGGTAGTAAATCGTGCCCATCATGTTGATCGCTTCCAGAAAGCCGGGTGAGCGCTCGACCGCCTTCTCCAGGTGGCTGATGGCCTGGTCGGCTTGGCGCTTGCCCAGTGCGCCCAGGGCCTTTCGGTATTCGTTCCTGGCCCCTTCGGTAATGGCAAGCTGGCGCATGGAGACGGTGTAACGGCGCTGTGCATCCTCCAGCAATCGCCGCAACATCACCGTTACCTGTACGCGGCCCTTGCTGTCGGCCAGCCCGGGGGTCACTTCGACGGTCTGGTACGCCTGCCCCTGCCCCCGCATTTGGGTGGTCACGGTATAGGTGCCGGGCAGGAGCTTGGAGAACCTGAACTTGCCGGCCATCGCACGGGTGCTCTTGCCGAACGGCGTGGTGGCCCCTTGCAGCACCACCCAAATGATCGGGTAGGAAGGCAGGGACCTGCCCTGCGCGGTGAGGACTTGTCCCCGCAGCTCCAGAAGCCGCGCCGGCTTGGTTGCGGCGGGTTTCGCCGGTTGATCGATTGCCGCGGGCGGCGCGGGGCGGGCGCACACTACCATCGCCAGGCAGGCAAGCACCAGCCAGCCGCGCAACCCGGTTTCGCTTCCCATGGCGCCTTTCCCGGTTGTAGCGGCCCTTGTGACCGCCCGGCCCTGAGCATATACTACGCCTGCCTATGCGGAGATCAGCCTGCCTCCTTTGCTTGTTTGTTCTGCTGCCGGCCATCGGCTGGCCGGCAACGGCCGCCCCGCGCAGCGAATGGAAGGCAGGAATCGCTACGGTCGATATCACCCCCGCCAAGCCCATCTGGATGGCCGGTTACGGGGCGCGCAAGAAGCCCTCGGAAGGCGTGGCGCGGCGCTTGTACGCCAAGGCGCTGGCGCTGGAGGACCGCCGCGGCCAGCGCGTGGTGATCATCACCAGCGACCTGCTTGGCTTCCCTCGCGCTGTCGCCGAGCCCATCGCCGAGCGCATCGGCAAGCAATACCGCCTGCGGCGCGACGCCATCCTGTTCAGCTCGTCGCACACCCACAGCGGCCCGGTAGTCCGCGAGTCGCTCACCTCCATGTACGGGCTCGATGGCCAGCAGGCCGCCGCCGTGCTCGAGTACACCGCGGCGTTGCAGGACAAGGTGGTCGAGGTAGCGGGAGCGGCCCTGAAGGATCTGGCGCCGGCCGCGCTCTCGCTGGGCTTCGGCGAGGCCCCTTTCGCCATGAACCGCCGAACAAAGAAGGAGACGGGCTACGTGATCAGCCCCAACCCGGCCGGCCCCGTGGACCGCCGCGTGGATGTGCTGAAGGTGGAGGGAGCCGGCGGCCGCCTGCGCGCCGTCCTGTTCAACTACGCCTGCCACAACACCACCCTGGGCGCCGACAACTACCAGATTCACAGCGACTATGCGGGCGTGGCGCAGGAAACCCTCGAGACCGCGCATCCCGGCGTCACCGCCATGTTCATGCAGGGCTGCGGCGGCGACGCCAACCCCGATCCCCGCGGCACCATGGCCCTGGTCGATACCCACGGCGCATCACTGGCCGCCGCGGTGGACAAGGTGCTAACCGGCGGCATGCGTCCTCTGTCCGGCCCGCTGCGGCCGGTGTTCGACCGCGTCAACCTGCCGTTCGCTCCCGCCCCGCCGCGTGAGGAGTGGCAGGCCCGCCTCAAGAGCAAGGACGTGTACCAGCAGCGGCACGCCCGCGACATGCTGGCCATCCTGGACCGCGACGGCCGCCTGCCCTCCTCCTACCCGTATCCCATCCAGGTTGTGCGCTTCGGCAAGGACCTGACCATGGTGGCGCTGGCCGGTGAAGTGGTCGTCGATTACGACCTGCGCCTGAAGAAAGAGCTGGGCGCCGAGCGCCTCTGGGTTTCCGGATACTGCAACGACGTGTTCGCTTACATCGCTTCGAAGCGCGTCGTCCAGGAGGGCGGCTACGAGGCGGCGACTTCGATGATTTACTACGGGCAGCCGGGCCCCTGGTCGCCCGAAGTGGAAGAAGTCCTCATCGGCAAGGTTCATCAGCTCGTTCGCAAGTCGAAGTAAAGGAATGCGGATTCAAATCCGCAATCCGAAATCCGAAATCCGCAATTGAGAACTGGAGGCCACACTTGAAGCGTCGTCTCTTTTTCGCTGCCGTTCTGTTTCTGCTGCTTTTGGCACCCCAATTGTTCTCGCAGCGTCTGGACATTAGGCTGCCGGAGCGCACGCGCCTGCTCCAAGACCAGCGCTTCGACCTGGTCATCGAGGTGCGCAACGCCGCCAGCTTGGCCGGATTCCGAGTGCTGGCCAACGGCGCCGACATCACCAACCTGTTCAGCGGGCCCAGGCAGGTTGATCTGGACTGCAACGGCGGCGCCGACTACGTCTACCGCGCCGATCTGATCAGCTTCGCCACGCCCGGCACGGTCCGCCTGGAGGCCAGCATCAACGCTTCGGGGGCGACCTTGCGCGCCCTGCGGGACATCGGCATCCAGGCCTTCAACTTGCCGAGCCCGCCGCGCAACGTGATTCTGCTCATCGGAGACGGCATGGCCGAAGCCTACCGCGACGCCGCCCGGCTGGTGGCCCGCAGCGTGGAGATCGCTCCGGGGGTGCCCGGTCTGCGCGAGGGTTTTTACGACTGGCTGCTGGAAATGGACCAGATGCCGGTCAGCGGCATGGTGATCAACCACGGCTCGGACCGCGTGATCCCGGACTCCGCCAATTCCGCGTCCGCGCTAGCCACCGCCAACAAAACATTCGACGGCGCAATCAGCGTCTTTGGCGACGGCACCGACTGTGTGTGGCTGGCGCCCGGCGCCACTGCCGACAACCTGTGGGCGGCGCTGGACAACCCCAGGGTGGAAACCATCGCCGAGTACCTGAAGCGCAAACTCAACTACCGGGTGGGGCTGGTGACCACCGCGGCGCTGGCCGACGCCACGCCGGCCGCCTTTGCTACGCACATGGGCGAACGTGACGCCGCCTTCGAAGTCACCCGCCAGTATCTCGAAAACCCGCTGTTCGGAAACCGCCCGGTCGCCGATGTGCTGATGGGCGGCGGTAAGGAAAGCTTCGACCCGGATATCCGCACCGACGGCCGCAACCTGGCGGCCGAATTCCAGGCCCTCGGCTACAAGCTGGTGACCAACGCCGCGGAGTTGCGGGCCGCCGACCCCTCGGCCGGCAAGCTGCTGGGGCTGTTCCGCCGGCCCAACAGCGTCTCGCGGCACAGCAGCCGCATCCGCCCCTCCGCCGCCGGGCACATGGACGTGGCCTACGACAAGCTGCGCTTGCAGCGCCCGGGCAGCGAGCCCTTGCCCAATTTCGGCGCCTGGCCCGACCAGCCCTTCCTGGATGACATGACCCGCAAGGCCATCGAGGCGTTAAGCGGCCCCGGCAACCAGCCCTTCTTCCTGATGGTGGAAGGGGCGTCGATCGACAAGCAGTCGCACAGCGCCCACGCCGCCGGCACCATCTGGGACACTATCGAGTTCGATAAGGCCGTCGGTGTTGCCCGCGCCTGGGCCCAGGCCCGGCCCTTCGCCGACACACTGTTGATCGTGACCGCCGATCACGGCCAGACCATGACCGTCATCGGCCTGGCCGAAACTCCCGACCAGGACTATTTCGACCGTTCCGGCACCTTCCAATTCACCGTCACCTCGCCGGTGGGCAACCACACGGCCACCGTCTACAAGGACGTCAACACCAACGTGCGCGCCAACCTTCCCTGGGGTTCGAGCTCGGCCGGCACCGGTCCCCCGGCGTATGCCTTCGGCAATATCTTCGGCATCGAGGGTTTCCCCACCTACACCGACGAGAACGGCGACGGCTACCCCGAGAACCGCGCGGTGGCCGGCAAGACATTGCGCCGGCTCTCGGTCGGCTTCCGTACCGGCAGCCATGCGGGCGTTTCCCTGCCCCTGAGCGCGGAGGGCCCCGGCGCCTTTCTGTTCACCGGCTACATGGACCAGACCGACGTGCCGCTGAAGATCGGCGCCGCCCTGGGCACCGACACTTCCTATTTGGACGCGTTGCTGAAATATTTCATGTACGACCCGGCGTACCCGCGCACCTTCGGCAAGTTCCGGTGAAATTCACACGAGGTTTTCACCACAAAGACACAAAGAACACCAAGGAACACAAAGTGGCTCTCTTGGTGTTCTTTGTGTCCTTATGTGCCTTTGTGGTGAGTGTGCGTGTTCCCTAGTCCAGGGGAACGAACTTCACGCACACCGGCGAGCCGGCCTCCAGCGACTGGCCCGTGGCCTGCAGCCGGCCGGTTTTGGCGTCGATCCGGAACACGGTGATGTTGTCCGAGTTCTGGTTGGCGGCCAGCAGCAGCGTGCCGCTGGGATCGATCCCGAAGTTCCGCGGCCATTTCCCCTGCGTGGATACGTGTTCGACCAGCGTCAGCGTGCCCTTGGCCTCGTCAATTGCGAACACGGCGATGGAATCGTGCCCGCGGTTCGAGCCGTACAGGAACCTGCCGCCGGGATGCACCTGCACCTCGGCACAGTAGCTTTCCCCGGAGAAATCCTTGGGCAGCGCCGAGATGGTTTGAATCTCGGAAAGAGTCCCCGTGTCCGCAGCCCAGGTGAAGGCCGTCACCGTCGATTGCAGCTCGTTGATGACGTAAGCGAATTTCCCGGAGGGATGAAACGCGAAGTGCCGCGGCCCGGCGCCGGGATTCACCTTGACGAACGGCGGCTCGTTGGCGGCCAGCGTGCTGTACGCCGGATTGAAGCGGTAGACGAGCACCTGGTCCAGGCCCAGGTCGGCCACGATGGCGAAGCGGTTGTCCGGGGAAAGGTT
>Ga0315280_10005279_pt1 | contig 18510 bp, 21 predicted proteins | sample YL17G06_40_MG_FD_203697 | JGI IMG/M metagenome (GOLD analysis project Ga0315280, IMG submission 203697) | Sediment microbial communities from Yellowstone Lake, YNP, Wyoming, USA - YL17G06_40 | ecosystem: Environmental > Aquatic > Freshwater > Lake > Sediment | place: USA: Wyoming | collected... | reverse complement strand
CTGGGACAGGCGCGTGCTGGCGCTGATGGCATAAATTCTACCGTTATAGCCGCCGACGTAGACTAAATCCCCCGCCACCGCCGGATTGCCATAGATGGCTACTGGCACAGTGGCAGGGGCACAGCCAAAGCCACCGCCACCGACTGGTCTTGACGCTTCCAGAGAGACCTCCCACAGGCGACTACCATCTGAGGTATTCACCGCCACAAGCTTACCTTCCGTTTGTGGTGCCGCGCAACCGAATCCACCAGTAGCCTGCTTTAAGGCGGGACACAGAAACAGGGTGCCATCGGCTACTACCCCCCCTGAGCCGCCCTGGGGTGAGGTCCTAATTCCAACACACCCAGAGAAGGTCAGCCCAACCAAGAGCAAGATAGTCACAAGACAAACCTTTAATGCTATATTACTTTTAATCTCCACTTGCCTAACTCCTCAGGGCACAGGGTCATAGCCACCAGCATTAAACGGGTGGCAATGAGCGAGCCGCTTTGCCCCCAACCATACCCCTTTAGGAAAGCCAAACTTGGAGATAGCTTCATAGGTATATTGAGAACAGGTTGGGGTAAAGCGGCAGTTATGTGGCATAACCTGCGATAGTGTAGACTGATAAAGTCTAATTAATTCCAAGGCAAGCCTCTTCATATTCCCCCGCTAGTAACCCGGCTTGGGACAGTAGAGTGTGAACCGATTTCTTTATTCTTGCGAAGCTAGCACTGGCGATTTGAGAGCGGGCAATAAATATAATATCCCACCCCGGCTCAAGTAGTAGTGAATATAAGATTTCCCGAAACCGACGCTTCGCCCGATTTCTCACCACTGCCCCCCCTACCCGCCGACTGACCGAGAAGCCATAGCGGGAAAAGGTAAGCCCATTAGGCAAAGCCTTCATCACCACTAAATCGTTTATCCACGAGCTACCCTTACTATAGACCAATGCATACTGCTCTGACTTGGTAAGATATTCTCTTCCCCGCATCGTCATACCACAATAAGTCGCTTACGACCCTTGAGTCGCCTTGCTTTGAGGACAGCTCGTCCCCCTCGCGTGCTCATTCTTTTCAGAAAGCCATGCTCACGCTTACGTGGAATCTTCTTTGGTTGATAGGTCCTCTTTGGCATAATAACTCCACAATAGACTTAGAGGATAAAGTTCTGGATATAAGACTAATCGCGTACGCCAACGCCCCCCGTCTTATGGATATGAGCCGGGACAAAGGGCAGGAGGGCTAAGTGCCTCGCCCTCTTTACCGCCACTGCCAAGGCACGCTGATGTTTAGCACAGGTGCCAGTCCTACGCCTCGGCTCAATCTTTCCCCTATCCGATAGATAGTGGCGCAATTTAGCCGGCTCTTTGTAGTCTATCGCCGTAACCTTCCCAACACAAAAAGAACAAATCTTACGCCTAGCTACATACCTTACCCTATTTTGCCTTCTAACCCCTGTTTCACTAGACCTTTGCCTGTCCACTCTTTAAGTTACTAAACCCTCCTTGTAAATTCAGCCAATTCTAACCCTCATCGGAAAATGGAAAATCCTCCTCGGACTCCGGTTCACTGGCACTAGCCTCCTCACCCCCCTCCCCAGGAAGAGGAGCTACTGCCTGCCGATCAAGAAACAACACCCGGTTAGCTATTATCTCAGTCCGAGAGTGCTTCTGACCATCCTGACCCTCCCAGCTATGGGTACGCAGTCTACCCTCGGCATAAACACGCTGACCTTTAGTCAGAAACTGGTTGCAATTTTCCGCTAGCCTATTCCAAGCGACCACGGTAAACCACTCCGTCTCCTGCTTACGCTCGCCATTGGGGGTGGTATACACCCGGTTAGTGGCAACACGAAACGAGGTTACTGGATTGCCATTGGGGGTAAAACGCATCTCGGGGTCAGCCCCAACATTACCTATAATCATTACCTTATTTAGCGTTAACATTGCCTTCCACTCCTTTTCCATCCACCAACTAGTTAACCATCTAGCCTTGTCAGCAGATGCCTAAAAACCTCCTCAGAAATCTGCAGGCTTGCCTCAAGTTCTTTACTCAATTTAGGCTTCAATTTGAATCGAGCCAACACATAATTCCCCTCCGTAAAATGTTTTATGGGATAAGCTAGCCTTTTCCTACCCCATCGTTCAATAGCAGCAATAGAGCCACCCTTTTCCGTAATAAACTGACTGATGCGGCCTATTACACTATCAACCGCCTCGTCCGTAACCTCCGGGCTAATAATTACCACCAGCTCGTAGTCATGAAGCTCTTTATCTTCTTGAGAAATCATCGCCTCCTTCAAAAATTAGTAAAGGTATTATAACATAGGATAGAGAATAGAAACAATCCCCTTGACTAGCTGGCTTGACACAGGTAACCTGCCACTGATAGACTTTAGCTAGGCCCCGTGGTGTAGCGGTCTAACATGCCACCCTGTCACGGTGGAGATCAGGGGTTCAAATCCCCTCGGGGTCGGATGGTTCGTGTGGGGGGATAATTTCGTCTGGGGTGATGACCTCCTCAGGGGTCTCGGTTGAGTCAGGGGTTATTATCTGGCTCGGAGCGACATCAACCCTGGGCAACTGGTCAGTGAAGTGGGGTTTGGGTGGTACAATCCTTTGTTTGGCAGTGTAGGTTCCCTCTTCGGTCACGGTCTCTTGAAGGCTATAGGCTACGCTCGTGGTACCTTTGTGCTTCCCGCTATGACCAGGGGGTAAAGAGCAGGTGAAGACCTTCCACTCGTTATAGATATCCCGTGCCCAAAGGGTGAGCGTGGTAGCACCCTTTTCCGCGGCTTTTTTCCCACTGGGTGATACAATTCTTTCTTCTTTCTTGCGCCAATTACCGACCACGGTTCTGAGGAGCTTTTTCGTCGTATAGTCGCAGGCTAAAGCCTCCTTTTTGGGCGAAGGCAGTCTTTGTGACTCAGGAACAACCTTTGCCTCAGGCAACTCTTCAGATTTTATAGAGGTCTTGACCTCGCTTTCATATTTCTCCAGGAGTTGGCGAAATTGCTCCACGAGCTGCTCCTTGGTTGTGTCCAGGCCACGTTTCTGCCCTCCCTCTAAGACTAATATTGTTGGTGCCGTCGGTGCCGGAGCTGGCTTGGGAGCCGGAGGATACAATAGACGATAGACCCCAAAGCCGGCAGCTATAAGGAAAAGGAACGACAGGGAAATAAATATAGCGGGCATAGTATAGTCGGGTTTCCAGGCTACGGTTACTGTCTTGGGGGCATCCATAATCTCAGTGTCGGTGGCGCTGTCCGGTTTTAGCTTGCCTCTGAAGAAGCCGAGGATGCCGGACATGGGCACCTCAGAGGGACTGACGCTCCATTTAGCTGCCGCCCCCGATTTATACCAGCCGGTGCCCTCGACTTTCCCCTGAGGGGATGTTACTGTCAACAGATAGTAGGTGTCATAGGTGGCAACGACCTTTCCTCCCGCTGAAGCCATCCAGCTTAAATCCACGTCCTTAAGCCTTTCGCCAGTGGGTAAAAGCCAGTAGGAAAAGCGGTATTGAGTGTCCCTTGTCCCATCTATCTGAGCTTGAGCCGAGAACTTCACTGCCGCGCCTTCTTTATACCAGTTGGAGCCTGTCAATGAAGCAATCTGGGGTGGGTCGGTTTTGAAGTCAATAAAATATTCCGGGAAGTAGCTGAAGATAGCATCGGGGGAAGATTCACTCACTACTATTCTCTCTACATCAGGTTTGAACCTAACATCAGCCTTGCTTGGGTGAGAGACTAATGGGTCAACAGTTATAACCGGCTTTGTGCCAACGGCGAAGTTAAGACGTGTTGTCTGACCACCCCTTAGTCTGGTTACTTGCCTGCCATCAACATAGACGCTAGTCTCACCGGCGGCTAAGCTGGAGGTAATGGTTACTACGGTGTCAAAAAAGCCTTTCCTGACAGTAAGGGTAAAGGATTGGCTGGCAGAGATGGGTGGTGAGGAGCTATCGGTCACCCCTATGGTGAAGACATAGTTGCCCGCAGTACCTTTGTCAGGGGTACCAGAGATAATGCCACTGGTAGAAGTCAGGACTAACCCTGAGGGTAATGTCCCGCCAGACAGGCTGAAGGTGTAGGGAGATTTACCTCCGGTGACGCTTATGCTTCCATAGTAGCTGGTACCCTCCACCGCATCGGGGAGGTAGGTGGAAGCAAAGGTTATGGGCGCGGCGGCAATAACGATGGAGAAGCCTTGTGGAGCAGAAGTCTGGGGCACTGCATCAGTAACCGTTACAAAAAAGGTATAGGTACCGGCTGTGGTCGGTGTGCCTGAGATAACGCCGGTGGCTGGGCCAAGGCTTAGACCGGGTGGTAATGCCCCAGCGGTGACAGTCCAGTTGGTGTAGGGTGGAGTGCCCCCGAAGGGTATTAGGGTTGTTGCTGGATAGGAAACACTAACCTGACCTGGGGGCAGGACTGAGGGAACAATGCCCGGTGCCGCCAAAACGGGGCTTGGGAAGAGAAATAAAACGCCAGAAACAACGACAAGGCAAATGAGCGCAAGGAGAACGCCGTAGTTAGCAAGCCGTCTAAGGCAATGTCCCTTGTAAGGATTGACAAATCTCATTTTCTTGCCTTAAAACCATTATAATATAGTTTGAGTTTCTTAACAATTCATTCTGTTTATCTGATTTTATGACACAAATGTTAAGGACTTGTTAAGGCAGGGTTGTTGCTCTTTAGCTTCCAAACAGCGCCCTCCTACCAGTAACCTCGTGCTTCATGTACCAGCTCTGGACAACATCAATCACCTCGTCAGGGTCATCACAAACCCTTAGCAGGTTGAAGTCTTCCTCAGAGATAAATTTTTTGCCGAGAACAGAACTCCGTAGCCAGTCCAGGAATCCCTTCCAGAACTCACCATTAAATAATATTACAGGGAAGGGCTTTATCTTACCGGTTTGTATCAATGTTAAAACCTCGGTTAGCTCATCAAGCGTTCCCAGCCCCCCGGGCATTATGACAAACGAGGTAGCATACTTCACCAGCATGACCTTACGAACAAAGAAGTGATTAAATGTTATTGTCTTTGTGGAATAGACATTACACAGCTGTTCCCCAGGCAGTTGAATATTAAGCCCAACTGAGGTAACGCCGGCCTCGCGCGCCCCCTTATTTGCCGCCTCCATCACCCCGGGTCCACCACCGGTTATGATAGAGAAGCCCAGCCCGCCAAGGCGGCGGGCTATCTCCGCCGTCTGGTGGTATAGCTCGTCATCCGGGCTGAGCCGAGCCGAACCGTATATGGTTACCGCCGGCTCTATGCCAGAAAGTTTATCAAAGCCCTCCACCAGCTCGCCTATTATCCGGAACAGGCGCCATGATTCTTCCTTGGCTAAATCATTTATCTCATATCCTTGCATATTCCCCCTCCTCTATAGCTATTCCAAAAGAGCCTCTGTCCCATACTCCGGTACCGATACCTGCCACCCCGTTTTTTCTCTGACGAACTCGCCGAACTGTTTGGCTGCCTCAGGCTCCCCATGGACAACGAATACTCGCCTTGGGGTACTCTTTAGTCCAGAAAGCCAGGTGAAAAGCTCGTCTCTATCAGCGTGGGCGGAAAAACCCTGTATCTGGGCTACTTTTGCCCGGACTGGATAGTGCTGACCCAGTATCCTCACCTTTCTGGCGCCATCAACAATCTGTCTCCCAAGGGTGCCGATTGCCTGATACCCCACAAAGAGTATGGTGCTCTCCCGCCGTGAAATGTTGGTTACCAGGTGATGCTTTATTCTACCACCAGTACACATCCCCGAGCCAGCTATTATCATAACCGTTCCCGATATATGATTAAGCGCCTTTGATTCATCCACGGTCTGAACCATTCTAAGACCAGGGAAATCAAAAGGCGACCTTTTCTCACGTACCAATTGGGACATCTTCTTATCAAACAACTCCGAGTGACGGCGGTATACCTCGGTAACACTTATTGCCATAGGGCTATCAAGGAAGACCATTATGTGCGGTATCCTGTCTTCACTCAGTAATTCATTAAGATAATACAGAACTTCCTGGGTTCGCTGCAAGGCGAAGCTAGGTACAATTATGTTACCCCCCGCCTTCCATGTTGAATTTATGATTTCAGCAAGGCTATTACTTATATCCGGCGAGTCTTGGTGCACCCTATCCCCATAGGTAGATTCAACAAGAACATAATCTGTCTCAAGGAATACACTCGGGTCTCGCAACATCGGCTTTTCCCACCGGCCAACGTCACCGGAGAAGAGGATTGTCCTGCTTCCTCCCTTTTGACTTATCTTAACCTTTATCATAGATGAGCCGAGGACGTGACCGGCATCATGAAATGAGGCACTTACCCCCTCACCTACCTGAACCACCTCCCCATATCTCACCGGGGTAAACAGATAAAATGAAGCCTCAGCATCAGCCACGGTATAGAGGGGGACCTCGGGAAAAGGAGCTTCTCTTTTCTCTCTTTCATGCCTCTTTCTCTTAAACTCAGCATCCTCCTCATGAAGGCGTGCCGAGTCCAGGAGTATTATTTTAGCAACCTCAGAAGTAGCCGCCGTGCAGTAAATTCTGCCCCTAAAACCGTCACGAACCAGTTTGGGAATCAGACCACAATGGTCAACATGGGCATGGGTCAGGAGAACGGCGTCCAGGGTATGGGGAGGGAAGGCAAAGGCATCCCAGTTCCGGCATTTAAACTCTCTTTCCTGATAAAGCCCGCAATCAACCAGAAGCCTGGTGTTATTAGCCTCTAAGAAATACTGGGAACCGGTAACATTACCGGCGGCTCCTAAAAAACTTAGCTTTATTGGCAGAATGGCACCCCTAACCTGCTTTTTATATTACTATCTCATCTGGCTAAGAAGCCAGGAGACCCATTCCTCAATCCCCTGTCCGGTAACACAAGAGACCGGGATAATCTTTACCTTTTCGTTCATCCCCTTGATTACTCGGGAAAAGGCTTGAATATCAAACTTGAGATAGGGTAGAAGGTCAATCTTGTTTATCAGCACCACGTCCGCCTGGTGAAACATCAAGGGATACTTAAACGGCTTGTCATCCCCCTCGGGGATGCTTGAAATCAAGACCTTTCTATGCTCGCCAAGGGCAAACTCAGCCGGGCAGATTAGATTGCCAACATTTTCAATAAATAGTAGCTTGATATCCCCGAGCGGCACGTTGTCCAGAGCGGTAGAGACCATATTGGCATCAAGGTGGCACCCCCCACCGGTATTTATCTGAACCACAGGTACACCCTTCTTGGCAATTACCTCGGCATCCAGGCTTGAGCTAACGTCACCCTCAATGACGCCAATCTTGATTTTTCCTTTTAAACCCTTTAGCGTTTGCAGGATAAGGCTGGTCTTGCCTGCGCCCGGTGAGGACATCAGGTTCACGGCAAATAGATTGTTGCTATCAAAGAGCTTTCGGTTTCTCTGTGCCAGCTGCTCGTTAGCGTCAAGGATATCTTTGACCACCTTTATTTCCATATCTATTCCACCTCAATGCTTTCTACAAAGAGTTCTTTGCCGGCGACGATTTCTATATTATTACTATGACAATTCGGGCAAGTCCAGTCAAACTCCGTAAGCTCAAAGAGTTTATCGCAGCCCCGGCAGCGGGCTTGCGTTGACACAGTTTTAATAGCCAGAGCCGCCCCCTCGGCAATAGTTTCCCGGCTCAGGAAATCAAAATAAAATTGCACGCATTCACTAACCACGCCGGTCATTGCGCCGATGACCAGGTTGATTTTCCCCACCTTCTTAGCCTTACCCGCCCGTTCCAGAACAAGGTTGAGCATACTCTGAGTAATAGCTAGCTCGTGCATTTCAACATATCCTTGGTAGTAGGTCTCCAACCAGCATATCAACGATTCGTGAGGCTCCCAATACGGTCTTCATCACCACCCGCCCCGGTTTTTCCGCCCCCACCTCACCGATAATGACGGCATTTTCCCCATAACGATTCTTTCGCATTGCCTTGAGGACTTTGTCAGCGTCCTCATCTGGGACTATAGCCACCAGCTTGCCCTCATTGGCGACATAAAGAGGGTCAAAGCCGAGCATCTCGCAGGCAGCCAGAACCTCCTCCCGCACCGGAATTTTTTGCTCTTCAATCCTTATGCTTACTCTTGATTGCTTCGCCAGTTCATTCAGGCTGGTAGCCAGTCCACCCCGAGTTGGGTCGCGCAAGCAATGGATATTGGGGGAAGCATTGAGCATCTCAGCGACCAAGCCCCCAAGCGGGGCGCAATCGCTTTTAAGATTGGTGGAGAAGCTCAGTTCCTCCCGCTGGCTTATGACGGTGATACCATGGTCGCCGATAGTCCCGCTTAAAATCACCCTATCCCCGGCTCGGGCGTTGCTGCCTGAGATATTGATCCCCTCTGGTATTATGCCGACGCCGGCAGTATTGATAAAGAGCTTATCAGCGCTGCCCCGATGCACCACCTTAGTGTCCCCGGTAATAATCCCCACCCCCGCCTCCTCAGCCGCCTTCTGGATAGAGTTTACCACCCTGTTTAACTCACTTTTTAAAAACCCCTCCTCAATAATAAAGGCGAGGCTCAGATAGAGAGGGCGGGCGCCGGACATCGCCAGGTCGTTAACCGTGCCGCAGACGGCAAGCTTGCCAATATCCCCCCCGGGGAAGAAGATGGGGCTGACCACATAGCTATCGGTGGTGAAGGCTAGCCTTCCACTGAAGTCAATAACCGCTGAGTCATCAAGCTTGGCTAAAAGGGGATTAGCCAGAGCCTTTACAAAACCCTTCTCCACTAATTCGTGGGCGAGCTTTCCGCCACTGCCATGAGCTAAGAGAATTTTATCATTCAAAGCCGCCTCCGTAGAGATAAGATGCCGAGCAACTGCCCTCGGAAGATACCATGCACGGTCCTACCGGATTTTCCGGAGTACAGGTTTTGCCAAAGAGCTTGCAATCAGCCGGGGTCTTGACCCCGCGCAGGATATCGCCGCAGATGCAGCCCGCCGGCTCGCGGGTGGGACTTGGTCTAATATCAAAGGCAAATTCGGCATCAAAGCGCTGATACTTTTTCCTCAGCTTCAAGCCGCTACCTGGAATCCCCCCCATCCCCCGCCACAAAGCGGGACGGGGCTCAAATACCTCCCTCATCAGCTTCAGGGCTTGGCGGTTACCCTCCGGGCACACCCCCCGCCGGTAGGCAATCTCAACCTGAGACCTGCCCTTTTCCACCTGATTTACCAGCATATCCACGCTCTGCAGGATATCTAACGGTTCAAAGCCGGAGACAACGCAGGGGACAGCGTAGTCACGGGCGATAAATTCCCACGGCTGGGAGCCGATAATGGCGCTGACATGTCCCGGACAGATAAGCCCGTGAAGCTTAACCTCGCCGGAGTCAAGCAGAGCCTTAATCACGGGAGGGCAAAGTTTATGCAAAGAGAGGACATAGTAATTCTTTATATCCTTCTCCTCAGCCTGAAGGATTGAGACGGCAATAGTCGGGGCGGTGGTCTCAAAGCCAATGCCGAGGAAGACTATGGCGTTATCAGGGTTGTCCTCGGCGATTTTAAGGGCATCCATCGTGGAATATACCATGCGCACATCGGCGCCACCAGCCTTAGCTTCCTGCAAACTAGAATCGCTTCCGGGCACCTTGAGCATATCACCAAAGGTGGCAATGATTACCCCAGGAATCTGAGCTAGGGCGATTGCCTTATCCAGGTCGGCATTGGCGGTAACACAGATAGGGCAGCCCGGTCCCGATACCATCTCAATAGTTTTGGGCAGGAGCTGGCGGATGCCGTATCTGAAGATGGTCACGGTGTGACCACCGCAGAACTCCATGAAACGCACCGGCGTCTTGGACTGGCGATGAATTTGGGTAATTAGCCCTTGAGCCAGCTCCGAGCGCCTGAATTCAGAGATATACTTCAACCTTCATTCTCCCCCAGCCGTGCTATTTGCTCCAGAAGACTTAAAGTCTCCTCCGCCTCTCTCTGGTCTAATATATTTATGGCGTAGCCGGTGTGGACAATAACATAGTCCCCGACCTTGGCTTCGGGGGTAAGCCAGAGGCTAATGCGGCGGGTTATGCCCCCAATCTCAGCCTCAGCCTCCTTATTTTCTATAGACTTAATTAATGCTGGTATGGCAAGACACATAATTTATCTCCCACTAACCCTATCCCCTTTATCCCCTTCCCCTTGTCAAGGGGAAGGGGAAGCTTTTTTTAGAAGAGGGGCTTCGCCCCTCTTAAACTCCCCTTATTTTATACCTCTCCTTCACGATGGGGAAGAGGTTTTAGAGAGGGGGCAAAGTTGGCGATGACCGCCTGCCCTAAAGAAATGCCACCGTCGTTACACGGCACCAGGTGATGGGTAAGCACATTAAAACCCTCTTTTTGCAAAGCAGCCGTAGCCAACTTGAGTAGTAGCCGATTCTGAAAAACGCCACCACTTAGCGCCACTTGTTTTATCCCGCTATCTTTTGTAATCAATTTACACATCTCAGTGATTATCTCAGCCATGGTATGATGAAACTTGAGCGATATTACTGAAGCCGGAATTTGATTTCTAACATCCTGGATTACCGCCGATAATAGCTCCCCCAGCCTTACCACCCGCATTCCCTCATGCTCAACGATAGCGAAGGGATAAGATTCTGATGCTGAAACTTCATCCGGAGCCAGCATCTCCAGCTCAATGGCTGCCTGAGCCTCGTAGTCTATCTCCTGCCTGACCCCGGCTAGGGCGGAAACGGCGTCAAAAAGCCTCCCCGCGCTTGAGGTCAAAGGAGAATTTATCTTTCGTTTTATCTGCTGCTTTATTATCTCAAGCTCGGCGGGGCTTGATTTAAGGGGCAGACCCTCTACAGAAAAATCTTCCCCCAGCAGTGAATATATATAGCCCAAAGCCATCCGGTAGGGCTTCTTTATCGCCGCTTCACCTCCGGGCAGGGGCACATATTCAAGATGCCCAAGTCGCTTAAAACTGTGCCAGTCGGCGATAAGAAATTCTCCACCCCAAATCTTGCCGTCGCTGCCGTAGCCGGTGCCATCAAGAGCGACGCCGATGACCGGGCCCTCAACCTTGTTATCCACGAGACAACTGACAATATGGGCATGGTGGTGCTGGACGGGGACAAGTTTTAAACTTGCCCTCGCCCCCGCTTCAAGAGCGTACTTGGTGGCAAGGTATTCCGGGTGCATATCACAGGCAATAATCTCAGGTTCAATACGAAACAGCCTTTTATAAAGCTCAACAGTATTTTCAAAGTGCTCTAATGTCTCCTCGTTCTCCATATCGCCGATGTGCTGGCTCAAGAAGGCATGCTCATCCTTGGTCAGGCAGAAGGTATTCTTAAGCTCCGCCCCGCAGGCAAGAATCTGTTTTGACTTAAAGGGGAGAAAGATGGGGTATGGGGCATAGCTCCGCGCCCGCCTTATCACCTGAGGTGCGCCCTCAACAATATAAACGCTATCGTCATAGCGAGCATAAATATCCCGATTATGAGCGAGAAAATAGTCGGCAATCCCACCAAGCCTTCTCAAAGCCTCATCGTTATCCCTGGCAATAGGCTCCTCACTGATGTTGCCGCTGGTCATCACGAGGGGCAGTCCGGTCTCACTTAATAAAAGGTGGTGCAGGGGGGTATAGGGGAGCATGACCCCGAGGTACTTTAGATTCGGGGCTACCGCCGGCGAGATATTTGAGCCTTTCTTCCATCTGAGAAGAACTATGGGGCACTGGGGCGACTGAAGTAATCTTCTTTCATCGGCGGATACCAGGCAATGCCTTTCGATTTCCTCAATGGTGCCTATCATCACCGCCAGGGGTTTGCCCTGACGCCTTTTTCTAGCCCTCAGGGTACTTATTGCTAATTCGCTGGTGGCATCGCCGGCAAGGTGAAACCCACCCAGACCCTTAATTGCCAGAATCTTGCCCTCTCTCAAAAGCTGGCTTGCCGCCTTAATAGCGTCACTGCATTCAACCGCCTTACCATTGCCGTTAAGAAGCTCCAACTCGGGCCCGCACCTGGGGCAGGCATTGGGCTGGGCATGAAAGCGCCGGTTTAAGGGGTCAGCGTATTCCTTCTGGCACTTGGGGCACATCTTAAACTGGCGCATAGTGGTCTTGGGGCGGTCATAGGGGATATCCTCAATAATAGTAAAACGGGGACCGCAGTTGGTGCAGTTAGTAAATGGGTAGCGGAAGCGCCGGTCGGTGGGGGAGAAAATCTCCTGCTTACAATCATCACAGGTAGCAATATCAGGCGAAACCAGCTGGTACTGCCCCTCCCGACTCAGGCTCTCCCCGATTTTAAACTCGGTATAACCCTTAGGGGAGTCAAAAACGACCTCAACTGTCTCAATGTGCGCCATCGGCGGGGCTTTAGTTTGAAGGTCGCTCAGGAAGTGCTCTACGGCTTCCCCACTCCCCTCCACCTCAATGTCAACACTACCCGAGGTATTGCGCACCCAGCCCTTTAGAGCATACTCATGAGCCAAGCGATAGACAAAGGGTCTAAACCCCACCCCCTGCACCACCCCCCGCACCGTTATCCTCGCCAATCTCCCCACTCTGGTCAACACCATCTCCCTGCCCCACTACTATGGCACTAACCTCCACGCCTTTACCTGATAATTCCTGGGAGGACGAAATTCCTTAATGTTGTCCAGCTTACCCTGTTTCTCCAGGCGCTCGAAGATGAGCTCCCAGGCGCAGTCCTTTTCCGGGTCCATCTCGCACTTGCCATTCCTGGCACCGCCACAGGCGCCGTTAAGCAATCCCTTGGCACACCTGGTATGGGGGCAAACACCACCCATCATGGTGAGGATACAGTCGCCACAGCCGATACACCTTGCCTCTATTTTGCCCCCCTCCCTGTCCTCCTCCCCCAGAAAATGGGTATTTTGCGCCGGAAGGACAATAAGGTCAGGGAAAAGCTCAGCCACCATCTGCGGCCCGATACCACAGGCTAAAGACAGCACCGCTTCTATACCATCAACCTGGGGCTTGAGCGCCGAAGTGGTCAAAACGGAGTCGCATTGCTTCACCACCGAGGTCACTTTAAACTCAAAGTCCTTTCCCTTTTTCCTGCCGGCAAGCTCGAGCAGTTGCTTTAAGGTCTCAGCTTCCCTCAAACCGCGGGGTGGCTGGGTGCAGCCGTCACAACCGGCTATCAATACCTTGTGATAAGGAGAGATAGAATCAAAAATCTCATCCAGAGGCTTTTGCGCCGTTACTATCATTTCTTTTCCCCTTTTGAAAGCTCCTTTATTCTCTGGCTAAACTCCTGCAACTGCTTATCAAACCCGTCATGGTATCTCGGAGCCACCGAGCAGAAGTGAAGCCTATCTTGAAAGCCTATCTGGCTCAACCTTTCATTTAATTTTGCCACCAGGCGCTGCGCCTTCCCCCCCGCCTTCTCCTGCTTGCAATCCTCCTCAGCACAAGCCGCAACTAAAACGCTCTCTGCGCCCTTCTGGAAAGCGTCCAGGATGTGAATGGCATCAACCCTTGCCGCGCAGGGCAAATCTATGACGCCGATATTAGGACTTGACTTGCCGTCCAACGGGGGGAAGAATGCCCACTGACAGCGAAACACCAGGAGTTTTGGTGGTTTCATTTCTGATAATAGCCGGGGAATCAACGCCGAGATACGTTCCCTCTCCCAATGCTCCAACTCCAGGGCAAAGGCGGGACACATAACAACACATAAGCCACAGCCCTTGCAGGCATCCAGGTCAACACTTACCCCCTTCTCACTTTCCAGCCTGGGGGCATGATAAGGACAATAAAAAACGCAGTTGCCACAGGCAATGCACAGGTCTTTATCCACCTTTACCTTCAGGCTACTTCGCTTCAGGGTTATAGCTTCTTTCCCATAGCCGAGTTGCCCCAGCATCAGGTTGAGTGCCAGGATTCGGCGCCCGGCGATTGGGCTACCTCGGTGAAAGCGGCAGTAATCCTCATCGCAGGCAAGAACATAGATTTTGCCTATCCCCATCTCTAGAGCCGTCATAAATATCTCATCGGAGATGCGACCAACGCAGGGAAGAGATAAGGGAATAAAATTTGATACCCCGAATAGCTTCTCTACCTCAGCAAAGTCGGGAGCGCTCCCCTTACACATAATAACCAGTGTCTGGCTGTTATATTTCTGCTTCGCTTTCTCCAGATAGTTAAGCAGGGAGCCACGGTCGTAATAGATGGTATCAATGGCTACTGACGGGCAGGCGGAGTAGCAGATGCCACACACCTGACACTTTTCTATATTAAGGATGATTTTGCCAGTTTCCGCCTCCTTGGTTATGGCATCATAAGGGCAAAGGGAACGACAAATAGAGCAGCGACTGCAATGCTCTTCATCCAGCTTAACTGCCAATCTTTCCTCAGTAACCGCCTCGGTCAAAATAACCCCCTTCTATTCTTTATTGTTTGTGCAGGGGACCAAGCTTGGTGACCTCACCAATAAACTCATTCACCGTACTGCGGAATCTAGTCCCCTCAGAGGCCGAAATCCATTCCAGCCTTAATCTCTCCGGTTCTATCCCAAGTTGCGGGAGCATTTTTTTGAGCAACATTAGCCTTCGCCTTGTCTTATAATTGCCGGTACTGTAGTGGCAGTCCCCGGGATGACAGCCAGCTACCATCACCCCATCGGCTCCCTTAGCCAGGGCATAAAAAATAAAGGAAGGCTCTAGCCTTCCCGAACACATAGTACGAATTACCCTGAAATTGGGCTTAATCTTTAGTCTTGAGGTGCCAGCCAGGTCTGCCCCAGCATAGGAGCACCAATTGCAACAAAAGACTACGGTCTTTGGCTCAAAATCAGTCATAGCCTTTCCTCCTCTACTATCTGTCTGACAATGAATGGTATCCTCTCTTCCACCTCTGGGGTGCACTTCTCAGCAAAGGTGGTATTATCCTTTATCTCCACAGCATATATCCTGACATGCTTGGGCATTGGGTAGCCCAGTCTTTCCCCGAGCGTAAAGGCAGTGGCAATATCTACACCATGAGATGAGGAGAGACTCATCGCCGGCTTCAAATCTTCCAGCTCAAGCCTAAATAGCTCCCCTGGTTTCCCCTTCTCGGTCATTATAGAATCAATGATAACGAGCTTGTCATAGCCGACGACATAATCAAGGAGAGAGATTCCGGCTTCGCTCGTCCCGATTACATCTTGAATTGAGGTCTTTTGTTTAAGCCCCTGAGCTATTCTAATGCCAACAGCGTCATCACTAAGAATCGGATTGCCAAGCCCTAAAACAAGGGTCTTCATCTTCACGACTTTCTAGGTCTTATCCCCCTAAAGAGCATGAATCACAGGTTGTGGCTGAGCAACTTGAGCAGGAACTGCCTGTCCCCGCAACCGGTGAGCCCTCAGAGCTCGCGGAGAATAACGAAGGCACTCGCTTGGCTTTGCCTCCACATTTAGGGCAGGGAGCATCCTCCCCAGCCTGACTCATTGCTCTAAGCACCTCAAATTTAAGTCTACATTTTGAGCAAGAATACTCATATATCGGCATGAGCCCACCCCCACCGCTACTTTAAACAGCAACTACCTCTTTGACCTCGGGTATCTGCTCCTTGAGCACCCGCTCAATCCCCTGCTTCAAGGTCATCTGCGCCACCGGACAGCCGGCACAACTACCCTTGAGCCTTAGCTTGACCACCCCTCCCTTTACCTCCACCAGCTCAACATCCCCCCCGTCTGCCTGTAACATCGGTCTAATCTTGGCTAAGGCTAATTCAACCTTCTCTTTCATCACTTCCTCCTCACATTCGTAATGCGGTGTAAGCCTCGGCTATGTTCTCCGCCAGGTTATCCTTGATAGTTATTGCCTCGGCAGGACAGGCACTAGCACACACGCCACACCGCTTACACCTAAGCTCGTCGATAACCATTACCCGCCCGTTACCGGATTTCACCAGTTTGGGGGCATTATAGGCGCACAGGGCAAGGCAGATTCCACACCCGCTGCACTTGTCCTGATTGACCTCAATCTGTGCTATCTCAGGCTGGAACTCCAGTGTCACACAGGCTTTGCAGCTTCGGCACGGACCGCAGTAAAGACACCTGCCCGCCTCTCTGATTGCCTCCTCTATAGTGAAACCCCTCTCAAACATTTCAAAGCCCAGCTTCTCCTTCATTAGCGCCCACTCCAGCTTGGGCTGAAGCTGGTAATCGCTAAGCTGGGGGATAGTGGCACCCTGATATTGCTTTTCTCTACCGGCTCTAAGGTCCTCACCCCTGAGGTAACGGTCTATGGACTCAGCCACTATCATGCCGTCTTTCATTGCATTGGCGGCAAAACCTATCTGTCTGACATCGCCCCCGATGAAAATCCCTTCTTTGCGATTACTCATCAGGGTAAGGGGGTCAATGTCAAGCCTTCCCTTCTCATTGAGCAAGCCCTCTTGCTGGAGAAACGTCCGCTCCGCACCCTGCCCTATAGTTACCAGCAGCACATCACCCTCAAGGTATATGGCGTCGCTGCGGTCAAACTTGGGATTGAATCCGCTTTCATCAAACACCGAAATGCACTTGGGGCATTTTATCTTCTTGAATCTCCCGTCCTCGCCGATTATTTCTGACACACCCCGAGAGTAGGTTATGGTTATGCCCTCTTCTCCAGCACCCTCTATCTCTTCAACATCGGCGGGAATACCGTCCTTAGAGGATTTATCCTCGTTTTCCAGACAGACGAGGGAAACATCGCCACCGAGCCGCCTAACGGTTCTAGCGACATCAAAGGCGACATTGCCACCACCAACTACTATTACCCTCTTGCCACTGAAGAGCTGGCGATAGAGCTGATGGGGGACCCTCCCTTGATTAACCTCATAGAGGAGGTGCAGCCCGGAGGCAACCCCATCCAGCTCGGCTCCCGCTACCAGTTTCCCTTCAAAAGTTAAAGGTCTGGGGGAGGGGGTGCCGGTGGCAATAAATATGGCTCGGTAGCCACCCTTTTTAATGTCATCCAGCGTTTTCCCCACACCACCAATTTCTACCCCGAACCTAGCATCAATATGAGCCATTCTTATCAGGTTATTTACCGTAGTATCTATTACATTTGTCGGAAGGCGGTACTGGGGGATATTCCTCAGCGCTCCTCCCAGCTGGGGGTCCCTTTCCATGATAGTCACCTGATACCCCTTCTTGCTCAGCATATAAGCACACATTAGTCCCCCTGGCCCCCCTCCAATCACGGCGACCTTCTCGCCGGTCGGATAGGGAAGCGGGGGCTTGGTTTCCAGATAAGGGAGATAATAATCAGTAACCAGCCGCTTGAGCATTTTTCTTCTTATCGCCCCGGTCTGGTCTTTGTAATTGCACTCCCTTTCACAAAGTCCGCAAACATAGCTACACACCGTGAATAGAGGATTCTTGTCATAGATCTCATCCCCTATCTTTATTATCTGAGGGTAAGCCTCTTCAGTATCTTGAGGCAGGAGGGAAATCATAACATTAGTCCGCTGAATATTCTCCCCAATAGGGCAGGCTATCTGGCAGGGGGGCAGGCATACCTTCCCCGTAGCTTCATCAATCGCCTCCTCAACCTGTGCCTCCTCCTCCTTTACCTCTTCTACTACCGGTAGCTCAGCTATAGCGGGGGCGGCTTCCGGTCCCAGAGCCCCCCGGATTAACTTCCCTAGGTCATCAAGGTCAAAGGGTTTAGGCAGGTAGTCAACGGCACCCTCCTTCATCGCCTGCACCGCCGTCTGTATTGAGGGATAGGCAGTAATAATGACCCCCCTGAGGTTCGGGCTTTTCGCCCTCGCCTCCTTTAATATCTCAATCCCGTCTTTTCCCGGCAACCTCAGGTCAAGGATAACAACACCAAAGTCCTGCTCAGCGACCGTCTTTAACGCCTGCTCACCCTCCTCGGCGGTCTCTACCTGATAACCGAGGTCGGTGAGCCAGTCGCGGAGAGACTCCCGCATAATCGCTTCATCGTCTACTACCAGTATCGGTTTCATCTTAATATTCTCGCTTGGCTAATCCTGTCTCAGTTGTTTTACCAGTTCCCCCTTAGCGTCATAGACATAGAGTTCAAGTGGCATTCTGCCCGTCAGGGAATGGGTAGCGCAGGCATGACATGGGTCATAGGCTCTGAATGCCATCTCAATCATATTAAGAATCCCATCAGGGACTTTACCCTTCTTTATCAGCGACTTGGCTGCCTTCTCAACAGACATATTTATTGCCGCCGAGTTATTCTGGGTGGCGACAATCAGGTTGGCTTTGGTAATAATTCCTCGCTCATCAGTCTGGTAATGATGGATAAGGGTACCCCGCGGCGCTTCTACCACCCCTACCCCCTCCTTGGGAGTCTCGGTGGGCAAATTTACGATATCCGGGGAGGTAATCTCAGGGTCTTTGGCAAGCTCGAGCGTCCGCTCAGCAGCAAAGAGCGCCTCAACAAGCCGAGCCCAGTGGAAAGCCAGGGTGCTGTGAACCGGCTTTCCTCCCAGCACTTTATACATCCTTTCATAGGCTTCCTGAGCCAGCGGTGTTGCCATGCCATCGGCGACATTCAGCCGAGCC
>Ga0315280_10005278_pt1 | contig 18517 bp, 18 predicted proteins | sample YL17G06_40_MG_FD_203697 | JGI IMG/M metagenome (GOLD analysis project Ga0315280, IMG submission 203697) | Sediment microbial communities from Yellowstone Lake, YNP, Wyoming, USA - YL17G06_40 | ecosystem: Environmental > Aquatic > Freshwater > Lake > Sediment | place: USA: Wyoming | collected... | reverse complement strand
TCCCTTGATTATTGCCACTGAGCATGAGGTAATCCCTGACCCTCAGCCCCTCAATCCTGGCTGGCTCCTGCCAGGCCAGACTTATCCCCATCTTTGCCCGCTGCGAAACAGAAAGCTCGGCAATATCCTGACCCTCAAAAATAATTCTCCCTGCGGTGGGCTTGTAGTTACTCACCCCCATTATTAAGTAGGCGATGGTGGTCTTGCCGGTCCCGTTTTCCCCCAGAATCCCGTGGATTTCACCCTGTTTAACCTCGAGGTTTAAATCATCAATTATTGATTTGCCATTTAGCCTTAACCGGAGATTTTGTACCACCAGCATAATCTCACCCCCAGCAATAACAGTATAATCCATTAAGATGAGTAACTCAATTATTTTTTGTTGACAACACCACTTAAAACTAGCTATCATCCAAGTTAATATGAAAGTAGGCTATGTCTATGACCCTATCTATCTCAAACATGACACCGGAGAGCATGTGGAAAATGCCGGAAGGCTAGAGATAGTTATCTCACGTCTTGAGGAAAGCGGGCTCAAGAAGCAACTTACCCTGCTCAAACCCCGAGCCGCCTCGGTTGAAGAACTGGCGCTGGTGCACACAAGACAGCATATCTCGCACATCCAGGATGTCGACAGGAAGGGGGGCGGCTGGCTTGATGCCGATACTGTAATGTCCCCCGATTCTTACGAGGTTGCCCTCTACGGCGCCGGTGGTGCTATCGTCGCCGCGGAGGCAGTTATGGAGGGGAAGGTAAATAGCGCCTTTGCCCTGGTCAGACCCCCGGGACATCATGCCACCCCCCGGCGAGCTATGGGCTTCTGTCTATTCAACAACATAGCCATTGCTGCTGAGCATGCCCTAATTAAATATAAGCTGGAACGCATCCTAATCATTGACTTTGATGTCCATCACGGTAACGGAACTCAGGAAATCTTTTATGACCGCCCTGAGGTGATGTATATATCAACCCACGAGTACCCCTTCTACCCAGGGACGGGCAGTGTTGAGGAAACTGGTAGAGGAGCAGCCAATGGGACTAAGGTTAATATACCGCTACCTGCTGGCTGCGGCGATAATGAATACCTACAGGTCTTTGAACAGATTATTACCCCGGTAGCCAGGCGTTTTAAGCCCCAGCTTGTTCTGGTCTCCGCTGGCTACGACGCCCACTGGGCTGACGGCATCGCCATGATGCAGGTTAGCGTCTCCGGCTTTCATGAGATGGCAAGGATTATCCTGGGGTTAGCCAATGAGCTATGTAACGGTCGTTTGGTCTTTGCTTTGGAGGGTGGCTATCATCTTAATGCTTTAGCGGCTTCAGTAAAAGCCACCTTTGATGTCCTTTTGGGCAAGACCACTACTGCTGACCCTCTTGGTCAGTCACCACGCAGCGCCATGGCACCGAAGATTGACCGCCTGCTCAGTTCAATAAAGGAAGTACATAAACTACTTTAGCGCCTGGGCTGGCTGCTGAGACCTGCCCCACTTCCCCGTCTCAAATACGACCAACAGAGAAGGGGCAACACAGATTGAGTCAAAGGTTCCAACAACAACGCCAATCAGTAGCACCCAGACGAAGTTCTGAATTGAGCCGCCAACGAAGAGGAGCAAAGCCAATATCGTAATCAGGGTGGTTATGCTGGTGTTCAGACAACGACTCAAGGTCTCAACCACACTGTAGTTGGTAATAACCTCAAAACTGGGGCTGATACCCTTTCTCAGATTCTCGCGTATTCGGTCAAAAACAACTACAGTATTGTTTATACTATAACCGATGATGGCTAAAACGCCGGTGATAAACATCAGATTAATCTCCCAGTCCAGCAGAGCACCAAGGAGTGCGAAAATCCCGGCGGTAATGAGGACATCATGGAGCAGGGCTATTATCGCTGAGGTACCACAGTAGAAGGCTTTTGGCAGCTTGCGAAATGCCCAGACAATATAAAGAAGTATGCCAACAGCGGCGATGATTACCGCGATGAGGGCTACCCGCGATGTATGTTTGGCTATTACTGGTTCTACGGTCTGAAGGCTCTTCTCAGTAACAGGACCGAACTTGGTGGTTAGGTCTGCTTCTAGCTGCTTTTTTGCCTCGTCGGTTAAAGCCACGGTACGGATAAGGAAATCACCCCCTCCGGTGGTCTGAACAATGGAGTTGCCATAGCCTAAATTAGCCAGTTCTCCTTTTAATGCCGCGTGGTCTACTTCTTGACTAAAGCTCAGCGTTATTGATGAGCCACTGCTGAAGTCAAGTCCGGGTTTAAGTCCAAATACAGCGAGAAAAATAATACTGAGCAGGATAGCTATCCCTGAGATGAGAAAGAACCAAGCTCTTTTACCTATAATGTCAATCATTTTCCCTTACCTACATACGGGCTGAATAGTGAAGTCTTGTTTGCCAGGAAACCACCTACAAACAAGCGCAATAGTGTTCGCGTAACGATAATGGCGGTAAACATGCTTACTGCTACCCCGATAAACAGGGTTAAGGCGAACCCCTTTACTGGCGCCCCGGCAGCAATATTGCTACCCACGATGTACAGAATTATGCAGGCAATAAAGGTAGTTATATTGCTGTCCCTGATGGCTGTCCAGGCGCGGCTAAAGCCAGCGTCAATAGCGGCGCCAAGTGTCCTTCCTGCCCTTAATTCCTCCTTCATCCGCTCAAAGATAAGGACATTGGCATCTACTGCCATACCTATAGACACAACAAAGCCACCGATTCCAGCCAGGGTCAGGGTTACTGGTATCAGCTTAAATATCGCCATGCTAAGCGCTCCGTAAAAAATTAGAGCCAGATTGGCTAAAAACCCGGACAAGCGATAGTAAGCAGTCATAAACAGCATAACCAATATTACGCCAATTAGTCCTGCCTTAAGGCTCAGGCTAACAAAATCAGCGCCCACCACCGGAGACACATTCTCCTCATAGACAAGCTCCAGCGGAACGGGGAGACGCCCGGCATTGAGTTGCTTGGATAGCTCAGTAGCTTCCTTGAGGCTTAATCCCTCAATCTGTCCACTGGTCGTAATCACTGCCCGAACGATAGGCGCAATGGGCTGACCATCATCGCCTCTTAGCGGCTCATCCCCTTCGAAGATGCCTAATGGCTTATCTATCAGCCGGGTGGTTATCGCCTCGGATAGTTTACTCCCCTCCTCATTCCACTCAAAGACAAGGAGGATTCTGCCGAGGTTATCCCTGGTTACATAAGTATTTGTTTTAAAGTAGCTGCTGGTCAGCGCTTTCTCCTGACCGTTAACCTTAGCTGTAGCTGGTACCCACTTCTCCTCATCGTTTTCGGTTACCTGCTCGCGGAACTCAAGTAGTGCCGTGCGCCCGATACGCTCCTTCTGTATGTCGGTGACACTGGCTCCGGGTAATTCCACTACTATTTGGTCTGCCCCCATTCTCTCAATGTTCGGTTCAGTTACCCCCAGGGGGTTAATCCGGTTCTGAATAACCGCTATCACCCCTTCAATGACTGATGTCTCCTGCCCGGCTTCCACATTGGACATGTCAGCCTGATAGACCAGGTGGAGACCACCCTTCAAATCCAGACCCAGGTGTATCTCCTCCCTACCAAACATTGGGTAGATTATGGCGCAGACGGAAAAGACAAAGAGGGCAAGTAATATTAAAAAAATCAGCGCATTTCTTCCTGACATGTTTTTATCCTGCTTTAGTTAATAGGTGTTCACGAATATAAGATAAAGCCTCCTCTCTACTAGCTATCTCACCTGAGGCTTGTGCCTCCCGCACTGCTTCAAGCAGTTTACCAATCTTTGGTCCCGGCTTCAAGCCAAAGACATTAATTATATCATGCCCACTAAGAAGCTTTGGTGGGGCAGTTACCCTCTCCTGCTCAAGATGCTGGGTTAACACGTACTCCACCACCCGGGCATGCTCCTGCCATCCAGCCAGATCTAACTTTGGTCCCCTGGTGGCTAGGTGGTCGGCTAGGCTCAAGAATAATACATCAATGCCAGCATCACCGCTATCACGAAAGTAACGGTAAATAGCCCGGTGAGAGGGAAGTCCCTCCTGGCTCATCTGGGTCGGCCTGAGGTGCTCCCTGACCATAACCTCCACCAGTTTAACCTCTTTGCTACTAAATCTCAACCTTTCCAGAATACTAACTGTCATCGCTGCCCCCAGCTTGGCATGCCCGAGAAAGTGCAGCCGACCATCCTCACCAACGGCTTTGGTCTGAGGCTTAGCCACATCATGAAGCAGTGCTGCCAGCTTGAGCAACAACCTTCTGGTGCTACCATGGCTAACTTCTTGGACAAAGTATTTATCCAGCAACCCTGACCATGGGACTACAGCCAGGACCTTATCCTCAGCATATTCCCAACCCCCCTCATGAAGAAGAAAGTCCACAGCAATAACTGTCTTTATGGAGTGGTCAAAGACATTCCAGAAGTGTTCCTTGGGTTGCTTGACCCCCTTCGCCTCTGCCAGCTCGGGGATGACAGCAGTGACTAAACCCAGCTCATCCAGGTAGGGCAAAAATCGCTCAGAGTGAGGCGCCGCCAACAGCCGAAGTAGTTCTTCTCTTATCCGCTCACCAGCCACATCGGCTAGAAGATGGCAATCCTCCCGAACCTGAGCCTCAGTCTGATTGTCAAGAGAAAAACCAAGCTCACCAGCCAGGCGCACCGCCCGTAGTAAGCGGACGGCATCCGCTTGGAAGGCTTTCTCAGAAACCGCCCGAATTATGCCCTTTTTAAGGTCAGCCCAACCATTAAACGGGTCTATGAGATGGACATCCTCGGCTAGCTCTCTAAGGTCAATGGCTATAGCGTCTATGGTGAAATCGCGCCGTGCCAGGTCGGGCTCTATGCTGCCCTGAAACGTGGAAAAATCAAGCTCCCACTCAGCTACAATCACCCTGCCCAGCCGGTTCACCTTATCTAGCAGGACAAACCTACCACCAAGAGCACTGGCTACTTTTTGGGCAATCTCCATCGCGTCCTGGGCAACAGCAATATCAATATCAGCGGTATCTCTCCCCAGCAAAGCGTCACGGACAAAGCCACCGACAAGATACGACTTTACCCCTTGCTCAGTGAGAAGGTTGTTTACTGCGGCTAGTAGTGATAAGGCTTTAGGGTCAATAGATAGCTTCATTGCTTCCCCATAATACTCTAAAGCTACACTATACTACCAGTTCAGTTACTTATCAAGGGAGGATTCAGTGAGAGCTAGAGATTCAATTGCTTGCCTGGGTTATGCCCTTGGCAATATTCTTTAGGATACTGAGGATTCCAATGACAGCGCGCTGCACATCAACAGGCTCCTGTGCCAGCATCCGAGCCACATAGGGGTCTAATTCCCCACCCCCGTAGCGCTGGTGACCCTCAGCCACACCTGGGGCGTGGGGAGAGAGGTAGCCAGCGAGGGTAAATAGCTCGTCCTCCTCAAAGCCTAACGGCTTGGCGATTCTCCGCAGAATTGAGCCTGAGGGAAAACGCTCGCCCCTCTCAATGCGACCTAGGTGCGATGCCGAGACACCGGCTATGGCACTAAGCTCGCGCAACGTAAGTGGTAGCGAAAGCCTTTGCTGCTTGAGTACCCTACCCAGATTGGTGTCTACATCACGCATATAATTAAATTATAATTCGCCAGATGGCGAATGTCAACAAGGTACAATATGACTAATGGGGGACTTGACAAAAGGCAATTTTTAGGTTACAATATTGCCAACTGGCAGAAAAGGTGAACCATGCTATTGAAAACAAGGGTCTTTGATTTGTACACCAAGCGATATCGGAACCTATCCGAGCTCGCCAAGGCGATGGAAATATCGGTAAGCCAGATTTACCGGGTACTTGAAGGCAAGCGCAACATCAACCGGAAATTCATTATCGGGGCAATAAAAGCCTTCCCCGGATATAAGTTTGATGACCTTTTCTACTTTGTCCCCGAGACGCCAGTTGTCAAAACAGCTGACATTCAGCCAATGGGAGAGGCAAAAGAGCCAGTCAGCTAGCTTGGGGAAAAAAGAGACAAGAAGCACCTAAAGCTGGGCTACCTTCGGTTCTACCTTGTATAGCTTATCTGGGCCCTCCAGGCGTTCTATAAACAGCACCCCATTTAGGTGGTCTACCTCATGCTCCAGTGCTTGAGCCAGGAGTTCACTGGCTTTAATCTTTATCTCCTTCCCGCTCGCATCACGCCCTTTGGCCCTGACCGATTCGGAACGCTTGACCACCCCAAAGTAGCCCGGGATGCTAAGGCAACCCTCAGTTACCAGGCGTTCCCCTTTCCGGCGCACGATTTCAGGGTTAACCAGGGCTATATCTCCCTCCTCAGGTATACCAATAACAATCACCCGCAACGAAACACCTACCTGGGGTGCGGCTAACCCTACCCGCTCCGGGGTAGCGTGAAGGGTCTCAATCATATCGGCTATTAGTTTCTTGATTGAGCCATCAATAGCTTTGACCCGCTTTGACTTCTGTTTTAGTATCGGGTCAGGAACAACACGGATAGGGAGAACTGCCATCATAACCTCCAGAAAACAGTTTACCTAAACCAGACCTAGTGGGTCAATGTCCACCGTCCACCCCTGGGGAAAGTTTATCGGGGAGAGAAATTCAGATAAGCCTGAACCCCGGAGTATAAGCTGCCACCGGAACCTACCCCGCAACCGGTGAATAAAGGCTGGGGCTGGTCCAATTAGCTCCATACCGGCTATCCCCTGTGAGTCTATCTCGCCAGCGAGGATGAGCTTCATCCTCTCTGCCTGCCGCTGGCACTGAGCATCGTTGGTATGACTATAGACAAGAAGAGCCAGCCGACTAAAGGGAGGGTTACGGAGCTGGCGCCGATAGTTAATCTCCTGGTCATAGAATGAGGCATAGTCGTGTCTTGATGCTGCCTGAATGGCGTAGTGCTCAGGGCTATAGGTCTGGATAATAACCCTTCCGCCTAGTGTGCCCCGCCCTGCCCTTCCTGCCACCTGGGAGAGGAGCTGAAAGGTTCTCTCACCAGCCCGGAAGTCTGGTAGATTCAGAGCAATATCAGCGCTAACCACCCCAACCAGGGTAACCAGGGGTAAATCCAAGCCCTTGGCAATCATCTGGGTGCCAATAAGAATATCAGCCTGGTGGCGACGGAACTTTTGTAAAATTTCGTCATGAGAATGCTTGCCTCTGGTAGCATCGCTATCCCAGCGTAGCTGCCTGGCCTGAGGGAAACCCTGCCTCACTTCCTGTTCCAGTTTCTGAGTGCCCACGCCTAAAAACTTTATTCGGCGGCTCAAACACCGAGGGCAGGCCTGAGGAACTATCGTCCGGTGGTTGCACTGGTGGCAAACCAAAACATCCTCAACAGGATGATAGGTAAGCGGAATCTCACAACGCCGGCAACTGAGGACAAAGCCGCAATCCCGACACTGAATAAAGGTAGCCCCCCCGCGCCGATTGAGAAAAAGGATGACCTGCTCCCGCTTTGCCACCGCCTGGGTCATCGCCTGGAACAGGGAACGGCTGAAGAGGCTCCTGTTCCCCGCTTTTAGCTCCTCCCTCAGGTCTACCACCTCAACCCCTGGCAGCGCCGCACCATCACGAGGGGTAACCCGCTCGGGAAGCCGGAGCAGGTGGTAGTCTCCCCTCTGAGCGTGGTAAAAGGTCTCCACATCCGGGGTAGCACTGCCTAAAATGACCACGGCTCCGGTTAGCTCAGCCAGTTTGAGCGCCGCATCGCGAGCGTGGTAGCGGGGCGACTTATCCTGCTGTTTATAGGTCCATTCCTGCTCCTCATCAATAACGATGAGCCCGAGGTCGGGTTGAGGGGCAAAGACGGCACTCCTAGGACCGATGACGACATCAAACTCCCCATCTCTTATTCGCTGCCACTCGTCAAACTGCTCACCCAGAGAAAGCTTGGAATGGAGCACTGCCACCTTATGGGGGAAGCGAGAGGCAAATCGCTCAATAGTCTGCGGGGTAAGGGCGATCTCGGGGACTAAGGCTATGCCTCGTTTCCCCAGTCTGAGCGCCTCAGCCAGGGCTTGAAGGTAGACCTCAGTCTTGCCACTCCCGGTAACGCCGTGAAGGAGGAAAACCTGAACCTTACCTTTAACTAAGTTGGACTTAATCGCCTCAAGGGCTGACTTTTGGGCGGCAGTGAGGGTGAGGGGCTGAGAGGGGGTTATGCCCGCATAGGAAATTGGCTCTCGTTTTACCTCAACCGGCTTGATAGAGACCAAGCCCGTACTTACCAGAGCCTTAACCACGGAGGCTGAGCAGTTAAGACTTTTTCTGGCTTCAGCGAGAGGAACTGGCTCGTTTTGCTGCGCCAGATACTCAAGAAGAACTGCCTGTTTGTTGGCTCTTTTTTTATACAGTTTGGCTGCTTCCTGCCGGGCTTCACTGGCTGCCACCTCCAGACGCAAGTAAGCCACTGTCTTCGGTCTTACCTTAATCTTTTCCAGCTCATGGCTTTTAACTAACAGCCCTCGTTTTATCAGTTGTGAAACGATGGCTTGAGCCTTTTTCTTGCCCAGAATTTTCTCCAACTGCTTTAGACTGATCCTGCCCTGCCTCTGGACGAGGTCCAGTATTTGCCTTTGTTCCCGGGTAAGTGCTGATAAACCAAAATCGTCAGGGACTAGAGCAGAGACAAAAGTGAGCACCTTTCGCTCAAAGCCTGGCGGTAGCATTAACGCCACCGCGTCAAAAAGGGGGGATAGATAATATTCACTGAGCCAGCGAGCCAGCAGCACCTGGGTTTTAGAAAGTAAGGGGCGGGGTTCAATAACACCAGCTATTTCTTTGGTTTCCTCAACGGCGGGGTAGGGGCTGAGCTCTAAAACAACGCCCTGGAGCAGCTTATCGCCAAAGGGGACCCATACCGCCTGCCCGACATCAACGCTCAGCTCCGGTGGTATGGTATAGCTGAATGTCCGGCGCTGGGCTACTGGTGAGTTGACACTAACCTCAGCATACCTCATCCCTTACCCCAACCCTTACCCTACTCTTTTACCTGTTTTTCCTTGGTTCGAGATGCCTTACTACTGAGCCCGCGCAGGTAATAAAGCCTGGCTCGGCGCACCTTCCCATGCCGCACCACCTCTACCCTTTCCACCAGCGGTGAAGCCAAGGGAAAGGTATGCTCAACCCCTATGCCGTGAGAAACCCGCCTTATGGTGAAGTTCCCACCATCAGCGCCACGGCGAACCTTAATTACTACCCCGTGAAATAACTGGGCATGTCCCTTTTCCCCAACCTTGGCACTCACCCTTACCGTGTCGCCAGGAGAAAGGTCAGGAATATTGGAATTTGGTTTGTTGTTAAATACTGATATAGCGTCCATACTAAGATTACCTCAATTTCTCAATTAGTTTTCTCTCCCCCGGGCTTAGCTCAACCTTTTCCAATAGCTCAGGGCGCCGCTTCATGGTGCGCAAAATAGCCTGCTCATGACGCCATTTAGCAATTTGGGCATGGTTTCCTGAGAGTAAGACCTCGGGCACTGACCATTCCCGGAATACAGGGGGGCGGGTATATTGAGGGTACTCAAGTAACCCGCCGACGTGGGAATCATCCAATAACGATTCTGCTGAACCAAGAACCCCGGGGAGTAACCTGACTACGCCGTCAATAACGACTATGGCTGCCGGTTCTCCACCACTGAGCACATAATCACCAATGCTAATCTCGTCAGTAGCCAGGTGCTCACTCACCCGCTCATCAACCCCCTCATAGCGACCGCAGATGAGAATTAGCCGGCGGTAGGTGGAGAGCTCCTGGGCGATTTTTTGGCAGAAAAGGCGACCCCGCGGGGTAAGCAGGATAACCGGAACATCACCTTCTCCCTTTATCGACTCTACCGCCTCAAAAATAGGTTCGGGCTTGAGCACCATACCAGCACCACCGCCGTAAGGGTAGTCATCAGCGGTGTGGTGTTTATCATGGGTATAATCACGAATATTGTGCACGCCGATACTGACCAGTTTCTGGTCTATAGCCCGCTGGAAAATGCCAAAGCTAAATACGCCTTGGAACACCTCGGGAAACAGGGTCAAAATATCAATATCCACTTTAATCCTTTCCCGTGTGCAGAGTTATTTCTCCCTTGATAATCTGCACGGCATGAGGGATAGCAGGCAGTATTATCTCAAGGCACTCACGAACTGCCTTAGGGCTACCGGGCAAATTTATAATAAGGCACCTTTTCCTCACCCCAGCCACCGCCCGGCTCAGCATAGAAAGGGGTGTCTTAGAAAACGTCTGGACTCTCATCATCTCAACCAAGCCAGGCACAACCTTATCTACTATGGAAAGGGTGGCTTCAGGGGTAACATCGCGTGGTGCCAGTCCCGTGCCCCCGGTAGTCAGGATAACATCCATACTGCCCCCGTCCGCCCACTCAGCAAGCTTGCTTGAGATAGTTTTAACCTCGTCAGGGATAACCTCATACTTAACCACGCGACACTCCACCCCCGATAGGCTCTTCTCAATTGCCTTGCCACTGTCATCAGGGCGTTCCCCCCGCGAAACCCCATCGCTGATGGTAATAATGCCGACGTTAAACATAACACCCTCTAAAGACAAACTCTATTTTACCACATAAGACGGGTGGAGCAAAACTATTTTTTATTACCCCCATCCCCCTTTATCCCCCTTCCCCCGAGGGGAAGGGGGAAGTATTTTATAGAAGAGGGGCTAGCGCCCCTCTTAAACACCCCGCTAAGTTAGCCTCTTTTAAAGAGCGAGGGAATTCGCCCTCTAAAGCTCCCTATTAGGATATCTAGAGGCTTCGCCTCTTCTTGTCTCTCTCCATAATAGGGGAGAAATAAAAGGGAGGGGGCGAAGCCCCCTCCCTTACCTAAACCCCCCTTCCCTTCATAGATACCCAAGGGAAGGGGGGCAGGGGGATAGGTCACTATATAAAGCCTAAAGGGTGAGGGGTTAATAAATATAGTACTAAATAACTCCAATTTGAGCTTAAAGGGGTCTTGACAAACGGGGGGATATGTGATGTAGAATGGTAGAAAGTGGGGAATTGTGGTAAAATAGGGTAACAAAAGCAATGTTCTTTGGGGAGTTTGAATATAAGCTTGATGACAAGGGCAGGGTGCCTATCCCCCCCAAGTTCAGGCCAGAGCTGAGGGATGGGGTGATGCTGGCAGCGGGGGTGGAGAAGTGCATCACCATCTACCCCATAGCCGAGTGGAAAAAGCTGGCTGAGGCCCTGACCAGCAGTCCACTTACACTGGGTAAGATGAGACGGCTAAAGCGGGCGCTTTTCGCTACCGCTTTCAACCTCAGGATGGATGGACAGGGAAGAATAGCCCTGCCTATTCCACTTAGGCTATATACCGAGATTGTAGATGATGTAGCTATAGTTGGTGCCAATAACTATCTTGAAATCTGGAGCAAGTCGAACTGGAGCGAGGAGAGAGCTATTAGCCAGGAACAAGCCTGGCAGATTGTAGAAAGCCTAGAGAGGCAACAATGAATCTGACCATGTCAGCGCCGACTCATACCCCGGTGCTACTGGAAGAGACCATGGAGGCCCTGACGGTTCAGCCTGGTGGTCGTTATATTGACTGCACCCTTGGGGCTGGTGGTCATGCCCTTGCCATTTTAGAGCGTAGCGCGCCCGGGGGGCAGCTTTTGGGCATTGACGCCGACCCTGAGGCTATCGCCATAGCCAGGGCAAGGCTTGCCGCCTACAAGAGCTCAATCCTTCTAATTAACGATAACTTTGTTAATCTTAAGGCAATTGGTATTAAATATGACTTCTTGCCCGTGCACGGCATTTTGTTTGACCTGGGGCTTTCCTCTCTTCAGCTTAAGAGCAGTGGTCGTGGTTTCAGCTTTCACCGTGATGAACCCCTGGATATGCGCCTAAGCCCAAGTCAGGAGGTTAGTGCTGCCGATATTGTCAATAGCTCCTCCGAGGCAGAACTAGCCCGGCTGATAAGAGAATTTGGTGAGGAACGCTACAGCCACAGGATAGCCCACGGGATTGTGCAAGAGCGCCCAATAAAAACCACCCTCGAGCTGGTCAGGGCGATAGAGCAGGCGGTCGGTAGCCGAAGGGGTAGAATTCACCCTGCCACCAGAACCTTCCAAGCCCTACGGATAGCCGTTAACCACGAGCTTGAGAACCTATCATCAGCCCTAGAGCAGGCAACTAGTCTTCTCGGCTTTGGTGGCAGATTGGTTGTTATTAGCTATCACTCCCTTGACGACCGCATCGTGAAGCGTTTTATGCTCAAGGAGGCGAGGAAAGCCTGCCTGAGGTTGGTCTATAAGAAGGTCATTACTCCATCTCGGGCAGAGGCTCAGCTTAATCCTCGCAGCCGCAGCGCCAAATTGAGAGCCGCTGAGCGCATTACTAAACCTAGGGAGGTGGTCTGTGGGTAAACAGTCTATTGAGTATCAAAAGGTAATGACCGAGATAGTATGGGTAAACCTGCCCGGTCCGAATGAACCTGACCCCGGAATGAGCGGGGGGGAACTGTTGCACGGTTTCCTCGCCGAGCTACATGAGGCACCGAGCGAGGAACTAAGGACCTACATAAGAGGTGTGTGCAATAAATGGAACATCCGCTTTAGAAAAGGATAAAGACGCGAGGGAGGTTTAAAGATGTGAGGATTTATGCTATCGGTGAGTTTAGAATCCAGCTAGTAAGGAGGGGGAGATGAGCAAGCGAGGTACCTTAGCCGCTATTGATGTTGGAACTACCAAGGTGTGCACCGTGGTGGCAAATGTTGATGGTGGTAACATCCGCGTTATCGGAGTGGGTGTCACCCCAACCACCGGGCTGCACAAGGGGCTCGTGGTCAACATCAATGACGCCAGGGAATCAATCAGGCAATCAGTAAAGGAAGCCGAGCGTACCTGCGGCTATAAAGTGGAATCAGCCTACATTGGTGTCACCGGCAGGCATGTCAGCTCGCTGAATAGCCGGGCAGTAGTCGCCATTACCCGCGGTGACCGGATGGTGCGCTCTGAGGACCTGAGGCGAGTCCTCACCTCCGCCCGAGGTGTTAAACTTTCCCCCGATAGAAGGCTGCTCCATATTATCCCTCGTGGTTATGCTGTCGATGGTCAATCAGGAGTCAAGAACCCGGTAGGGATGCACGGCTTCAGACTTGATGTGGAGACACACATCATTACCGCCGCCGTTACCTCAGTTCAGAATCTAATAAAGTGCGTCCGGGGTCTTGGCATAGATATTGATGAACTCGTCCTTGAACCATTAGCCAGCGCTGAGGCGGTGTTGACCGATGATGAGAGGCAGGTGGGGGTACTGCTGGCTGATATCGGGGGTGGTACCACCGATATCGCTATCTTCAGAGAGGGGAGCATCTGGCATACTGCTGTCCTGCCGGTAGCTGGCTATCAAATTACCAGGGATGTTGCTATTGGTCTGGGGCTGCCATTTGAGGTCGCCGAGGAGATGAAGAAAAAGTACGGCAGTGTTGCCCCGGTCTATGAAACAAAAAAGGGTGATAACCTGACTACAAATGGACACGGTGTCTCTCACCGAGACCTCTGCGATATTATCCGGGCAAGGGTGGAGGAAATCCTGAGGCTTGTCGTGCTTGAAATGCCAAATTCCGAATATGAAAAATTAGTCCCCGATGGCATTGTCCTCACCGGCGGGAGTTCTAACCTCGCCGGCATAGAAGCGCTAGGGCGTAATACATTGCAACTCCCGGTAAGGGTAGGCGTTCCCAGCAATATATATGGTATCTCTGACGTCCTTCACGACCCGGCGTATGCTACCGGCGTTGGACTACTACTCTGGGGAGCAAAACATAAGGGAAAGCAAACCTGGCAACAGCACTCAGGCTTATGGCGCTTTGTTTCCCGAATTTTTGACCTGTTTGGCTAACATGATTTCTAGTAAGTAGTAAAGGAGGAGAAGATGGCAAAAACGAGTTTCAGTGCTAATCCAGCTAAGATTAAGGTTATCGGCCTGGGTGGTGGCGGCTGCAACGCCATAACCCGCATGGTCAGGGAACAGATTCGGGGGGTGGAGTTCATTGGCGCCAATACTGATGCCCAGGCTCTGGCCATCACTGAAGCCCCGATTCGTATCCAGCTTGGCGAGAAGCTTACCAGGGGGTTGGGGGTAGGTGGTGACCATATCTTGGGGCAGAAGGCAGCCGAAGAAAGCCGCGACGAGCTTAAGGAACTTATTGCCGGCGCTGATATGGTGTTTGTCACCTGCGGTATGGGTGGTGGCACCGGCACCGGCTCAGCCCCCGTAGTGGCTGAGATAAGTAAGCAAGCTGGGGCTCTCACCATTGCTGTCGTCACCAAGCCGTTCACCTTTGAAGGCGTCCATCGCAATGAGGTAGCCAACGATGGCATTTTCCGTCTCCTGGGCAAGGTTGATACCCTTATCATCATCCCTAATGACCGCTTGCTTGACCTCTGTGATGAGACGACAGGGGTAGATAATGCCTTTAAGCTGGCTGACGATGTGCTGCGCCACGGGGTTCAGGCTATTGCCGAGGTTATCACTGTCCCCGGGCTGATTAACCTTGACTTTGCCGATGTTAAGATGGTGATGAAAGACGCTGGTCCAGCCTGGATGTCCATAGGCATTGGCGTTGGTAAGAACCGAGCTGTTGATGCCGCTAAGGAAGCCCTGGCTAGCCCCCTGCTAGATGTTTCCATGGAGGGGGCAAAGGGAGTGCTGTTCAATGTTGCCGGCGGTCCCGGGCTTACCCTGTTTGAGGTTAATGAAGCCGCTGAGGCAATAAGAGAGGCGGTAGACCCCGGGGCTAACATCATCTTCGGCGTGGTTCAGGACCCGAGTTTGAAGGAGGAGATAAGGATTACCCTAATTGCCACTGGCTTTGCTTCTAAGCTAGGCTTGGCCGGAGTTAGTCGGGAAGACGAGTTTACCCAACTGCTTAAGGGACTAAAGAGCGATGATGAACTGGATGTTCCTGCCTTCCTGCGTCGTCCGCTATTTAGCCATCGGCGTCAGCCAATACCCCAAGCGACTGAGTCAACTAAGCTGGTTAAGACCCCGCCTGGCGTGCCTTAGTCCTTCAGTTGAAGGACTTCCCAGGAATTTACAAGCCAGGGTGGGGGCTGTAGCTATTTTATTGTCTACAGCCTTCTTTTTATTCCTAAATAACCCCTTGACAAATACTACATATTGTGGTATCTTATAATCTCTACACTATAGAATGTAGAGGTTTATGATGAACTGCCCCTATTGTGGACACTATGACTCCAAGGTTACTGATTCTCGCGATGTGAGCGATGGGGTACGCCGCCGGCGCCAGTGCCTGAGCTGTGGCGCTCGCTTCACTACCTACGAGCGATTGCAACCTGCCAGCCTCTTTGTAATTAAAAAGGATGAGAGGCGCGAGGAATTTGACCGCAACAAGCTGCTTTCTGGTATTCGCAAGGCTTGTGAAAAAAGGCCGTTACCCACTGGGGCTATAGACAAGCTAGTTGATGATATCGAGGTTGAGCTCTACCGCCTGGGCAAGGCGGAGATACCCAGTGAGCTTATTGGTGATATGGTAATAGAACGGCTGAAGAGGCTGGACTATATTGCTTATATCCGTTTTGCCAGCGTCTACCGCGAATTTGCTGACATTACGACACTGAAAGAGGAGGTAGATAGCCTAGCCAGCACGACAGTTCACCCTGCCAACCAGTTGCCTTTGCTGCCAGATGAGGAATTAATAGTTAAGAGTCGGCGGGTAAGCCGGAAGGGGGGTAGAACTAAAGTAAGGAGCCGAACATGAACCAACCATCAGTCGACAGCACCCAGATTGCCCGAGCTATTTTCGCCGCCGCCGAGTCCATGGGGATAAGGGACAGGCAGGTGGTGGAACGGCTGACAACCCAGGTGATTGAGCGCCTGGAAAAGACAAAGGGGGACTACGCCCCGGCCTTGCCGGGTATGGAAGAGCTGGTGAGCAGTCGTAGCCGCCGCCGGCGCCTGCCCACCGATGCCGAAATCGAAGCCATGGTCAAGGAAATCTTGATGGCGGAACAGCCAACCAAACGAGAGGAGGTTAAACCCGAGATGGAACCAACCAGTGTCGTCAAGCCCAGAATTAAGCCTGCCGCTGGCATCGGTCTCAGCGAAAATGCCCTCCAGGTTCTGGAAAGAAGATACCTGATGAAGGACAAGCAGGGAAAGGTTATCGAGACCCCGGAGCAGATGTTCCGGCGGGTGGCACAGGCTATTGCTTCGGCGGAGCTTACTTATAATCCCAAGGCGGATGTCAAGGCAACAGAAGAGGAATTCTACCAACTAATGTCCAGCTTGGAGTTCCTGCCCAACTCCCCCACCCTGATGAATGCCGGGCGAGAACTGGGTCAGCTATCCGCCTGCTTCGTCATTCCCGTTGATGACTCAATGGAGTCCATCTTTGATGCCGTAAAGTATACCGCCCTCATTCATAAGAGCGGCGGGGGAACGGGGTTCTCCTTCAGCCGCCTAAGACCTGAGGGCGACTTTGTCAAGTCCACCTCGGGTGTAGCTAGCGGTCCGGTCTCGTTTATGGAGGTGTTTGACACCACCACCGACGTTACCAAACAGGGGGGAACAAGGCGGGGGGCAAATATGGGCATACTCAGTGTTGACCACCCCGATATCATGAGGTTCATAACCGCCAAGGATGACCCTACTGCCCTGACCAACTTCAATATCTCGGTGGCGGTAACCAACGAGTTTATGGAGGCAGTCAAACAAGGCAAGGACTACAACCTGGTAAACCCCCGCACCAGGGAGATAGTAACCAAACTCAACGCCAAGGAGGTCTTTGACAAGATTGTTGATATGGCGTGGAAGACCGGCGACCCCGGCATTGTCTTCATCGACCAGATAAACAAGGCTAACCCCACCCCGCAACTGGGCAGTATTGAATCAACCAACCCCTGCGGCGAGCAGCCACTGCTGCCTTATGAGTCATGCAACCTCGGTTCAATCAACCTGGCCAAGATGCTAAAAGCCAGCAACGGCGGGTTTAAGATTGATTACCCAAAGCTGGCGGAGACAGTAAAACTCACCGTGAGGTTTTTAGATAACGTCATTGACGTCAATAAATTCCCCCTGCCTCAAATAGAGGAGATGACCAAGAAAACGAGGAAGATAGGACTTGGAGTTATGGGCTTTGCCGACATGCTAATCATGCTGGGCATCCCCTATAACTCAGAGGAGGCGCTCAAGGTTGCCTCCGAGATTATGCGCTTTGTGCAGGATGAGGCAGGTAAGGCATCAGTAGAACTAGCCAGGGAGCGGGGCGTTTTCCCCGCTTTCAGTGGCAGTATCCATGATAGGCGAGGGAGTCCGAAGTTGCGAAATGCCTCCTGCACCACCATCGCCCCCACCGGCACCCTGAGTATAATCGCCGGTTGCTCCAGTGGCATTGAGCCCCTATTTGCCCTGAGCTATACCAGAAATATCCTTGACGGCGCCCGCCTCATTGAGGTGAACCCCTATTTTGAAGAAGCGGCGAGAAATGGGGGCTTCTACTCCAAGGAACTGATGCAGAAGCTGGCAGAGGGAGCTCACCTCAGTGATATTGAGGGTGTGCCCGAAAAAATCAAGCGGCTGTTTGTTACCGCCCACGAGATAAGCCCCCAGTGGCATGTGAGGGTGCAAGCCGCCTTCCAGCGCTCTACCGATAATGCTGTCTCTAAGACAGTCAACTTCCCCCATGAGGCTAGCAGGGAAGACATCGCCAAGGTCTATATGATGGCTTATGACGAGGGACTGAAGGGGATAACCATCTACCGGGATAGGAGCCGTGAGACCCAGGTACTGGTCACAGGCAGGGAGGAGAAAGAGGAACAAACCTCCAAACTAACGCCACGGAAAAGACCCACCGAAACCAGAGGGACAATTACCAAGGTAAACACCGGCTGCGGCTCCCTTTATATCACGGTGGCTTATGATGACCTGGGTATTTTCGAGGTCTTCGCCACGCTGGGCAAGGCTGGGGGTTGTGCCTCAGCCCAGCTTGAGGCTACCTGCCGGCTTATCTCCCTGGCATTAAGGGCTGGGATTGATGTCGGCTCGGTGGTAAAGCAATTGCGGGGCATCCGCTGCCCCTCCATCGCCTGGGAGGGGGGAAAGTCCATCCTCTCCTGCGCCGATGCCATCGCCAGCGTCTTAGAAAAGCACATCAGCGGCGAAACCACCCAGCCCCAGACGGAGGACTATGGGCTGGTCAAGAATTTAGCCGGGCAGTGCCCGGAGTGCGGCAACCTGCTCCGATACCAGGAGGGGTGCTACAACTGCCCCTCTTGCGGGTATACTAAATGCTAGGGGAAACGTGTAAAATAAGAGTTGATTACTAAGTGCAGAGGGCAAATGATTAACACAACAGAGCTAAGCAGCAAAGAAGTTACTGCTGGACGCATGCTAGAGATTGATAAAATAATCCATGGAGATTGTCTTGCCGTTTTGGAAGGGCTACCTGATGCCTGTTTCGACCTAATTTTTACATCTCCACCCTATGCCGATAATCGAAAGAATACCTATAAGGGAGTCCCCGTTAAGC
>Ga0315280_10005277_pt1 | contig 18517 bp, 14 predicted proteins | sample YL17G06_40_MG_FD_203697 | JGI IMG/M metagenome (GOLD analysis project Ga0315280, IMG submission 203697) | Sediment microbial communities from Yellowstone Lake, YNP, Wyoming, USA - YL17G06_40 | ecosystem: Environmental > Aquatic > Freshwater > Lake > Sediment | place: USA: Wyoming | collected... | reverse complement strand
ATTCCGAGCGCAGCGAGGAATCCCCTATCGTTGGCGCTTCCTGGTAGGGGATTCCTCACTCCGCCTTGCTCCGTTCGGAATGACATGAATAATCCGGGCTAGGGCTCTTGCCCGCGGCCACGCCAGGTCGGCGAGTTGAAGCTCGCCCATGTTGTGCGCGTACAGGAAAAGCGTCGGCAGCACGGCGAACAGGAATGGGTGAAGCACCCACGGCTTCTTCACGGTCGTCCCCACGTCAAGCGCCTTCCGTGCGCCGCATCAGGTAGAGAACCCGGCGCGAATCCGCGATCGGCCGTCGCACTTCGATCGCGAACTGGCGGCCGAAGTCGCGCTCGAAGCTCTGCTCGTCGTAGCTCGTGAACACGTCCTCGCGCGATGCCAGCAGCCGCTGCACCTGCGAGTCGTCCTTCGGCACGAATTCGATCACCAGCGTGCGGCCAAGGCGCGCCAGGAACCGCGCGATCATGTCGAACGGGACGTTGTTGCCGATGGCGAGGTGGTGCACCAGGGCGAGCGCCAGCACCAGGTCCGCCGGCCCCCGCGCCGCCAGCGATTGGCGCTCTTCGTTGGCCCAGCCGGCGCCGCCGCTCGGATTCGTCAGGTCGAGGACCAGCGGCAGGAGATTCGCCTCCCCGGTGCGCCGGCATTCCAGGTAGTTCTTCTCGACCGCGGCGGGGTCGATATCGAAGGCAATGGTGCGGATGCCCTGGTCGCTCGCGATGCGGCTGTAGGCGCCGACGTTAGCGCCCAGATCCCACACCACCGTCGGGCGCGCGAGGTCGATGAACTCGGCGACCAGGCGGCGCTTGTCATCGGCGGCGGCCGCGGTGTAGTTTGTCTGGTCGTAGTAGTCGGCCCAGGCCGTGCCTTGCGGCCGCCAAGTCAAACGCTCGACCGCGGACCTCAGGGCGTCGACGAAGCCCCGCAGCGCGCGCTCGCTCATCTGGCGGCCGTGCATGTTAACCGTCTTCCCGCCAAACCGCGCCTGCATCCGCGCGTGCAGGTGCAGGTGAATCCAGAGCAGCGGATTGAGCCGCGTGCGCCACGGCAGCAGCCGGCTCGCGAGGTCCAACGGGATGCCGTCGATGTAGATTCGCAGCAACTGGCTGAGCCGGACATCAGCGCGCGCCATCAACGCCAGCGGCGCCAGGAAGTGCTCGCAAAACTGGCGGTAGGCCACCCACGGCCGCCCGGGGCGGTGGCGCTCGAACGAAAGGGTGTCGATCAAGACCGGCCTGCCGCGCCGGAACTGGAGGTTATACGCGCTGGCATCCTTGAGGCACATGCCATGGTCGAGAGCGAGCTGCTGAATGCGCAGCGTAGCGCGCGCCGCGTCCTTCAACTGGCTGAAGCACCATTCGTAGGGATATGAGATGAACGGGATCGCCTCCGGCTTGATGACGCGGTAGCGCTCGGGTGGCTCGGCCGCCGTGGACGCGACTTCATCGTGCGGAACGAGCAGTTGCGCATCGACTAGCGCCGAATAGAGGCCTGAGCTCAGAAGGTGGTCGTAGTCGTCTCGGTACACCGCGTTGACGCGGCGGTAGAGGATGCCGTCGCGCATGAAGAGGGAGCCGCTGGGGTCGCGGAACGAGCTCGGCAGATCCGCGTCACTCATCGGCCCTCCGATCCTGCGTCCGGCGCAAGGCGCGGGACAGGGCCCTTCCGATCTTCCCCCAGAATGCTTTGAGGACGAAGGCGGTCGCGAATAGCCCCCCGATGAGCAGTTGCAGCAGGTAGCTGCCCGTGCCGGGGTCGATGTAGGCCTGCGCCGGACGGGCGGCGAACAGAAACCAGAAGCATGCGCAGATGATGATCGAACTTGATGACCACACCGGGAATCGCATGTGACAGTTCCTGCGTTGATCGCATTCGGCTCAGCGCGCCGGCCGGCAGCGCTCGCAAGGCGCCGCCTCGAATGTCATATATTTCGCCGCGGCGCGGCTGCTTCCTGCCGTAACTATCACCGGGACTGGTGTCTGGCCTCCGCTTAAGCTCCGGCCGCGACGCACGCGACGACAGCAGCGCGCGAGACAGCACGGGCAGCCCCGGCGCGGCGCCAAGCCCGTGTCAGCGCCATCAGCGCAGCGAGTCCACCATCTCCGGCTCCACCTTGTCGGTGACGCGGGTGAAGTCGTACGGCCGCTCCCAGGTCGAGTAGAAACATTCGTTCGGCAGCACGTCGAGCTTGGCGTCGAAGTAGCGGCTGAGCAGGATCCGGAATATGTTGACGGGAGAGAGGTCGTCGTCGATCTCGGCGCGCTGGCCTTCGGGCAGACGGACCGCGATGAGCGCTCCCAGGCGCTCCCGCTGGTCGGTGCGCGCCGCGCTCTTCCAATCGAGTCTCGACCCCGGACCGTGGTCGGATTGCAGGATGATGACGGTCGGCCATTTTGATTGACCGAGGATGGCAGCGATCGTCGTCTCGACCTCACGGTTGACGAAGATCAACTGCTCACGGTAGGCGGCCACGTATTCTTCGCGCGTGCCGCTGAAATGGGAGCCGTCGCCGAGAGGAAACGGGCGCTGGCTGGGCAGCTCGTGGCCCTCGCCATCGAACACGAACGGAGGATGAGGACATACGATGTGCGCGAACACCAGCACCGGCGGCGTGAGCTTGGCCGTTTCAGGCAGATGGTCGAACGCGTAGTGGATGCGCGCGCCGCTGCTAAGCGGGTCCATCAGCATCTCCGCCGAGCGCTGTCGCACCAATAGCGGTACGGGCGTAGTATCGAGCAGGGCGCTCTGGAACTCGTTCAAGCCTGCTGCGCCCTCCACGAACATATCGGCCCGGCGCAGCTCGGTGCCGCCGAAGCCGGAGGGGAAGGCGATGACGCGATAGCCGCGCTCGCGCAAGAACTTGCAGAGGCGGTTGTCCTGGATCATGGTCATCAGCGAGTTGCGGTCCGATGACGACCTCAGCGGCTTGGCGAGCTCGTCGAGGTATTCGAGGTTGAGCGAAGAGGCGAGCGAGAGCAGGGTCTGGCAATAATTGGCTCGACCGCGGCGCGCGACGGAGAATCCTCGCCGCGCCAGGTAGGCGAGGAACTCGGAGTTGTCGTACTGGTACAGGTCCTTGAGGACGTCGGCGCGAGCGTAACCATCGAGGATGATATAGTAGATATTGGGCAGCGCCCGCGCTGGGCGTGCGCGCGGCGCGGCGATGCTCGCGCGGCGACGCATACTGCGATGCGCGCGCGCGCGACCGACCTCACAGTTGGCGATGGCAACCACCTGCCAGCCGACCAGCGCCACCGCGGCCACGTTCAGCGCCGATGATAGCGTGCCGAGCCCGCGGCGCCGGGTTAGCGCAAGTCCAGCCAGGCAGAGCAGCAATATGAAATAGATCGCGAGGAATACCGGGGCGCGGTCCGATTCCCCGGTCGATGCGAAAACTAGCACCCTGCCCAACGGGCGCACATAGCCCCACGAGAAAAACCAGACCCACCACAGCGAGCTGAGGACCGCGGCGCGGATCTGGTCGCGCAGAATCAGACGCAACAGCAGCCACAAGATGAGCGACGACGCGGTGACGATTGCGAGCGGCGCGGCAAGCTGAGCCAACCACAGCTCGCCGATGTTGTGCAGGTAAAGAAAGAGCGCCGGGAATATGGCGAACAGAAAAGGATGCAGGATGACATGCTTCTTCACGGCGCGCCGTTCCCCCTGCGCCAGGACGCCTGCGGCGACCGCACCTACCGAGGCCAAGCCATGCAGTGCGTTGCGATGCGATGGCATTCCGCATGAACCCGGCTAGTTCCTGCCCGCGCACGCTCGGCGGCAGGAGACGCCGCCCCGCGACCGGAACCTTAGCATTCCGGCAGGCGGCACACCGCCCGGCAGGCGGCACACCGCCCGGCAGGCGGCACACCGCCCATCGCCAAACCCGGAGGCAATGACGCCATGGCTATCAAGGAGCTGAAGGCGGCGCATCTCGACGCGGAGCAATTCATCGCCCAGCAAGTCAAGGACATAGCCGCAGCCGTCGGCTACCGGCTGGCCATCAATGCGCTCTCCGGGGGCGTGGACTCCTCGACCGTCACCATGCTCGGTCACCGCGCGCTCGGCGACCGGCTCAAGACCTGCTTCGTCCACAACGGCCTGATGCGCGAGGGCGAGCCGCAGCGCATCGTCGCGCTGTTCGCCGGCCTCGGCGTCCGCGTCGAGGTGGTGGATGCCCAGGACCAGTTCTTCGCCGCGCTCAAGGGCATCACCGATCCCGAGCAGAAGCGCGAGGCCGTCACCCAGACTTTCTATAAAGATGTCTTCGGCCAGTTGGTGCGCGAAAGCGGCGCCAAGCACTTGCTGCAAGGCACCATCCTGACCGACATTGACGAGACCGTGGCCGGCATCAAGCGCCAGCACAATGTCTTCGCGCAGTTGGGCATAGACCCTCAGGAGGCGTTTGGCTACCACATCATCGAGCCCCTGGTGCAACTGCGCAAGGACGGCGTGAGAAAAGTCGCAGCGGCGCTGGGTCTACCCGAATCGGTGTACAGCCGCATGCCATTCCCCGGACCGGCGCTCGCGGCGCGCGTCATCGGCGAGGTCACGCGCGAGCGCGTCGCCCTGGTCCGCCAGGCCACCGCCATCACCGAGCAGGAGTTGGCAGCAACCAAGGCGTTCCAGTACATGGCCATCCTGCACGAGGACCGCGTCACCGGCATGCGCGAGGGCAAGCGCGACTTCGGCCTGCAAATCGAGATTCGTTGCTGGGACAGCGTCGATGCGCGCAAAGCGAAGCCGACTCGGCTGCCGTGGAAGACGCTGCGGCAACTGAGCGGGCGCATCCTCGCCGAAGTGCCGGGCGTCGTTTCGGTAACCTACAACATCGCCCCCAAGCCGCCGTCAACGATGGAGGTCGTGTAGTCGGGCGGCCGCGCTGCTGTGGCCCCGCGCGAGCCCGCAACCGGCGCGCTCCTACGGCGGTTCGTGGCGTGGCCGATTCTGGTACGCCTGTGACAAAGTCCAATCTCGGGGTACGGCGCGGAGGTTTTCGCGTGTAGGGCGGGCATTCTATGCCTGCCGCTGTTGCCGGCGGCGATAGGGAATCGCCGCCATACCGCTCGGCGTCTCACGCATCCTCCGCGGAATCTAGCCCAGGGTATGGCCTTTTTTTGTTGGGTGGCAGGACTGCTGCTCAACCCCTCTCCCTCTCCCTCTCGGAGGGCAACTTCGCCCACCGTAGGGGCAAGGCATGCCTTGCCCCTACATCGACATCGGCGAAGGCGGAAGAGGCGGGGTGAGGCTTGCCCGCCCTCCAAAGGCGGGTAAACCTCAGGTGAGGGTGCGGACACAGCGGCTAAGCAGGCGGCTAGGCAGGCTTCGCCGGCCGCCGTGGCGGCCTTCGGCCTAGTACCTCGTTGCATAAGACGGCGTTATATGGATTCGAGGCAGATTGGCTCGTACGAGCGCAAGATTCGCCCGCCCGGAGGCAGATTGCATAACGCCAACTTTCGCAAGGAAGTACTAGCCACTTCGCCTGCCACCGTGGCGGCCGAAGGTGGCCAGGCGGTTTCGCCAACTTTTCGCGGTCATACCCTGTTCACATAACCAGTTGACATCCGGGAAAGATGTGGTACAATTATGCAAACTGATGTTTTCATCAACCGGAAATGCTCCCGTGATCGGTTGTTTGGTGCTGCCATACTTCTATACCGAAGCCGAGGCGCAACGGCTTTCCCTCCCCGGGGCAAACCCGCGAGCCAGCTTCGGGCGTGCGGTTATCATCCATGCCCGCGGCCGCATCGCAGCCCTCTCCCCTGAAGCCGAGCAGGCGGGCCTGAGCCAGGGCATGCCCCTGGGCCAGGCATATGCGATCTGCCCCCACGCCGAAGCTCTCCCTTATGATGAGGACCTCTACCGCGCCGCGCAGAGGCGCGTGCTCGACATCTGCGCCGCACACTTATCGGTAATCGAGCCGTTCTCGCTGCACGAGCTTTTCTTCGATCTCGCAAACGCCGACGACTCGGCCAAGCTGATAATTGAAATCGTTACCGCGCAGGCCGGTTTCACCCTCCAGGCCGGCGCGGGCTCGAGCAAGCTGGTGGCGCGGATTGTCGCTCTTCAGAGCGATCCCCAGGCTGTAGGGCGGGCGTTCCCTTCGCTTCGCTCGGGGCAAGCTCTACGCCCGCCGCATGACCACGGACACGGCGGGAATAGGAATCCCCGCCCTACAGATCCGCGAGAGAAATTACATCCGCTGATCGTCCCTAAAGGTCACGAGGCCCAGTTCCTCGCGCCCCTGCCCTTGTCTCGCCTGTGGCTGCTCGACCCCGACACCATCGAGCATCTTCAGGCGCTGGGCATCACCACCATCGGCCTGCTTCAGCAAACCCCGCCCAGCCACCTACTCCGCTTTGGGCGCATGGGGCGCCGGCTGCGCGAGCTCGCCGTTGGCATCGACCGTTCGCCGGTGCGCGCCTGCTATCCGCCGCCGTTAATCGAGGCGCGACTGGCGCTTGGGGAAGGCGCGCAGAGTATGACAGTTATCGAAACCGGCCTGCGCCGCCTGGCGCGGCAAATGGCCAACCAGATGCGCCAGCGCGAGCAAGGCTGCCGCCGCGTCGGGTTAGAGATCGAAACCGATGATGGCCGATCCCTCTCTCAATCGCTGCGGCTGAGCGTCACCGTCGCCAGCGAGCAGGAGTTATTCCGCGCCGCCGAGCGATTGCTTGGGCGCCTCCTGGAGCCGGGCCTCACCCGAGCTAACCCCATGGCTCCAATCACCGCGCTGATGTTTCGCGCCGCCGATTTGCAGCACTGCGCCGGGGTGCAGCTTGATCTATTGGGCGACCGCGTAGGGGCAACCCTCGGGGTTGCCCGTGACCGTCAAGCGGATGAGCGACGCGAGCGCCTGACCGAGGTGGTCGCGTCGGCGCAGAAGCGCTTTGGCGCGCGCAGCGTGCGCTGGGCGCGGGAGGTCGAGACGCCGCGTCGAGAGCGGATGCTGGCCTGCCTGGCGGAGGGCGGGTTCTCCAATCTGAATGGTAGGGCAGGCGTCTCGCCTGCCCATGACCTCTCGCCTGCCCGCCGCCTTCCGATTGCTGATAGTCTTCCGTCCGTCCACGGCGATGTTATCGGGTCGCATCAGGCTATGCCATCACTCCCAACGCGGAGGCGGCGATGAGCAAGCGCCTCGACCAGCCGGTGCGGATGACCGCCGAGCGCGCTGGCCGGCCGGCGCGTTTCCTCCGCGGCCGCCGGCAAATCGAGGTCGAGGAGATCCTCGATGAATGGGAGGAGGCTGGCTGCTGGTGGCAGGGCGAGCCGGCGCGCCGGGTTTACTTGGTGCGCTGCGCGGGCGGGGCAATCTATGAGCTGCATCATCAACCGCCCGGCGGCTGGCGCCTTTACCGCACCTATGACTGAGAATTAACCGCGGATAAACGAGATTTGACCACGGATAAACGCAGATGGACGCGGATCAGGAATGGTCCGCAGATTTTACGGATTTCGCGGATAAAGATGTTGAACCGCAGAGAAGGGGCATGTTAGCCGCGGATAGACACGGATGCACACGGATTGTTCGTATGGCAGGAACCTCATCCTCCTCAGCAGGTGCGGAACCCCGCCGGCGCTATGCCACCGTGCCCCTACGTCCGATCCGTGCCGATCCGTGTTCATCCGCGGCCAAGCAACCTCTGCGCTCTCTGCGTCCTCTGCGGTTCAACTCTCGGCAATCTGTAGAATCTGCGGATGAATAGAATGAAGTTCGTTCATCTTCACGTCCATTCGCCGTTTTCGTTTCTCGATGGCGCCAGCTCCATCGCCGACCTGGTCGAGGCCGCGGCATCTTGCGGCATGACCGCCCTGGCCATTACCGACCACGACAACGTCTCCGCCGCGGTCCGTTTCCACCACGCCGCCGCCGCCGTCGGCTTAAAACCCATCATCGGCGCGGAGGTGACGCATCATCCTTCGGCATGCGGTGATTCCAACGGCGGGGATAGGAGAGGTTGTTGCGTAATCGAAAAAAAGGCCCTGCGGCAGCGGCGAGATTCTTCGCTCCGCGCTGCGCGCTGCGCTCTGAATGACATTTCCCGCGTCTCTGCCGCCGACCCAAGCGAGTTGTGCAACAGCCCTGGGAATCCCCGCCCTACAAATCAACATCACCTCACCCTGCTCGCCCAGAACCCCCAGGGCTACGCCAACCTCTGCCGCATCTTGACCCACGCCCACCTGTCGCAGCCGCGCCGCGAGCCCGCGACTTCACTGGAGGTCCTGCGCTGCCACGACGCCGGCGTCATCGCGCTCTCGGGATGCACGCGCGGCGAGATTCCCTGCCTCATCTTGCAGCGCCGCTTCGCCGAAGCCGCGCGGGCCGCCCGCCGCTATCGCGATATCTTCGGCCGCGAGCGTTTCTTCCTGGAGATGCAAAACCTGCTCCTGCCCGGCGCGGAAAACCTCAACCTCCGCCTCGCCGAGCTCGCCCAGCGCCTGGGCGTGGGCATCGTCGCCACCAACAACGTCCACCACCGCCGCCCCGAGGATTTTCCTATTCACGATGTTCTCACCTGCGCGCGCACATTGACCAGGCTCGATGATGTCCACCCCGAGCGTCACCTCAATGCCCAGTGCTATTTCCGCTCCGAGCAGCAAATGCGCGAGTTCTTCTGCGATCATCCCGCCGCGATCGACGATGCGGCGCGCATCGCCGAGATGTGCGAGCCGGCGCTGCATCCCGGTCATTACCGCTTCCCCACCTATCCGGCGCCCGAGGGCGAGACGGCTTACGACCTGCTCAAGCGCCTCTCGGCCCAGGGCGCGCGCCGCCGCTATGGCCGCATCACCGGCGAGGTCGCCCGCCGCCTGCGCCACGAGCTCTCGGTCATCCACAAGCTGGGCTTCCAGGATTACTTCCTCGCGGTGTGGGACCTGGCGCAGTTCGCCCGCCGCGAGGGCATTCGCTATGCCGGCCGCGGCTCGGCCGCCGACAGCCTGGTCGCCTATTGCCTCGACCTCACCAGCGTTGACCCCATCGCCCGCGGCCTACTCTTCGAGCGCTTCATGAGCCTGGAGCGCGCCGCCCCGCCCGACATTGACCTCGACTTCCAGGCCGAGCGCCGCGACGATGTGACCAATTACGTCATCGCCAAGTACGGCCGGGAGCACGTCGGCGCCGTCGCCACCTACAACACCTTCCGCGCCCGCAGCGCCGTGCGCGACCTGGGCAAGGCGATGGGCTTCCCCCTGGAGGACCTCGATTATCTATCCAGCCACCTGCCTTACATCCCCGCCGATGCCATCGACGCCGCCTTCGACGACGTCCCCGAGCTGCGCGACAGCGACGTCCCCCGCGAGCGCTATCGCAAGCTGATGGAAATCTGCAAGGCGGTGGCTGCTTTCCCGCGCCATCTCTCGACTCATCTCGGCGGCATCGTCATCACCGGCCAGCCCGTCATGGACCTGTCGCCGCTGCAAATGGCCGCCAAGGGCATCCCCGTCATGCACTTCGATAAAGATGATGTCGAGGCCCTGGGCTTGATCAAGCTCGACCTGCTGTGCCTGCGCATGCTCTCGGCGGTGGAGCACAGCGTGCGCTCGATCCAGGCGCGCGAGCCCGATTTCGACTACGACGCGATCCCCCACGATGACAAGGCTTCCTACGACACCGTCGTCTCCGATTCGGTGGGGGTGTTCCAATTGGAAAGCGCGGCGCAGCGGGCCCTGCATTCGCGCCTCAAGCCCGACCGCTTCGAGGACCTGGTGGCCGCGGTGGCGCTCATCCGCCCGGGGCCGATCCTGGCCAACATGGTCGATCCCTACCTGGCGCGGCGCTCGGGGCGCGAGCCGGTGACCTATCTCCATCCCGCGCTCGAGCGCATCCTGTCCAAGACTTACGGCGTGGTGCTTTTCCAGGAGCAGGTGATCGAGATCGCGACCGAGATCGCGGGCTTTACCCCCGGCGAGGCCGATAAGCTCCGCCGCGCCATGACCCATCAGCGCTCGTGGCAGGACATGGAGCGCATCGGCGAGCATTTCATCCGCCGCGCCCGCGAGCGCGGAGTCCAGGATGATGTGGCGCGGCGGATTTTCTCTTATATCCACGCCTATGCCGGCTATGGCTTTTGCGAGGCCCATGCCGCAGCCTTCGCCGACACGGCCTACAAGACGGCCTACCTCAAAGCCCATTACCCGGCGGAGTTCTACGCCGCCCTGCTCTCCTGTCAGCCCATGGGCTTCTGGCCGCCCAATACCCTGGTGTGGGAGGCGAAGCGCAAAGGCATCCCCATCCGGGGGCCCGATGTCAACCGCAGCGAGGACCGGTTTACGGTGGAAGAGGACGGCGGTTTCGCATCATGTCATTCTGAGATGAGCGCCGAGCGGGAGCGCGGCGCGAAATCGAAGAGTCTTGGTATTGCGAACGCGCAGCCTGCAAAGCAAGCGATTCGCGTGGGACTGATTCAAATCCGCGGCATGGGCGAGGCGTCGTTGAAGGCCATCGTCGGTGCGCGTAAAGCGGGGCCGTTCCGCTCGCTGGAGGATTTCTGCCGGCGGGTCAATGCGGGGTGCCCGCGACGCCTTCGTCCGCCGGAGCGGAACTTCGTCGCCCGCGAAGGCGGAAGCGGGCCCGGGCGCGACCTCCATGAGGTCGCGAGACCCACCGCGGGGCGCCCGGCCGCAAGCGGCGCCCGGCTCGTAGGGGCACGGCATGCCGTGCCCCTACCAGACCGGCGGGCAGGCGTTGACCGCGACCTGATCCGCGATATGATCCTGTGCGGGGCCTTTGATTCGCTCGGCCCCAACCGGCGCCAGGCGCTGTGGGAGCTCGACGCAATCCTGGCGCAAGTGCCGCAGGAGGGCTCGCTCCCGGGACTGGAATTGGCACATGTATCGGTGAATAATCTTGCGCCATTGGAACCTGTCATCCTGAGCGAAAGCGAAGTTTACCCGCCCGCACTAGGCGGACAAGCCTCTGGCGGGGATCTTGGTGGCGCTCGGAAAATCCCTCCTGCCGCAGAATCTGGGTCCATAACCTCTGTTCATTTTGCACAGCCCCGACTCCCAGACTTCTCCCCCCGCGAGAAGTGGAGCCATGAATTCGGCATCCTGGGCATAGCGCTGAGGGAGCACCCCGTCCAGTTGATGCGAGAGAACCTGCGTCGCCAAGGAATCATCACCGCTGCCGAGGCGGTCAAATCCCGCAGCGGAAAGTGGGTCAAGGTGGCGGGGCTGGTGGTCATGCCGCACCGCCCGCCGACAAAAAGCGGTCGCACGGTGGTCTTCTTCAGCCTGGAGGATGAAACGGGGATGATCGACGTGACGGTGTTCGAATCCGTCTATCAGCGCTGCGGCAAGGCCATCTTCACCCAGCCGGTGGTCACCGTCACCGGTCGCCTCGATCGCCGCGACGACGCGACCCTGAGCCAATCGCGGGGCCGCCTGGATCGCCGCCACCACATGACCCTGAGCCGCCGCGCCGGCACCTCTTCGCGCGCATCAAATGACGCGGCTTTGCCGCGTTCCGGAGCGGCGCACGGCGCCGCCTTGGTGGCCGAAAGGGTAACATGACCGGCAGCGCAGTGGGACTTGCGCGGTGACGGCGCTCCTGACCGCTTCCTATGGGCCGGTCGAATCCTGTCGTTTCAGCAGGAAATCCACCACCGCGCTCTGTCCGCTGCCAAGGGTGAGCCCGCTCTGCTCGGTCGTAACGTATCCGTCGCACAGCGCGTCAACGGCATAATTGCCGGCGGCCAGACCGCCGATCACGTATTCGCCTTGCGTATCGGTCCTGGCCCGGCCGCTCGGAACGCCGTCCCGGAACGTCAGCACCGTCGCCCCCACCAGCCCCGCTCCGGTCACGGCATCGGTCACCTTGCCCGTCACCTGAGTTGCCCCCGCTATGCCCGAGCTTGCGACGAGACGGAAGTTGATGTGGGTGGTCGTGCCCGCGGTGACGCTGATCCCAATCTTGCTCGCGGGCGAGTAACCGCCGCACGTGACGATCGTCTGGTAGGTGCCCGGCTTTAGCTCCTGGGCGAAGCGGTAGATCCCCCACGGCGCCTCGGTCACGCAGCTGTCAACCCACGTGCCATTGCGATAGACATTAACCGTCGCGTCGACAACCGGCCCCGCGGTGACGCTGTCCGTGACCTGCCCCTCCAGCGGCGAGAAGAAGAGCGGCGCCTGCGAGCTATCGCTGACCGTCACCTTAACCACGTTGGAGGTGATGGTGACCGACTGGCCCGAGGCGTTGTCATAGCTCATGGACGCGCTGGCCTCAATGACGGTGCCCACGGGCGTAGTCTCTGCCCACGCGCGCGCGCCGGCCACCACGCCAACAATGACCCACGCCAGCAACAATGACGCGGCTTTGCCGCGTTTCGGAGCGGCGCACAGCGTCGCCAAGGTTGCGCGCAAGCTAGCAATCCGCTGACGCGGCTTCGCCGCGTTCCGGAGCGGCGCACGGCGCCGCCAACGTTGCGCCGGCGCAATTCGACGCCCCGCAGCGCATCGACCGCCGCCGATGACGTGGCTGCTTGCGACTGAGGTTTCGGTCGAGGCCCGTCGTGGCTTCGGGCGACAGTGGCGAGAGGAAGCGGCAACTAACGTCTGCACTGTGACTTACTCCGCGCGTAACAATGACCCGGCTTCGCCGCGTTCCGGAGCGGCGCACAGCGCCGCCAGAGTCTGGCGCGTTTCCCGGCGATACGACGCCGGGACCCGGACTCGTCCGGAATAGGGTCCCTAAGGAACCCTCTCGATCCTGGGCCGCCGGATCACCGACGGCCCGTTCTCACGGAGCCATGATGCTGACTATGACACTAACGAGGTCCGCGCATTGCCTTTATGCGTCGGCAGCCCGCAGTCGCAGTGAGCGAACCTCGTCCGGAGTCCCCGGCATTATAGTAATACCCGAAACTCCATAGCTGCGAAGCCGGATGCGGGAGCAATTATCATCAGTTGCTTTCTACGGGCATCCCGCGATTCCTCTTGCCCGCCCGGCTCTTCTGTGGGGGCTAACACGCGGTGACCTCTCGCCGCAACCGGGTGTGACCTTTTTCGGTGGGTGTCATCTATGTGGGAGCCGCCCGCCTGAGGCGGGTAAACGTCTCGCGGCGATTTGGGCGCGGCCTCGCCCTTCGACAAGCTCAGAGCCTGCCCTGAGCGGAGTCGAAGGGGCAGGCTCTAACCGAGATTATGCATATCGAGCGTGACACGCTCACCCAACGGGTGCGCTTGTTAAGTTGCTTTGGGACCCCCGTCCAGCAGGAATCGCGAGCACACTTATGAGCCTCGCGGCCATACAAGAATATGTCTTGCCGGCGCGCGCGGACGGATGAGCAGTTATCAACCCGGAACGGGTGAGTGCCTGTCACGCTGCGGACGGCACGGCGCTTTCATATGACCGCTTGGCCGCAGCGGCCTCGTTCCCGGGCCAGGTCTCTGGTAGTTTGTCTGGGCGGGATCGTCGTCAGCAATCGGCGTGGCCTGTACCGCGTCTTCTATCATAGGCACACACGCGTTCGTGGGTCGGGCGGCGCTGGTATCACATCGGGCTTCCTGGGGCAAGGTGCAGCGCACGGCGCAAGAGGAACCCTGATCCGTTGCAGAGGTTGTTGGCTGGAATCCGGCGCAAATCGAGGGCGTAATCGCAGCCGCAGCGTTGGGCTGCCAGGTTTGGATTGTTCGCGCTGACCGCCGGGAGGAGGTCCCTGAGTCGTGAACAGTCGGTTCCGAGTCCGTGGATTCCGCTCGGAGCAGGTAACCCGTCATAGCATTCATAGCGCGCTTGTTCCGCGCGGCTCCGATCATCCGCGCGGGGGGAAGACTCCACGGTCCGCATGCCACCGGGCTTCGGCTAGCGCAGCCCAAGGCAAGGCGGGCCGTTCTTGCTTTTCTGGGGCAGGGCTGAGGATTGGCCGCAACCGCTGGCAAGGCTGGATTGCCGTGCGGCGGACGACGCTGGAAGAAAGTTGCAGCAATTTCGCTCGATTTCGACTCCATGTGAGTGGAACAGTAAAGCAGGCCTGATGTGGGCGCGAGGAACCCGGCCTTGGGAGTATGCTGCCGCGCACAGGCGGCGCTCCAGGTGGATATCAATACAGCCACGGGCAATGCTGCGGAAAATAGTTGTAGCAATTCGCCCATCTTGTGTACCTATGTTTAGTGGAAGCGCGAAACCGGCGTGACGTGGGCATAAGGAAGGCTTCCCCCATGAGAAGAGTTGCGACGACAACCGCGCTGATTGCCACGACCGGACTGCTGGTTGCGGTGCTGATTTGCGCCGCCGGCGCTCAGACAGAACAGCCCACTGGGTCTGCTGAGACGTTCGGTGCTCTGCCCGACCTTGTGGCCTCTGCCCAGGTGGATGCACTCCTGCGACAGCACGAGTTCACCGAGGCGTGCGCCATCTGTCAGCACGGATTCGATTCCGCTACCGATGACGCCACCCGCGCTCTCGCCCTGCGCGGCATCGGTGACACCTACGGGGAAGAATACCCGATTCACATCGCGGGTGGCGAGATCGTTTGGGAGGTCTAGGTTGCGACGCTCGGGGCGTGGGAATACGAAGCGGACCACTAAGCACACCGTGACCAGGATACACAGGCGGCATCAACTTGGGCGTTGAGGTGCCCGTGAGCGGCAAGGATCTCGGAGTCAGTGAGGCCTGGTTAGCACCCGGTGTGGCACCCACGGGCACGGCGACGGGCCTGGTGTGCCTAGATTGTGATACCGCGTGGCTCTCACGAGGGCGTCGAGGGGCGCCGCGCGATTGTCCACAGGATATCATTGGGGGGACACGAGCGCAAGCCATCTTCCGAGCCCGCCTGCCGGCGGGATCTATTCCCACGGGGAGGTAGCGGTGCTCCATACGAGAGACGTCGCAGTCAACACGGCCCAGGACGTTCTACTGGTCTGCTTCACTGAGGGGCCTTTTTCCTCGCTTTCGATCCGAGCACTCAAGCAATCCCTGGTTGGGGGCAACGGACATCGCAATCTCGCCGTGACGATACGCGAGATCAACAAGCGTGATTGTTCAGGCGTGGACTACGGCCAGATCGTGGAGCAGGGAAGGGGCCGAGTATGGGATATCGTGGGCATATCGGTCTATGTCTTTAACCATTCGGAGTCGAGCCGCTTCGCGAGGTTCGTCCGGGCATCTGGCCTAGCGAGGCTACTGGTGGTGGGGGGGCCGTACTTTACGTGGGAGGACACTCACGATGCAATAGGTGAGTTCGGAGGGCCCGATATCGTCGTCGTCGGAGAGGGCGAAGCCGCGTTAGGCGAGATTGTTCGGAACTTCAGCAGTCTCGTGACCGGGATGCCAGTACATCTCGAAGGAATGGAGCAGGAGATCCGGAGGACGGGCGGCAGGACGTCGACCTTGCTGATGTCGCTGGAACCTCTCCCCCTCCGATCTCAGAACCCGGCGTACACGTCCCGCCATGACCCTCTGACACGGGACATGGTTGGCGTTATCGAGACGTCAAGAGGCTGCAGGAACTCGTGTGTTTACTGCGCGTGGCACCGGGGCGGACTGAGGCACTTCCCACTCGCCAAGACGGTCTCGGAGCTCACTTGCGTCTTTGCCCAGGAGCCAGCGTTCCTGTTGATTGCGGATTCGAACCTCTTCACTGCGCAAGAACGCGCGGCAGAGTTGCTCGACTGGCTCCGCCGCGAGAACGCTGGCTGCACCCCTGTTCAGTTCTTCATCGAGGCGGACGGGCTAACCGAGAAGCTCGCCACCGAAATGGTCTCGGTCCCGAGCATACGGCGGGTAGAGATTGGCCTTCAGTCGTCTTCGGAGGCTGTCTGTCGGCAGATCGGCCGTCGGCTTGTCTGGGACCGATTTCGCGAGGCCTTCGGGCCGCTTAGGGACACGCCCGGCCGAACATTTGTCTTGAATTTGGACTTGATTGTCGGTCTACCGTCTTCGACCTATGACGACAACGTAAGGTCAATTGAGGACGCGATAGCGCTTAAGCCCGACTGCCTTCTTGTCTTTGCGCTGCAGGTCGTGCCTGGCTCGGCCCTGTTCCGTAATCCTAACCTATATGGCATCCAGTACGACCGCGAGACCTTTTTCGTGCGGGAGACGGCAACACTCAGTGGCGCCGACATCCACTCCCTGATGTGTCTTACTCTCGCTCACTCGGTGCTAGCGGAGTTCCCCCGCGCAGTTGGGCGGGCCACGAGCGCGGTGGGCATACCTCATCGTATCTTGGTCGCGAAACTGCAGTCTGCTATGGTTGATGTCTCGTCCCTGGACAGCGTGCTCAAGGCAACTGGGGGGTTTGTGCGCATAGTCCTCACCAGGGAGACTGGCGAGACAGAGCGTTCGGCGAGTGTTCGCTCGTTCGCTCCGTTTGTGGCCGATGCGTTCCGGAGTGCGTTGCAGGAGATCGGGAGAGAGGACTGCGTGGCCGAGTTGGTGTCTATCGTGAGATCGGAGGCCGAGGGACTCGGCTGTACGCCGCGCGCGCTTTCCTCGTGACGTTCGGGTGCCATCCGGCGTAGGTGTGGTACCTGTCGCAAACGGCTACCGGTGTGCATCACATCCGACGGCCAACCGACAGGATGGGCCTTGCTGGTTAGCTGACAGGCAGTGCTTGCGGGAGGGGCGGCAGGGGATCGCCGATACGATAGGAGGATCATATGCCTGACGAAACCGAGAAGAAGAAAGCTCTTGGGCGTCGCGTTGGGGGGCCCGGAGAGACGTACGGAGTACCCCCTGAGGTCATGGAAGGCGTGAAGGATGCGCTAGGACGAGTTGCGCATGGAGTGATGGGTTCGGCCGCTCCGGTGTCTATGGAGGAGTTGTCCAGGCCTGAGCTCAAACGGAAACAGCCCAAGTAGCGGGGACCCCTCCGTCCCTCCCGCCGAGCCGCTGTCCACACAAGGCTCCGAACGCATGGCATCCTCGGCTGCACGCACGCCAGAGATCGCCCGCTGGAGGAAGTTAAGTATGGACGATGCGCCAACAGACGGCGTGGCCGAGAGGAACTGGCTACCAGCTCCTGAACAGGTCACGTTCAACATCACGAGTCGGTGCAATCTGAGATGTCAGTACTGCTTCGGTGGGATGAGGGCCCGCGGCACCGAAGCATCCCTGGGCGAAGCCATCTCCGTTCTTGACCAGTTGGACAGTCTAGGGGTAGAGGAGGTTCTCCTTCAGGGCGGCGAGGTGTTCTGCGTGCCATACATGAGGAAGTTGCTCGAGAGGGCGAGTTCCTACCGCTTCCACCTTCATGTAATATCCAACGGTACGCTCATCAGCGAGCGGCTCGCGCAGGCCCTGTCGGGGCTCAAGCTGAGTATTGGCATCAGCCTGGACGGCTTGACTCCCGAGGTGAACAGGCACCGCGGAGCTGAGGCGCTCGAGAAGGCCGTCGGCGCGATCCATCGTCTAGTCAGTCAGCGCATGATCACCTATGTGAACTGTACGGTCACCAGGTCGAATGTCAGCGCGCTCCCGCAGCTCGTGAGCTTCTGCGACTCCGCGGGCGTCCACGGGCTCGTGCTTCAACAACTGCACTGCAGCGGGAGGGCAACAGCGCACTTCTTTGCAGAGAACACCATTGGACAAGCTGACACAGAGGCCCTCGAGAGCATGCTGCTCGTGCTAAAGGAGACCTATCCGAGGCTGCGATTCGTCGAGTCCGAGATCTGCTACTTCCTAGGGGCAAGGACCCGGTACAACCGTGTCTGCGATCCGGGTCTCGAGTACTTACCAATGAAGCTTCTCAGATGCGCTGCCGGCAGAAGGTACTGCGCGATCGAGCCCAACCTTGACGTGATCCCCTGCGTCGTACTTGGTTCCTTCCCGTGCGGCAACCTGCGGCAGGAGTCGTTCAGGGCAGTGTGGGGAACGAGCCCTGGCCTTGAATTCATGAGAGAATTGTCAGAGTCACGAGTCGATCGTATACCCGGATGCCTGGAATGCACATACAACCCAGTGTGTGACGGCGGTTGTCGCGCCGACATGCTGAACTACTGTGACGATTGGCTAGCGGCGCATATCCTGTGTCCGTTCAATGCAGCCAACAGTCAACGGCAGGGCGATCCATGAACTCGTGATGTTGAGGTCAGCAGGCCAGTCCCGGACGAGGACAGGGGCTTCCGGCCCAGTGACGACTTTGACGCCAGATGTGCTTGTCAACCGCCCATGAAGCCGGCTTGAGGAGGGCTGGAGTTGTACGTCCGCCCTTTCCTCTGTGTCATTCCCAGCGAGAGCGCGACGCCTTTGGGCGCCCGTGCTGTCCAAAAACTCATCCGCTTGGCGTCGAAGTAGTGAGGAACTGGTACGGTCACTAGAGTAGGGATCATCGTGGGGGATCTCGGGGGGCGAAATGCGTGGCGGATTCGTGAACTGGCCTCTGTGACCGCACGACACGCGCGCCGTCGCGCAAAGACACTGCGCAGACTATGGCTCATGACGCATGGCGCCGTCCGCGTCAGCTAGGCGGATTTGCGATAGTACGAGTTGAGCAGGCCGCCAAGGAACTGCTGGCGGCTAACGGCGAGTCGCTGCGCCATCAGGGGTGCGGGAAGTACGGGGAGGCTGCCCGTC
>Ga0315280_10005276_pt1 | contig 18522 bp, 14 predicted proteins | sample YL17G06_40_MG_FD_203697 | JGI IMG/M metagenome (GOLD analysis project Ga0315280, IMG submission 203697) | Sediment microbial communities from Yellowstone Lake, YNP, Wyoming, USA - YL17G06_40 | ecosystem: Environmental > Aquatic > Freshwater > Lake > Sediment | place: USA: Wyoming | collected... | reverse complement strand
GGGGTGAGGTTGGGTCGGCACTAGCCAGCGCCCGGAGAATGAAATGACCCTGCCCCGCCTACGCCCTGGCGGCGTCCAGCCGGTACACGAATGCCAGCACCTCGGCCACGGCCTGGTAGAGCTCCTGGGGGATGAGCTCCCCCACCGCCAGCGCCGACAGGGCTTCGGCCAGAACGCGATCCTCGCGGATGGGGATGTCGTGCTGGCGCGCGATGGCCAGGATCTTCTCGGCGATCAGGCCCTTGCCCGAGGCCACGACGCGAGGCGCCACGTCCTCTTCGATCTCGTACGCGAGGGCGCTGGCGAGCTTGCGGTGCCTGCTCTCGGCATTGCCTGTGGCTGTCTGGTCCTCCATGGGCCCCTATCCTACGCCAGTATCGAGATGGACGCGCCCTCCGGGCCCGGGGCGCCGAGCTGTGCGAACGCCGCCGATGCGTCGCGCCGCACCTCCGCCGCGATCCCGGCGACGGAGAAGCCAGCCTCGTCGAGCGAGTGCCGCAGGTCCGGCAGTTCACGCGAGACTGCTCGCTGGTACTCCGGCCTCTCCAAGGTGAACTTCAAGTCCAGCACTCCATCGCGCGACCGCATGACGATCACGACCAGACCGAGAGTCGCCGTGTCCAGACGCAGGGCCACGGTCATGTCGCTTGGGTCGAGATCGACGGCCCTTCTCCTGGGGTCGCGGAGCACTTTGAATTCCGCGAGGCGCCTCTCCTGACCGACGACGACCGGGACATGGATGTACGCCACCACCGGTGTGCTGAGCCTCGCCCCGGCCAAGTGCACGAGCTGCTGGGCTTCGACGACAGAGCCGGCCGCCCGGGCGGCGTTGGCGACCTCGACAAGGCGGGCCGGAAGGTCGGGCGGCCCCGGCTGTGGCCCCACCGTCCTGATGGCGGCGTCTGCGCGTTCGGCGCTCTGGGCCACGCGCGCGAGCGCAGTGCGCAGATCGCTGTCCATGCGGACGGGCGGGTCGGGCCCGAGCAGCTTCGCCTCGGCGCTGGTCGCGACCACGTCGGTACCCATCCTGACCGCCTCCGCGGCGTCCGAGCCGGGCACGGTCGGGCGCATGACCAGCCGTGCCAGCAGGTGGACCAGCCGACCCAGGTCGCTCCGCACAGCCTCCACCGACCCGAACACCACGGCCGGGCGCGCGTCGGCGAGCGCCTGACGTACGGGCGGCGGCAGGGCGTCTGGTTCGGAGCCCGCCAGGGGCGCCTGCGTGACGAGCTCGAGGAGGAAGTTGAGCGCCCGACCGGTTGTCGGCCCGGCGACCTGCGGAGGGGTCTGCCGCGCGGGTGAGCCGAGGAGCTCCAGCACCCCCTCGAGCCGCGGGCGCACTTCCTCACCGACAACCAGCAGGAGCTCTCGCAGCGCCTCCCGCGCCGCGGGCTCCGACAGCGGCCCGGCGGCCGGCGGAGCTGGGCCCGTCGCGCTCGCGGCCTGTGTTGACCACCTCAGGAGTCCCTCAATGTGCCGCGCCACGACGGATGCGACGTCGGCGACCGCGCGCCCGACGAACAGAGTGAGAAGGTCACTCCGCCTGACCCGCGAGGCCGCCTCGGCAAGGGCAAGAACATCGGTCAGCCGCTCGACACCCTCTGCAACGGCCTCTCTCACCTGCGTTCCCGCGGCGCGCTCGGTGAACATCCTTGCGACGTCGGCAAGCTCCCGCGCCAGCGCCCTCACCGGCGGGGGCTCCCAACCTGTCGACGGACCGAGGAGCTCGCGCGACCGCTCGACGACGGCGGCCAGGACCTGCAGCCGATCGGGTGGCTGTCCCGGGATGTTCTGGACCAGTCGTGCGAGCGCCGCCGTGAGCAGCTCCCTGACCTGGTCAGCGTTCTGCGGCGGCTCCAGCGACAGCCTCGAATCGACCCGCGCGAGCAGCGACTCGACGTGCTGGGCAAGCTCCGACGCGAGGGTCGGCGGCGGCGATCCTTGGGGCGGCAGGTACGGCTCCAGCGTATTGCGCAGAGCACGCAACGCGTTCTCAACGGCCTGGGGTGCCGCTGTGTCGGAACCGATCAGCAGCGAGAGGTTGCGAAGATGCGTCAGCACCGTACCGGCGAGTTCCCGGAGGCCTTCGCCCGACGGCACGCTGGCCGCGGCGGGCAGTGCCGGCCCGGTGCCGGCCGCCGATGGCTGCACGGGGCGCTGGGCCACTGCGACCCGCTCGGCCGGCCTGGCCTCGGCACCATCGCTCGGCGGGCCGGCCGTAGCGACGACCACGTCTTTGATAGCTGGCTGGAGCCCATCCACAGCGCTCAGCAGCGCGGCCGTCACTTGCGGCCAGACATCCGGCGCGCCGGCCGGCATTGCACGCACGGCGGTATCGACCTCGTGAGCCAGGATAGCGGTCTGCGGCCACGTGTCGGCGGGGAGCGACAGAGCTCGGGTCAGCCGCGCGGCGCTCGTGGAGACATCGGTCGGGAGCGACTCCGCAGCGTCGCTGAGTGCGGACACAACCGCGTCGAGCACCTGCTCAGCGCTCGCCGTCGGGGCCGGTGGAGAAGGTAGCGCCTCCAGTGCCTGGGTCGCGAGGGCCTCGATATCGGCGAGCCGGCTTACGAGCGCGGGGCCGGCAGCTTCGGGGAGCCCCTGTCGCAGCAGCGCGACGAGGCCCTCGGTGGGCGGCAGATCGAGGGCTCGAGCGACGGCCAGCGCCCTGGCCACCTCCTGCCTGGGCCCCACGAACGCGTCGAGCCGACGGATGATGAAGTCGATGTTGCGGGGAGTGAGCGGGAGCCCCTGCGCGGCTAGCGCCTCAGCCGCCTCGAGCGACTCCGGCGTGGGCGACACTCCAGCCGCAAGGAGCGCTCTCTGCACGCTCGCCCGTGACATGCGGGACGCGGCCGCCGCTAGAGCGCGAGCGATCGCCTGAGACTGCGCCCCACGCTCCCCTTCCGCGATCGGCACGGCGTCCGTGCCGCCGTCCGCGACCAGCCGGAGCACCACCAGGTCGGAGCGCGACTCGGTGACCGATACGGTGAAGGCCTGGCCCTCGCGCAACGGCAATGCGGTCCTTGCCACAACCACCGTGCCACCGAGATCAACGACGGCCCGGTCGCCGCTGGTGGCGAGGACGACACCTGAGAGTCGCTGGCCGATGCGCAGGTCGAGGCCGCGCGCCCTCAGCTCGGACGCCGAGGTCGCGATGTGGAGGAGACTAGGGCCGGGAGCAGCAATATTCAAGTATAATCACCGAGCGTAGGGGCCCTCGGCGGGGTGGCTGCCGGGGGCTTACTCTAGCGGCAGTTGGTACAAGCTTTGAGACGTTCGGACATCGCGCGCCACGGCATCCTCATCCTGTTGGTCACCGGCCTCCTTGCCGCGACCACGTTCCTTGTGAAGTTCGCGGGCGGAGCCAGTGGCGCCGCCGTGAACTTCTACTACATCCCCATTATCGTATCGGCCGTGGCCTTCGGCGACTTGGGGGCGATTGTGTGCGCCATCGCCGCGGCCACGCTGTGCGGCCCCTTCATGCCGTGGGCCTATGACATCGACAACCACCCCATCCGGCAGAGCTGGCTCGACATCGGGCTTCGACAGCTCTTCTTCTTCGTCCTCGGAGTGCTCGTATCTCGCCTCACCGACCGGGCGCGGAAACGCGCCAACGAGTTCGCCAGCCTGTTCCAGGTCGCCCGGGCCGTCAACTCCTCGATTCGACTCGAGCAGGTGCTCCAGCTCATCGTAAAGAGCGTCTACGGCATGATGCGCGTCAAGGGCGTGGCAATCAGACTGCTCGACGAGCCCCAGGAGGACGGTGAGCGTAAGTTCGGACACGCTATCAGTGAGGGCCTGTCGCACGAGTACTTGAGCAAGGGGCCTGTGCTTGTGGAGGAGAGCCCCATCGACCAGCGAGTTCTCGACGGCGAGTCGATCCAAGTGCCCAATGTGGAGCACTCCGAGCTGCTGCAATACAGCGACGCGCTCGTCAAAGAGGGCGTGCACGCCATGGTGGCCGTACCGCTCGCCTCCAGGGGCCGCGCCATCGGTGTGTTTCGCCTGTACGCCGGTCGCGCCCACCGGTATCGCAAGGATGAGTTCCGGCTCGTGCACGCGTTCGCCGAGGAGGCCGCTCTCGCCATCGAGAACGCGGGCCTCTACGAGAGCCTCCAGGAGAGTTACTACGAGACCGTGCGTTCGCTCACTCGCGCGCTCGAGGCGCGCGACGTGGAGGAGATCGGCCACGCCGAGCGGGTGACCCTCACCGTCGATGACCTTGCGAGCGAGATCGGGCTCACGCGTGAGGAGATCGAGCTCCTCAGGTTCGGGGCGACCCTCCACGACATCGGCAAGATAGGCCTGTTCGACTCGGGGTACGACGCGGATGACGACATGGCGGCCGTGCTGCACGCCGGACGCTCGCGGACGAAGGGACACGACGAGCTGCTTGTCCTGCACACGATCATCGGCCGATCGATCCTGGAGCCCGTGAAGTTCCTCGGGCCCGTCCTTCCGATGGTGCTCTACCACCACGAGTGCTATGACGGATCAGGCTACCCGGAGGGTCTGGTGGGGGAGGACATCCCGCTGTACGGGCGGATCGCCAAGATCGCGAACGACTACGACGTTCTGTTCCGGCGGAGGGGGTCCGGGCGGCCGCCGGGACTCGCGGAGGTCATCCAGCACTTCAAGGACGGCGCCGGCACGGACTATGACCCCGAGCTCGTGAAAGCCTTCGTGCGCGTGCTCAAGCGCCGCGAGGATGTGCAGGGATAGAGGTCTCCCTCTCCCCGCACCACGGGGAGAGGGAGACACCGCCGCTCAGCCTGTCGTCTCCCCAGCGTCCGCAGGCGGTTCGACTCCGGGCACTCGGCCCAGGAGGCCCGGAAGGTCAACGCTCTTCATCAGCTCGGCGATGCCCGGGACCTGCATAAGCGCGCCGCAGACGCCGGCGGTGATCCGCTCGATCCCGGTGCCACCGTCCCCGCCGCTGCTGAGGAGGACGATCTTGTCCACGTTCCCCAGCGGTCCGGCGATCGCTTGGGCTATCTCGGGCAGGCGCTCGATGTACAAGTGGCTGATGGCGGCGGCGTTGTAGTGCTGCCAGGCCTGGGCCTTGCGCTGCATGCCCTCGGCCTCCGCCAGCAGCTTGGCCTGCAGGGCCTCCGCCTCGGCGAGGCCCCTCTTGCGGATCGCCTCGGCCTCCGCCTCGCCCTTGGCCCGCACCACATCGGCTTCAGCTCGACCGGCGAGCCGTTGGGCTTCGGCCTCTCCTGTCGCGATCAGTTGCCTGCGCCCCTGCTCCGCCTGCGCGAGCACCCCGATGCGGTAACTCTCCGAATCGGCCGGATGCCTCACCTCATGGATGAGTTCCTTCTCACGCCGCTCCATCTCAAGCTGCTCAATGCCGATCTGCTTCTCGCGTTCCACCCTGGTGATCCCGAGGCGCTCGTCCATGAGCTTCTGCTCCACGAGGGCCTTCTGCAGATCGTAGGCGAGGTCGGTGTCAGCCTTTGCCTGCGCAATGTCAGCCTGGAACTTGTGTACGCTCACGTCCTTGTTCTTCTGTGCCTCCGCGATCGCGAGCTCGGCCGCTATCTCGGCGAGCCGCGACTCCTCGCGGGCCTTTGCGGCGGTGACCGTCGCCTCGCGCTCGGCGATGGCCTTCCCCTTGGCGGCGTCGCGGTCCGCGCCGGCTTCGCCGAGGATGGCGTCGCGCTGGACCTCCGCGAGCTGCGGCCGCCCGAGGGCCTTCAGGTAGCCCGACGGGTCCTGTACCTGGCGGATCGTGAAGCTGACGATCTGCACGCCCATGTTCGCCAGGTCCTCGGCCGTCAGCCGCTGCACGGTCTGCGCGAAGAGCTCGGGGTTGGCGTGTATCTGCTCGAACGGCATCGTGCTGATGACGGCGCGCAGATGCCCCTGCATCATGTGGTGCGCGATCTCATTCATCTCCGAGCGCGACTTCGACAGGAACATCTCGGCCGCGGTAGCCGTGGCAATCGGGTCGTCGCTGCGGACCTTGATCTGCGCGATGCCGTCGACAATGATGGGCACCCCGAACTGGGTGAAGAACTCCGGTGTGTGGATCTCCAGGGTCATCAGCTCGACCGACATGCGGTCGACCTTCTCGCGCACGGGCCACACGAACGTACCGCCCCCGTGGTAGATCCTGAAGTTCCGTTCGATGCGCTCACTCGAGACAGGCGACTGATAGGACCCCTTGCGCCCCGAGACGATCAGCACCTCATTGGGGCCGACCTTCTCATACCGCGAGGCGTAGAAAGCGATGAGGGCGGCAACGACGCAGCACCCGATTCCCAACACGCCTTGCACACTCGTTAGCCATTCCATTTGTGATCACCTCAGTGACATGCTCCACCCAGTGGAGCCGCGCGACCTACAGGTCAAGCTCATCGACGACTGCCGTGTGTCCGTCTATGTCCAGGATCACCACCGTGGTGCCCGCGGCCAGCGGTCTGCCGAGGGCCGAGCGAGCCGGCAGGGCGGCGCGGGTCCCGGACGTGACGTACGCGACCGCCCCCACCCCGTCAGCCGGTATGGCGACGCTCACGCGGCCGTAGGTGCCGACGAGTGGCCGGCTGCGCATCTCGCCCAGCTCTTGGCCCCTTAGGAAGTAGGCCCACAGACCGATGGCCACTACCACCGTACCAGCAGGCCCGCCGGTGCTAGCGATCAGCCAGCTCGCGCCCTCCCCGAGGCCGAAGCTGTGCCGGCACAGCATCCCGACCGCGCCTACGAAAGCCGACAGCACGCCGAGGAACATAGGTGCCGTGCCCGGCGGGAAGAAGGCCAGCTCCGGCTGAGCGGGGAGTGGCCCTGCGGGAGGCGGGGCCGCGCTGGGTTGCGCGGCGGCGGCGTGGGGCACGTGAGCGCGAACTCGGGGCAGTCTCAAGCGCGGCAGCCGCATCCTCAGCCGCGGCATGCGTACGTTCAGCCGCGGCAATCGGACCCGCGGCAGCCGAACTCTCGCGAGCGCCCCGGCCGTGAGCATCACCAGCACGGAGAAGGCCAACCCGCCGAGCAGCATCACGGCGAACGCTGTGTCGGTCCGGCCGCTCATCGCGACCACCTCCCTGTCTTCGGGATACGACGTGGCATCGGCCCGGAAGTGACGGCGCCGGGCTACTCCTCCAGCGCGCGCTGTCCTGCCTCGTGCGGGCTCAGTTGCCGCCCAGCCTGCCAGGCCAACGCAAACGCGGCGTCGCCCAAGCCTTCGCGAGCAGCCGCGAGGTACGCCTCATAGCGATCCCGGTCGAAGCTGACCACACCCAACCCGTCACGCGTTCTGAGGGCCTCAGCGGCGGCGAAGAGAACCGCGGCCGTCTCCCAGGCCGCCTCCTGAGCCCTCAGCACGGCCATGCCTTCGATGCACGCGATCAGTATCATCCGGTCCCCAAGCCCCAGGGCGGCCTCCGTCGCCTGGGTGTACAGGCTGTGGGCGTGTGCGAGGTCTCCCTGTTCCTGGACCACCCCCGCCAGGTTGCGGAGCGAGATGGCAACGTCGCGCTGCGCGCCGATGCCTGAGAGGACCGCAAGTGACTGCTCGTACAGGGCCCTGGCCTCTGCCAGGTCCCCTTCGTTCTCGGCCAGCAGACCCATGTTGCACAGGACAGCCCCCTCGCCCTTCCTGTCTCCCAGCTCACGGAGCAGTTCGAGGCTGCGAGCCTGGAAGGAGCGACTCGTCTCGGTGTCGCCTCGCCGCCTGAGCACACCGGCCAGGTTGTTCGAGGCGCTCGCCTCAGCCGAGCGATCGCCCAGCTCACGGGCGATGGCGAGGCTCTCTTCGTAGCAGCGGCGGGCCGTCTCGTCGTCCCCCTGCTCCTCTGCCAGCAGCCCGATGTTGCCGACGGTTCTTCCCACACCAACCAGGTCGCCCGCCCGCCTCCGGGCCGCCAGCCCTTCCTCGTGCAAGCTACGTGCTCTGGGGTAGTCGCCGCGGCGTTGCGCGACCATGGCGAGCGTGTTGAGAGCGTTGGCGGCGGACATACACGCACCTGCGTCCGTGGCCAGCGGCAGCGCCTCCGCGCTGAGTGTCTCCGCCACCTCGAAGGCTCCGCGACGGTACGCCAGCAACCCGGCACCCGCCAAGGCTTCCGCTCGCAACTCGGGGGCGCACTCAGTGCTAGAGTTGAGGCACCGCAGGAGCCACTCCTCGCCTTCAGTCCAGTGGCACCGGACGTCCCAGAAGCGAACGAGGCTCGCCGCCAACTGAGGGGCCGATGCCGGGTCAGACCGCACGGCCCACGACAGGGCTTCCCTCAGGTTGCCGTGGTCGGCATCCAGCCGCGCAAGCCATGCCGGCTCCTCGACCCCCGACAGCATCAGCCTAGCGCGTTGGGCCAGCGCCATGTATGCCGCCCAGTGACGGCGGGAGGTGTCCTCGAAGTCCCCAGCCTCCATGAGCTTCTCTCGGCCGTACGCCCTCAACGTTTCCAGCAAGCGATAGCGCGTCCCGCCACCGACATCGGCCGCCACGAGCGATTTGCGGACGAGGGAGGCTAGCAGGTCAAGCACGGCTGGGTCGAGGACGGCACCGCCGGAGCACACCTGCTCTGCAGCCTCGAGTGTGAACCCGCCGGCGAACACGCTGACCCGTCGGAACAGGACACGCTCCTCGGCGGTGAGCAAGGCGTAGCTCCAGTCCACCGCGGCGCGCAACGTCTGCTGCCTCGGCAGTGCCGTACGGCGCCCACCCGTGAGCAACCGGAACCTGTCATCCAGGCGCGCCAGGATCTGCTCCGTCGACAACACGTTCACCCGAGCCGCCGCAAGCTCTATCGCCAGCGGGATTCCGTCCAGGCGCCAGCAGATCTCCGCCACCGCCGGCGCGCTGTCGTTCGTCACCGCGAAACCGGGCAGGACCGACTCGGCCCGCTCGATGAACAGCCGCACCGCCGCATACTGGCTCACCGTCTCGACCCGCGGTGCCAGGCCCTCGCCCGTCGGCGGCAACGCCAGGGACGGCACCCTCCAGGTCACCTCGCCGGCCGCGCCGAGCACCTCCCTACTCGTGGCCAACACCCGCACATCGGGACACGAGCCGATGATGCGCTCCGCCAGCTCGCCCGACGCCCTCACCAGGTGCTCGCAGTTGTCGAGGATCAGCAACAGCCGCTTGGCCCGTACCGCGTCGAGCAACGTCTCGACTATCGGACGGCCAGGCTCCTCGCGAAGACCGAGCGCCGTCGCCGCCACCTGCGGCACCAACCGCTCGTCCGTCACCGCAGCCAGCTCGACCAGCCACACTCCGTCCGCGTACTCGTCCAGCACGTCCGCCCCAACCTGGAGCGCAAGCCGCGTCTTCCCCGCGCCTCCCGACCCGGTGAGCGTGAGCAGACGCGTAGTGCCCAGCAGGCCACGCACAGCGGCCAGCTCCTCCTCCCGACCCACCAGGCTGGTCACCTGGATCGGCAGGTTGTGCGCGAACGACGCGAGCGAACGCAGCGGAGGGAACTCGGATGGCAGATCGGGATGCGTAAGCTGGAACAGCTCCTCCGGCTGGGCCAGGTCGCGCAGCCTGTGCTCACCCAGGCACACCAGCTCGCCGCCCTCAGGCAGCCCCTCGCGCACGAGGTGCGCCGTCGCCCTTGACAGGACCACCTGCCCACCGTGCCCGGCCATCAGGATGCGACCGCAGCGGTTCAGCGGCTGGCCGAAGTAGTCGCCGTCCCGCTCGTCCGCTTCCCCGGTGTACAGCGCGACCCGCACCCGCAACGGACCGGCCGCCCCCACGCCACGCTGTGCGTCGATCGCCGCGCACACCGCGTCCGTCGCACGGTCGAAGGCCGCGCAGAAGGAGTCGCCCAGTGTCTTGAACACCAACCCCCGGTGACCCTCGATCGCGCCTCGAAGAGCGGCCTCGTGTCGCACGAGCAGCTCCCGCATCGCGGCCGGATCCTCTTCCCACAGCCGCGTGCTACCCTCAACATCGGTGAACAGGAACGTCACCATGCCTGTGGGCGGAGAGGACACGGCCTGCACGCCTCCCAATGACGAGGCTCACGGGGCAGTCGCGATTCCGGGCCGCGGAGCTTGTCGGATGCGGGTTTCGTGAGCCTCGTCGACTCGGCCTCCCCCGAGCCCGGACTGGCGAAGCAGGGGCCATTACTTCGCCCGACGACCAGGGCATCGCGACCCGCCGTCGAATTCCGCGTGGACAGTGACGTGACCGGGAGCGTGCACCCGGGAGGTGTCGGCATGGACCGACGGAGCTTCATCAAGACCATGTCTCTCGGCGCCGTTTCCCTGGCGGCGGCCGCCGGCGACGACGCGAAGGGCGGACCGGTCATGAGCGCCACCACTGACGAAACAGGCTCGGAGCTGGGCTACAAGCACAGGATCGCCTTCGGGGCCTGGGCGAACGATATGCGCAACTCCGCGCTGCCGCTGCAGCAGTGGCCGGCTCCTCAGTTCGACGACAAGACGGTCGAGGGCCTGACACAAGTGCTCGAGGTCATTGGGGATGCGGGTTACGGCTACCTGGATACGTTCGGCCTCTACGGCACCAACGACTACCCGGTCGACATCGTGAGCGCGTTCGGCGACCGCGAGCGCAACCGGCGCCTCGACCGCGTGTTCCGTGAGGCCGACAAGCGCGGAATCAGGATGTCGCTGCCGCTCGGGTTGCTAACCTGGGGCTGGGACACGATCATCCGCGAGGACCCGGAGGTGCGCGGCAAGGACGGAGACGGCAACCCGCACCCGCACGCGATGTGCGGCGCCAGAGAGAAGTCCTGGGTGTACGTCGACAAGCTCATCGACACCATGTTCGAGCGCCAAGACTTCGGCGCCGTGCACATGGAGTCGGCCGACCTAGGCTACTGCATGTGCCCCGAGTGCTCCGGCAAGGACGGGCCCGTTGGGTACAACGCCAGGCTGAACATGCGAGCGGGGGACTACATCAAGAGCAGCCACCCCGACGCCCTCGTCTACGTCTGCCCCATCAACTGGGTGCCCTGGGGCCTCAACGCGGACGGCGTCCAGCACAAGGTCTCAGCCGAGGATATGCCGCACATCGTCGAGCTCAGCCGGCACATCGACGTCTTCATGGACCAGGGCCATCGCGGCCGGATGATCGACTGGAGCCACGTCGGCCGGCTCCGCTGCGACTACGGAACATCGGGCGGGCTATGGGTCTACCACGGCGCGAGACAGGACCGGCTGTCGTACTTCCTGCCCTACCCGGTTCGCGCCGCGCAGCATCTGCGCGACCACTACGAGCACGGCGCGCGCGCGTGCCTGTACTACCAGGGGCCTATGGTGAACCCCGCAGTGGAGGTCACGAGCGCGGTCGCCGGCCGGGTCATGCGAGACCCCTCCGCCGAGCCGATGAGCGTGCTGGAGGAAGTCGTCGAGCACTACTACCGGCCTCGCACGGCGGGCGCCTGCCAAGCGTTGGTTCAGGTGTTCGCGGAGGCCGAGGAAGCCTACTTCGGTCAGTGGGACGAGGCCCGGTTCAAGGAAGTCCACAAGGCCGAGATGCCGGGCGAGTTCACACTCGGTGTGCTGTTCGGGACGCAGCCGGACCCGGCCGCGTTTCTGACGGAGCCGTTCCTCGATGCGGCGGGGCGAGCCGTGTGCAAGACGGGTCTGGTCTCAGCGTTGGGGCACCTGATGGCTCTCGACGGGCAGTTTGAGGACCGCGGCCGCATCGAGCGCATGACCCACTGCCTGACGATCATGCTGCACCTGTTGACGACGGTCATGTTGGCGAAGGGTGAGGACTGGGCGTCGTAGGGGCCCTCATGTGCGGCAGGCCGCCCACGCGCCCTTCGCCCGATCCACGTACTCGCGCAGCGCGGCCTCGGGGTCGGCGGCCTTGATGAGGGGGACGCCGATCACGGCGATTGTCGCACCAAGCTCGAACGCGCGCTCGCCGTCCTCGACTGAGAACGTGCCGACCCCCACGGGGATGCTGACCGCCTCCACAACCGAGGGAAGGTCGGCAAGCGCGTCGTGGCCTGGGTCCTCGGTGCGCTGGTCCGCACCCCAGTGGACGTAGACGCTGTCGACACCCAGCGCCTCCAGCTCAAGCGCTCGCGCGACCACGTCCGGCGCTGCATAGAGGTCTGTGATGACAGCGACCCCGGCCTCCTTGCCCGCCGCGACGGCCGCCCGGATGCTAGCATAGGAAGCGACCGAGCAGATGGTCGCGATCTTGGCTCCCCGCTTGCCCGCCTCGATGACGTACTTGGCCGCTCCGTCCATGATCTTGTAGTCGGCCAGAACTGGCAGTTCAGGGAAGCGCTCGGCGATGGCGCCGATGGCTCTGGTGCCCTCGAAGGTGATGAGCGGGGTGCCGACTTCGAGCCAGTCGACGCCCGCCTTCGCCGCTGCCTCGGCTATCGGCAGCGCCTCCTCGATGGTCAACACATCGATGGCGACCTGGACGATGGGTGGGGTGAGGTTGAGCATGGGGATGCCTCCCTGGATGACCAGGACGCAATGCCTTGCGCCCCTACAGTTGTCTCGCGTACTCCACCGCGGACTCGAAGACCGGCAGGCCGCAGCTCGTCCGCGGCCTGCGCGTCCAGTCCGGCGCCTGCATTGGGTCGATGGCGTTCTCCGGATGAGGCATCATGCCGAACACGTTGCCACGCTCGTTGCAGATGCCGGCGATGTCCTGAACTGAGCCATTCGGGTTGTAGGGAAACTCACCGGCCGCCGGGCTGCCGTCGGGCCTGACGTAGCGGAACACGACCTGCCCGACGGCCTCGAGCCGGGCGAGCGCCTCTGCCTCCTGACCCGGCGGCAGGGCGAACTTGCCCTCTCCGTGCGCGATCGGCACGGTCATGTTCGCATCGGGCACCCGGCTCACCCAGATGCAGCGCGTCTCCTGGGCCTTGCGCAGCTCGACGAACCGACACTGGAACCGCCCGATCTCGTTCGTGATGAGGGCCGCCTCGGGGACATCGGGCAGCGTGCCCGACCAGCCCGGCAGCGCGCCCAGTTCGAGCAGCACCTGGAACCCGTTGCACACACCGCCGACGGGACGGCCGGAGTCGATGAAGCTTCGCACCTGGTCGCCCAGGTCGGCCCTCATCCGCGCGGCCCAGATCGCGCCGGCGCGAACCGCGTCCCCAGCGGAGAACCCGCCTGGGATGAACAGGATGTCGTACTCATCCAGGTCCCGGTGCAGATCGGCGGGCACGGTGTCGGCGTGCGCGAGTTGCTTCAGGTGCACGAGTTCGGCCTCGTCGGCGCCCGCGGCCTGGAACGCGGCCTGGGCGTCCTCCTCGCGGTTCGTGCCCTCGATCCGCATCACACATACGCGTATCTTGCGCATCGGGCGCTCGTCCTCTCAGTGCCGCCGAGCCTACCTCTTCTTGCCCGGGTCCGCGTAGGGCGCGCACTTCTTGTCGATGTAGTAGCGCTTCAGCACAGACGCCGGGGGGATCTCACCGGCGAGCGGTGCCACGTAGTCGATGAACTGCTGCGTCACGCTCAGGCCGTCGGCCGCGATCCACTCGCGCGGCACCTCGCGTGTCCTGCCGCTTACCGCCTCGAGGGGCGCAAGCCCCGTCGTGCAGCGGTACGGGTCGTCGCTCTCCCTGACGAGCGTCACCATCTTGCCGTGCTCGCCCTCGACCGCGGCGCGGACGCCGGCCATTCCGACCGCATAGGCTTCCTCAGCGTCGGTCCTAGACATAACGTGCGCGGCGCAGCGCTGGATGTTGCCGGCCTTGTTCCAGCGCGCGGAGTACCCCAGGCGCTCCTCAATGTTCTGTGCGATCATCTGCCCTACGCCGCCGAGCTGGCGGTTGCCGAAGGCGTCGACCTTGTCCGCGGCGGCGAGCAGGTTGCCGTCCTGGTCGCGCACACCTTCGGATGCGGCGATGACGCACCGCCCGACGGCCTCGTAGGTTGCCTTGACCTTCTCGAGGAACGCCTCGGGGTCTAGCGGCGCCTCGGGGAGGATGACGAGGTGCGGGCCGTCGCCTTCGTCCTGGCGCGCGAGCTGCGCCGCACCGGTGATGAAGCCTGCGTCGCGGCCCATGATCTCGACAACCTGCACGTAAGGGAGCGAGGCGTTATCGCGGTCGATCTCGCGGCAGGTGATCGCGGTGTAGCGCGCCGCGCTGCCGAAGCCGGGGCAGTGATCGGTCTCGGGGAGATCGTTGTCGATGGTCTTGGGGATGCCGATGACGCGCATCTCCCAACCCTCCTGGCTGGCGAGGGTCTCGATGTCATGCGACGTGACCTGGCTGTCGTTGCCGCCGATGTAGAGGAAGTAGCGCACGTCATGCGCCTTGAACACCTCGACGATCCGCGGGATATGATGGTCTCTCACCTTCAGCCTGATGGTGCCGAGGCCGGCACCGGGCGTGGTCCGCAGGCCGCGTATGGTTCGAGGGTCCTCCTCGCGGAAGTCGATCAGGTTCTCGTCTAGGATCCCGCCGATGCCCGCGACCGATCCGTAGACGCCCTCGATGCACGAATGCCGCAGCGCCTCATCGACCACGCCCACGACGCTGTTGTTGATGACGGCGGTCGGCCCGCCGGACTGTGCGACGACCAGGTTGCCGCGTAGAACGTCGCCCATTCGACAACACCCTTCCTGAGCACCCCCGCGGCTGTGGGGGAGAGGCTAACGCCGATGCGGGATTGTAGCACAGCGGCGCCGGGGCGGACAAAGGCGACCGCCTCACACCCCAGGGTCATTCCATTCTCCGGGCGCCGGCTAGTACCGACCCAACCTCACCCCCCGGCCTTCGGCCTTTCCCCCTCTCCGCTCGCGGAGAGGGGGTGGTCCCTGGCGCAGCCAAGGGACCGGGGGTGAGGTCGGCGGAGCGTCACATCGCGACAATGAAATGACCCTACCTCACACCCACCCTCTCATGCGGTAGATCTGCCAGCCGATGACTTCGTAGACGTAGCGCCGGAAGAGGTCGAGCCGGTCGCAAGGGTGCCTGGGCCGACGGAGGGAGTAGTCGCGCTCCCAGCACGGAGCGGAGATGACCCGCAGGCCCAGCTTCTCAAACGTGGCCGCGGCGCGGACAGAGTGGATCGGCGATGTCACGAGGATGATGCTCGACCAGCCTCGCTCGGCGGCCAGCTCGGCAGTCTTCGTTGCCTCAGCCTGAGTGTTGCCTATCGGCCCGACGACTTCGACAGCCACGCCGCCGTACAGGTCGGCGAAGTAGCGCACATCCTCGTCAGGCGGCGGCGTCCCCTCCATCGTGCAGGTGCGGATGAGCACGGGCGCCCAGCCCGCGCGCACGAGTCCCATCGCGTCGAGCGTCCGCTGGAGGCTCATCCCGTCAAGCTTGCCGTCGTACGTGACTCCGCCGGACAAGACGACAACCGCGTCGGCCTTCCCGAGCGGATCGCGGCGAACCAGCGCGTTCCCTGGGGCCACGAAGACGTCGGAGTAGGCAGCCACCAGGACGAGAACCGCCAGGCCCACCGCAACCAGCCAGAGCGTCCACCTCACCCTGCTCCGGTTAACCAGGCCGCCGAGCACTCCCCAGAAGGGCGCGACGATGTAGCCCTGCCCCTCCCAGTTCCACATGAGGAGCTTCACGGTGAGGTAGATCAGCACCGCGGTCACGAACCCGACCCAGAAGCCGCCGGCGCGAGAGCGCCGCGCCTCAGACGTCCGTAGCAGTGTGGCTACCTGCGGGTGGCTTGCTTCTGCCATCACCGTGCCTCCCTCGTGGGCATCCCATCGCTCGGCTCCCATCTCGCCCAGAACACCAGCCACTGCGGCAACACGGTCCCAAAGTGCTCCCAGGTCCCTGGCTCGGGGGTAGCGCCCGGCTCCGCCCCATCGGACAGCTCCGCGACTCTGAGGATGCGGAAGCCGCAGTCGCACATGCCGTTGATTAGCGTCGTGAGCGTGTGGCGGAACTCGTGGGGGCCAAGCACGCGACGGTCCACTCCGTCGGGGCCCTTCACGTCCCAGTGCTCGTCCGCCCAGTCGACCGGGCCGTCGCGGTAGGGCTGTGAGACAACGTAGCCCTTCCCCGTCCACTCAACCTCCGACGCGCCGTGCGAGTGTGGTCCCCAGCACTTCAGCCGGTAGATCCCGCCGCGACGTATCACGCGCGCCACCTCGCGGAACACCTGCGGCGCGTCCGGAACGAAGTTGAGCGCGTGCGCGTGCCACACGATGTCGAACGAGTCCTTGGGAAAGCAAGACAGGTCGCGCATGTCGCCCTGGACCGTGCGGATCTCCAGGCCGTAGTACCGCGCGGCCTCGCGGTCGCGCTCAAGCTGCGTCTCACAGAGGTCGAGGACGGTCACGTTGGCGCCCAGGAGACCGAAGATCGCGGACTGCTGCCCTCCCCCGCTTGCCAGGCAGAGGACGTCCTTGCCCTCTAGGCTCGGGCCAAGGATGCCTGTGCTGTTGACGGCCGCCATCGCCGACTCGGGCGTGAGCCCGAGATTGGGGAGCGAGTACGGCACCCCCGCCTGCGCGAGCTCCTCCCACCGCTTCTTGTTGTACGCAGCGAGGTCGTCGAGCACGACCGCCTCACCTCATCCGAAGCCTCACCGGAGCCACGTCATCCCTAGATACCGTGACGGCCCAAACCGACGCCGCCTCGTTCGCCGCCGCCTGAAGTCCGGCCCAACCGGCCATGCGTCCATCGCGTTCCGTGCGCCCACTGTCTGTAGCACTCACCGGCGATGGTTCCGGAGCCCTCTTTCAGGCGCCCAAGCGACCCCTCCTGCGATGTCTGTCCTGCCGATTCCAGCCGTCAACCGGCGGCACCTGATACACGTCTCGCGTGAGGACATCGTGAGAGACGGCTGTTCAGGACGGAGATGAGATAGACAATGAGATGGCTTGGACTAGCTGTTGTTGCGCTGCTCGTCCTGGCCCCTGCCACCTTCGCCTGGGCCAGCCCCCGGTCTTCCGGAGACTCCCATGGCTCGGCGGTTGAAGCGCAGGACCACGCCCACCACGGCCACCACCACACCACGCCCAAGGACTCGACGGCGAAGCCGATCACGGTCGAGGTCAACGGCAAGTCGGTCACCTGCACCGTTACGCCCTTCTCCAGGCGGCACACCGAGTTCGTGGAGGTGGAAGCCGTCTGCAGGGCCGTCGGCGCTGAGGCCGGTGTCGACACGGCCAGGAAGCTCGTGACCATCAGGTACAAGGGCAAGACGTCCACCCTCGACATCGGCGACAGGAGCAGAGACGTCTACATGCGCAAGGACGTGGCCACGGCGGGCTTCAAGGCTCTCGCGAAGGCATTCGGCGGCTCGGCGGCCTACGACAAGACTGCCGCCTCTATCACCTTCACTGTCAGTTGATCCAACTCCGACGTCGCAGTCGGCGGCGGCCGCCGCCGGACTGCCTTGCATGGTCCAGCCACCATGCGACCCTTGGGAAGGGGACTGATGCACGATGACGACGCGTTTGCCAGCGGTAACGGCTCTGGCCCTGGTGATCGTGGCCTCGGCGGCGTTTGCGGGAGCGGCGGCCGTGAAGGTCGATGGCAAGACAGTAGCCGGCGAGGCTCCGTTCGTGCGCGACGGGACGACCTATGTGCAGGTGCGACCGGTGTGCGAGGCCCTCGGCGCGAAGGTCGAGTGGGACGCCCATCGGCAGATGGCCACGATCACTCGCATGGGCAACCACTTCAGCCTCACCGCGGGTAAGGACGGGGCGTACCTGGACCACAATAGGCTCACCCTGGGCTACTCGGCGCTTGCCGACAAGCTGGGCGTGAAGGCGACGCATGACCGCAAGGCCGGGGGGGTCATCACATTCGCGACCAAGTGCGCTTCTCGACCTTGTCCACGCGGTGCCTAGGGTTCCGGGGCCGGGCAGCACGCCGTCCGGCCCCGGGTCGCAGTTAGCTAAGCCTGACCGTCACGGGCGTCAGGTGCCTCAACGGCACCCGCACCTGGGTCCCCGACAGCTCGAGCCGCTCGGCGGGCTCCTCCATCAGGTTGCACAGCTCCGCCGTCTCGAACCGAATCGGACCGGTCGAGATCACGGTCGACTTCACCTTCGGGTCGAGCGAGAACAGGCGGACAACGACGCCGCGTCCTACCTCCGCCGGCTTGACGGCCGTGATGATGACCGACCCGTCGGACACGGACACCAAGCTCGCGACCGATGGGAGCGTCCCCTCCTGCGCTGACGTCACTGTGTGCGCGAGCAGGGGCATCGACGCCTGCCAACCGAACCGTGCCGCCCCGGCGTCGGTGCCGGCGCCCTCGGGCGTGAACGCGAACCTGAACTCCATCGGCCCGCCCTGCCCGGCCTTGTAGTTGGTGGTCCAGTAGTTGTTCATCGCGTAGGAGTAGAGCCGCCCATTCGGCAGCTCCATGCCGCTCGGCCACTTGCCGCGGTTGATGTCACCGACGCACACGAGCGGCGCGTCCGGTGAGGCCCATGCTACGCTTCCCGCCGCGCCCACCACACGCGCCCAGTGCTGCACGCAGAACCACTCGGTGCAGCCACCCTTGATCTGGTCGGGGCCCGCGCGCACGACCCCATTGGGGATCTCCAGGCGGACTTCGGGCTCGGTGGCCTCGAACGGGTAGGCGAAGTACACGGCCTCCTTGGCGCGTGTCTCCTCGCGGACCAGC
>Ga0315280_10005275_pt1 | contig 18523 bp, 12 predicted proteins | sample YL17G06_40_MG_FD_203697 | JGI IMG/M metagenome (GOLD analysis project Ga0315280, IMG submission 203697) | Sediment microbial communities from Yellowstone Lake, YNP, Wyoming, USA - YL17G06_40 | ecosystem: Environmental > Aquatic > Freshwater > Lake > Sediment | place: USA: Wyoming | collected... | reverse complement strand
CCAATCCTTCCAAACAGCCAGCTACCAGCCGCTAAACCAAGCATGAACGCGGTAAGAACCGTGCTGACTGCGAAGACTGTGTTGCCAAAGACCACGCCAAAAGCTCTCGTCCATGTCACCTCGTAAATAAGCCCTGCTGCTCCTGAGACAAGAAATAACGGCAGAATTATCCCCTTCACCACCGAAATCCGTTCTTTGCTTGCAGCAACGGCTTTCACATTTGGCTCCTTACGCTCGCCTGACGAACAACGAAATACGAACGACGAAATACGAATTACGATACCCAAAACCACGGTTTCCGTCAAACCAAAACCTGATAATCGCCGGGATGGAAAGGTGTGGCTTTCGGAAAATAAAATTGGTATTGACTGCCGATATTTCTGGTTGGGGGAAGTCGTTCTTGACAGTTGGGCGGGGATGTCATAATATCAGTATCTCGTGATTCGTGGCTCGTGATTTGTCGTGCGTTGCTCGAAAGACGAAAGACGAACGACGAAATATATATATCAACAATTTCAGATTTGAGACTTCAAATTCTTTGGAGACGTTTTAATGTCCGAGAAAAAACATTTGTTAAGCAGGTGGTTTCGTGCGTTTTTGGGGATTATTGTTTTTGTTGCGGTTATTTATGTAGTTATCCAAAATGCCGGTGCTTTCGGCAAAGTTGTGCTGGTTTTGCTTGGATTTGGGGCGGTGGTTCTGGTCCACGAGTTCGGTCACTTTGTCGTTGCGAAACTGTGCGGCGTGAGGGTTGAGGCCTTTTCGATATTTATGCCGCCGCTTTTGGTTGGCGTGCGAAAGACAGAGAAAGGGGTGCGGTTCCGCATATTGCCCGGGCTATTTCCCAAGGAAAATGATGAGTCGGGCGGAGGCCTATTAAATTTTACTATCGGCAAAAAGGAAGGCGATAGCGGGACAGAATATCGGATTGGGCTTATTCCGTTTGGGGGTTTTGTGAAGATGCTGGGGCAGGATGATATCGGGCCGGTTAAGACCAGCAATGACCCGCATTCGTTTGCAAATAAGCCGTTCATTGTGCGGGCGCCTGTCCTGGCAGCAGGGGTTCTTTTTAACGCTCTAAGCGCCGTTGTTATTTTTATGATAGTTTTCCTTGTCGGCATAAATCTGCCGCCAGCGGTGGTTGGTGAAGTGAAACCAAATTCGCCGGCAGCACGAGCGGGTTTGAAGGCGGGCGATGAAATAATTGAGATTGCCGGCAAGAGCGATAACCTTGACTTCAGCAATATAGGTGTGGCAGCGGCTTTGTCGGATGTGAATGAGACGGTTCGGCTGAAAGTGAGGCATGAGGATGGCTCCATAGAGGATTTTGCGCTTGTGGCGGAGCAGCAGCCGGGAGATATGATGAGAACTTTTGGTATCCTGCCGCCGACGGGGTTAACCGTTGGAAAGCTTTCTGCTAATGATGCCAATGATTTATATACGAGGACAGGTTTGCTTGCCGGTGACCGTATCAAGTCCGCTGGCGGCAAGGATGTGCAGACTTACTGGGGGCTGATGGAAATAGTGCAAAATACTCTTGCACCTGAAGCGACATTGCTGGCTGAGCGAATCAAAAAATCCGGAGAGGTTGAGCAGATTAAGTCGCAGGTTCGGCTGGATTTGAGCCCTGGCGGAAGACAGGAAGTCAGGTCTGAATCGGAGCTTGGCCATATTTATTCAATGGTTCCGCGGTTACGAGTGACGGCAGTTATGGATGTGCCTGAGCAGGCGGAGGCGGGTAGTTTGCCGAGTAGATTTAAGAATAAGATTTTATCATTATTCGGCAAAGCAGCGACAGAACAAGCAAAGACGGATACGCCTTCAGATATAAGAAGAGGCGATATTATTGTTGCGATTGGCGAAGTGGAAAATCCAACGTATAAGGAGATGCGAGAGATTACTGAAAAACATGAGGGTAAAGAGCTGGCTATTTCGGTGTTGCGCACCGGGGGAGGAGGTGTCGAACAGGCCGTTGGGGTCACTGTTGTGCCGAAGCGTCCGCCGGGTGGCGACAGGGTGTTAATCGGTATTGGCGTTGTGCTTGATGCGGAGCACGCGGTAGTTGCCAAGACTGTTGATATGGAGGGAGGACCGGCGAAATTAGAGATTCCGCGTGGCGCGGTGATAACGGTTGTTGATGGGACGCCGGTATCGAGCTTTTACGACATAATCAGGGAAATTCGGCGGTATAGCGATGAGCGAATCACAATTGATTATCGTCTCGACCAGATGGTGGCCGGTGATGTTGCGCTGAATGTGGGCAGCAGCAAAGAGTTTGTTACCGTTGAAGCTGCTTTCGCTGAATATATCCCATTTGAGGGCTTGAAAAGACCTTACAAGGCCAGAGGTGGGGACTTGCCATCAAGACTGTTTGATGCGGTTGCAATGGGATGCGAAAAGACGGTTATGTTTATCGCCCAAACTTACGTGACATTAAAACGTATAGTTGGGGGGCTTGTCAGTCCGCGAAGTGTTATGGGGCCCGTTGGCATTATTGTGTTTAGCTATCGCATTGTGGCTGAGCAGCCGTTGGTTTACTATGTCTATTTTCTCGGGCTTATAAGCGCGGTAATTGCTGTGTTTAACTTTTTACCTTTGCCGCCTTTCGACGGAGGATTGGTTGTGCTTTTGCTGGTTGAGAAGATAAAGGGCTCGGCACTGAGTGAACGGACGCAGGGGGTCATAATTTATGCCGGCTGGGTGCTTATAGGGGCGCTTTTTGTTTATGTGACGTTTAATGATATAATCAGAAGCCTTTTTGGCTAAGCAGTTATTGGTTAAATAGTGAGTGGTTTAGTTAATTTGTTAATTAGTTAATTGGTTACTTCGGCAACGTACCCCTCACCAATTACGAGTTATTAAGGTCGATGGAAAGCTGCAAGGAATATCATGAAGGTATCTTTAGCACTCTGGAGCAGACGGACAGAGAAATTTATGATGTGATAATGAGGGAGTACGAACGGCTGCAAAACACCATCCAGCTTGTAGCAGCGGAGAATCGGTGTTCGCGTGCGGTTTTGGCGGCTCTCGGTTCAGTCATCCAGAACAAAACCGCCGAGGGTTTCGCCGGTGCCAGGCTGCACGGCGGCTGCGAAGTGATTGATGAGGCGGAACTGCTGGCTATCGCCAGAGCAAAACGGGCCTTCGGCGCAGAATATGCCAACGTTCAGCCACATTCCGGCACCAGCGCCAATCTAATTGTCCTGACCGCTGTGCTGGAAAAGGGAGATAAGATATTAAGTATGGGGCTGGAGCAGGGCGGCCATTTTTCGCACGGTTCAAAGGCGTCATTTACCAGTAAATTTTTTGATGTTGAGAACTACTATGTTGGCAAGAATAGCTTCCTTCTGGATTACGAGTCAATCAGACGGCAGGCACACAAATTCAGGCCGAAACTGATTATATGTGGCGCAAGTGTCTATTCGCGAGTAATCGAATTCAGGAAATTCAGAGAAATAGCCGACGAGGTAGGTGCATATCTTCTGGCGGATATTTCGCATATTTCGGGGTTAGTGATAGCCGGTGCTCATCCTTCTCCTATTGACTATGCGCATTTTACGACGACGAGCACCTATAAGCTGGGAGGCCCTCGTGGAGGGCTGATACTGATGGGCAGGGACTATGACCGCCGGGTAAAGCTGCTCGGCAAAGAGGCACCTTTGTATGAACACATCGACAAGGCGACTTTTCCTGGTACGCAGGGGACGCCTTATCTAAATAATGTAGCGGCCAAGGCGGTTTTCTTCAAAGAGACACTTTCAGCAGAGTACAAAGCCAGGCAGTTCAAGATAGTAGAGAACGCTAAAGCGCTGGCAGAGAACCTGGTGCATTTAGGATATGATGTGCTGACCGGCGGCACCGACAACCATATGATTCTGGTAGATGTCGGTAACTTCCGAGAAAGTTTAACGGGTCTGGCAGCACAAAAGGCCCTTGAGCAGTGCGGGATAGTTGTTGATATGATTCGTGTACCTTATGATAGAAAAGATGTTACCGTCAACAGCGGTATTAGAATGGGTACGCCTATTGTTACAAAGAGCGGGATGGGCCGGCAGGAAATGAGTAGCATATCTAAACTGATAGACACTGTGTTGAAGGAGGTAGAAATACGCAGCGATAGGGAATACAACATTAAGGAATCTTTGGTTAAACAGATGACAGGTCAGGTAGAAGATTTGTGCAGCAAGTTCCTGATACATTAGTTTAGGCACGTTTGCTCCTTCTGGGTGCGAGGGCGGAATTCATATAGTAACTCAAACTGACCGATTTGTGATAAACCAATGGTAACAATTATCAAACAAAAACGGCCTTCTCAGACGATAAGACTTGTAAAGACAACAAATTATCGAAAGAGAGGCCGTATGATTACAATCGGCAAGATACCCAAAAAACTGCAAAGTTTTTTCAGACCCCTTCGTCAGCACTTCCCACAAAGACTATGGAGACACTTCTGGGCACTGGTTTTGGCTATCACTATCAGCCCAGCATCCGTTATTTGAACATAATCATTGGCACCGTCGAAGATTAGTGCGCCGCCGAGTACGCCAGTCGTCCATGTAGCTTCATAGATGGTCCCGTGATTGTTCCCCGCTGAATCGTGGGCTGTTATTCCGCTACCATCCTCAAACTTCCAGTGGGCAACTAAGTTGCTATCACTAACAGCCGAAGCCTTTGGGCATAAGATAAAAAGCCCCTACACTGCTGCAATGAGTAAGTTCGTTCTCGCATTCATAAGTCTTTACCTCCGTTAATAACGATACGAAAAGATTTTCTCCCATGTATTTAGTCCCTGCAAAATAATGGCGTGCAAGCACAATTTTCGCGTTATTATTCCTCAGTGAATTATTATTATACCGTATAAAGAAGTAGTTTCCAAGCAAATTATTCGGTTTTTTCGGATTTTTTTCCGCAAAAACGTGTTTTTTATGCTATTTTTGGCCTCCGGTGAGAGTTTACCCAGTTAGATTGACATTAGGGTTACGCATTGGAGAAACAATAAGATGATGCACTTGCGACGGCAAAGGACTTCTGATATTTTGGTTCGGGTATTATGTTAAGCAGGATAAAACAGCAGGTCAAAGAAGGTAAGACACTCATAACATTCACGTCTCTGCAGGCCACAGGTGAAGCCCTTGGGATGGTTGCACCGCTGGTAGTTGCGAAGTTCTTTTCCGAGGATTTATTCGGCAGATACTCTCTTGCCAAGATGGTTGTCTTCTTTTTTACCTCTGTCTTGATTGCTTCTGCCCAAGCACCATTCATCGTTTATGCGACTCAGGAGAGGGATAAGACAGGCAAGATAAATATGTCTTTTTCAATCCAGTGTGTATTTTTCGCCTTCAGCATAATTACATTTTTATCCTTAAATTTAATATTTAACAAAGCCCTCGCGGCTTTTGTGGGGGTCTCGCCAGCAGATTTAACGTTCGTGTCGCTGGCCTTTATTGGAATTGCTTTGAAAACATTTTTTAGCAATTTGTTTATGGCACTGGGTCAAAGAGTAAAAAGCTCTTTGGCCGAGGTAGTTTTCGGCAGCCTGGCTCTGGTCATCGTTTTGGTTTTGTGTCTCACGAGTAACGTTAGCTTAAGAACAGTGCTTTCAGTCTATTTCGTATCGGGGTTTCTTGTCGCGATTCTGTCTCTGGCAACCGTAAATTTTAAGCTGCTGCTGCCTTTTGATTTTAGCTGGGGGCATTTCAAGTATATGTTCGATTTTACCAAGTGGGTAATGCTTGGCTCAACTGCAGCATACTTCGTAAATTGGGGTGATAACATCGTTTTACGCTCTTTCGTCTCGATGAGCGACATCGGCGAGTACAACCTCGGATATCAGATATTTAAGGGCATAGCTACGCTGGCATTTGTTATGAATGCTTACTTTCTCCCCTTTGCCAGTGAAAACGCAGAAGACAGTACCAAAATGAGGATTTATTTGTTCAACAAAAGGCCTAAAGTATTTCTTGTTTGCCTTATTGGGGTTGCATTAGTCTTTCTTCTTGCCCCAACGATTTTGAGGCTCTTTTATGGTACTACCTACCAGAAGTCAGCCACAGTTTTAAGAGTTTTGCTGGTTGGTTCAGTGGCGTTGTTCTACACTATTTTTTACTATCCGGTCCTCAACGCTCTCAAGAAATACAAGTTTACGCAAACCATCAGCTTGCTTCAGGCGGTGTTGAATCTGGTGTTAGATTTGGTTCTTGTGCCGGTAATGGGCCTGCTCGGTGCGGCTGTTGCTACAGTGCTTGCGTATTTTTGCTGGGCGGGTGTGATTGAAGTTTATTTTAGAGTCAAGCTGAGAAAGTTATTAAAATTATGATTTGCGAGACTCTCATCAGCTATTCCGATGTTTTTACTGCTTTTATAGCCAGTATATAACCATTTTTGGGGAACATTTTACTTAGAGGGCATTCGAAAGCTCCGGCAATAGTCACAAGGAGTTTTTTCATAATTTTAGGAACACATTGCGGCACAAGAGACCCCGGAATGTAACAAGCTCCCGAAAAACTCACTACTTTGAATCCGTTACCACTGAGGGCAGATACCAGTTCATCAAATGTTTTCCAAGAATCATAAGGATGGGGCCATTTTCTTCTAAGAAGTTTTTCGCGAATTACATAGCGGTCAAAACCATATATGCTCCGTCTATTTGGTGTGGTAATGACTAAGTAACCGGCGGGTTTGAGGACTCTTGCCATCTCAGAAATAGCCTTGTTGTAATTGGGAATGTGTTCAAGAACTTCGCTGGCAAACACTTTATCAAACATTCTATCTGGAAACCTAAGATTTGTGGCATCTCCGATTTCCAATTCAACCGCCGTTATGCCATTTTTCGACAATTCTTTCCGGGATTCTTCTATCATTTTGCCAGAGAAGTCGATGCCTATGCATTTGCAACCCATTTTCACAAGTTGAATCAGGTCTCTTCCGCTTCCACAGCCGACATCAAGAATCAATTCATTTGGCTTTGCGTCGAGCAGAGAAATAACTATTCGCGAGCGAATTTTTTGCTCATATTCAAGAAGGGGGTCCATTGTGAACTTTAAGTCCCTATCGATCGCCGCCCTGTCAAAGAAATCTTTTATTTCATTTGTCACGCTTTGTCCCCTCACCTGATAACTACCGAAAAATAGTTATTATCTTCATCTCATTTTTTCCGTGCAATTAGCATCGTCATATCACTACATCTGTACTTATACCGCTCATATATGTCCTTGCGGTAAGAGTTTTTGTAGAGCAAGTAATCTCTTCTCAGCACAATTTCAAAACCTTCTGAGGCCAATAACTGCTCAATTTTGTCCCATTCTATATGGTCGTCTGGCCAAACGTGAATGTCGCCTTCGCGTATGTATCTTGGGTTTATTAGCTTTCTGATGAAGTGAGTATAAAAGCTAAAACTCGACAAAAGCCGCAAATATCTCTGGAGCACAAGCTTTTTAGGTGTCGCCAGTTTTAGAAACTCAATGTATTCTGCGGACCTGTTGTAATACATTTGGTTGGCTTCGTGATCAAGATAAATAACTCCTCCGAATTTCAGCACTCTGCACATCTCTTTTACCAGATGCAGGTAGTCAGGAACGTGATGTAAGACAGAATATGCCGCAGCTACATCAAATGTGCAATCCTTTACGTTTGTTAAGTCTCGCCCGTTGATTTTAAGTGTTTCAGAAAATCCGGTATTCGAAAATTTCTGTCCGACCAGATTCAGGAAATTTTCTGAAACATCTGCCGCGACAGTGTAAACACCCAAATCAATCAAGTGTCGTGTTAGGTTGCCTGAGCCGCAACCTACATCGAGGACCTTTAGATTTTTTCCGGTGCTCTTTACGGCTTTTATAGCCTCTCTGAGGACGTTACGGATTCGGGTCTGTTCAACCTCATTAAATATCTCATCGTGGTTTTTTTCGTATTTACCGGCGACATTGTCATGCATCTTGATATTGAATTTTATCTCTTCGCTGTTCTTCATTGCTCATAAAAGTGCCATTTAACTAATTGGTGAGATTGCCCTCATAAAAATATCTCTGCGATTTTTGCAGATTTTGCCCCCTTCATTGCCGCATTACCTCCTCATACATCTCTCGATGAGATTTGACATATTCTTCAATGCTAAATCTCTCACAGAGCTTATAGGCGGCATTAACCAGACGGCTGCACAACTGCTGATTTTCAGATAGCAGCTTGACACACCGGCAAATTTCCTCAGGGCTGTTTTCTTTCAATATCAGACCCGTCTGCTTGTCAATAACGTATTCAGCCATTCCGCCAGCCCCGGAAGAGATGATGGGAACCCTCATTCTCATAATTTCCAGGCACGCTATCCCGAACGATTCCTGGCGTGAGGGCATGAGGCCGATATCAAAAACCGCTATAATCTCGGGAACATTATCGCAGAAGCCCAGAAATCTAACTCGGTCATCAACGTGCAATTGTTGCGCCAATACTTCCAAGGATTTTCGTTCGGGTCCTTCGCCCGCTATTAACAAAAGATAGCGCCGTGACTGTTGCAACAACGAAGGCATTGTCTTAACCAGTAAATCCACCCCTTTTATGCGATTTAGACGCCCCACAAACCCAAGGACAATATCCTGCTCGGAAACTCCCAGCTTTTGTCTCGCTGGTCCCTTGTGAATACGCTGTGGATTAAAAATATTGAAATCGACGGCATTAGGGATTACCCTTATTCGGTCATGTGTGATTCCAACTCTACGGGTAAGATAATCAGCCATATAATGGGACACTGTAACGAAAGCTGCCGCCCTGCGCCAAAGAACTCTCAACACAAACCTGTAAAGAGAGTACTGAAGCCCCTTTTCGAAGACAGGACCATGCTCGTGAACAATCACTTTACATTTACGAAAGAAGTTTGCAAACAGGCAGCCCATAATCGGCTTAGTCAGATGAGCTTCCAAGATGTCTATATTGTATTTTTTGCATAACCTTAAAACAGCAAAGAACTTACGAGGGTCGTAATTGTGGTATGGGTACTTTATTACATTTCCATTAATTGGTATTAGTATTTCCTTGGACCTAAGGGGGTATACAAACGCCTCGACCTCTTTAGAATCCATATTCTCGATGAGGTGTTTTAGGGCAACTTGTGCCCCGCCGCAACCTAAGCTACCTATTACGTGCAGGACTTTTATGGACATCTTATCCTCTGACAAAATGCGGGGCCATTGCTACCCTATTAAACTTGCACCCAAAGTTTGCTCACTTAAGCTGTCCTGCTAACTGCAGAAAGATAGCTTTATACTTCTGGATAATCTTTGTAAGGTCGTGGTGTTCTTCGACATACTTTCTTGCATTCTTGCCGAACTCTAAGTAACGTTGTTCTTGAAGCATAACCTTCAGCGAGTCAACCAATCGCTGCCAATCGTCGTTGCAACTTATACCACAACGGTACCCGTTTATGAAGCCGTCCGGATCGACCTTAAGCGACAGTATCGGCACGGCATAATTGCACGCCTGAATGAAAGTGTTCGGGAACCCCTCCAACTCGCTTGTGCTTACGAATACCTTTGCACGCTGAAAGTAGCTGCCAATCTCGCAAAATGGGACGTGTTCAATAAACTGCAAGTTTTTGACATACCTTGCACGAGCTACTAGTTCTTCGTATTTTTCATCGCCTGTTGCCTGCTGACAAACCATAGTAAAACGCTCATCTGGTATTTTTTCAGCAAGCTGAATAAAAAGTTCAGGCCTTTTCGACCGTACACTCCTGCCGACCCATAATATGATGTCTCTCTGGACCTCACGTAACACAGGCAGGCGATGTGCGTTTGGTATGACTATTGAACAGATGCCAGCGGTTTGTTCGAGATTGGTTTTATCAGTTTCATTCTGGACCACGGTTTTTAATGCATTTCGTAATGACCAGCGAAATGCTTTGCCAGCGAAATAATGCTGCTTCAGATATGTACCATCGCATTCCTGCTCACTGGCGGTGCGATAGATAAATATTCTCTTGTGCAATTTGCAAAACAAAGCGACCAAAAATGTGCCCCAGGATGCAGCTTCCTGAAAATATACCCGTGCATCAGCCCTACGAAGTCCCTTCCAGACCTTGACAGCTCCAGCCAGGGCATTTTCCTTAAAATTGAGTGTCTTGATGATTCTAACACCTTCAATGGTTTCAGTTTCTTGTTGGCCGTAGTCGGCGGCGATGAAACTGACTTCAAAATTCTTATCCTTGGCTAACTCCGTAGCAAGATAATACAGGTCAACTTCTGCCCCGCCAAAAACTTCTTTTACATTAGGGTCGAACAAGGGATATGCCTTGGGGGCAATAAAACACACACGGATAAACAAATCGTCGGCCATCGTTCTTATCAAAAAACAACTCCACTTAAAAATCTATATCTTCAAAAATACAAATTCGTTGCAACCGATAGGCACAGGCGGCTTCACAAATTTGATGCACTTAAATCCTGTTTTCTCCACATGGTTTATTATTTCCTCTCTGGTGGCATATTCGTATGGGTAACCGCCGACCCAGTCTATAACATCGTGATAGAAGCTCATGCCCCTGCGCTTTTTGAAGGGATTTTTGCGAGTAACAATGAGCTTGGCCATGGCGATAATAGGATAAAAAATCCATATCATGAGCCACCGAACAAATTTAGGCATAGCATTATAAAAATACTTTATCACTTTCCACAACGCGGAAGACCAATGTTTATTGTAAATGGCAATCACAAATAACGAATGAGGAGCTACGAGCTTTGAAGCTATGTCAATCGCTTTCCACACATTGCCGGTGTGATGTAAAACCCCCCACGAGTACACAATGTCGAACTTACCCAACTGCAATATATCGTCATCAAATATTGACTTATGAAAAAAATCCATATGCTTGCCATTTGCAAACCTTCCCTTATTATCAATAGATGCTGCAATGCTTTCCTTGGATATATCAATGCCAATTACTTTTTGCGCCCCTGATAAGGAAGCGGCGATAGCAAATATCCCACTGCCACAGCCGATATCCAAGAATGTGCTACCTTCGATTCTCTCGCGCCCTATCAATTGGTCCAGTGAGTTTAAGGCCACTTCAAATTTGCGGTTATCCAGTGAGCTCTCGGAAAAACGCTGCCAATTCGCGCCAAAATTAAAGGCAATGTTTTTCTTCTCACCCATTTTCGTTCCACCAGTAATTAAAGACAAATACTAACCACAATTGTCTTGCGTTATCTTCTTTTCCGTCAATGTGAGCATTAAAAAGCTCTTGAACATAATCATAGTTTAGCAGGTTGTGTTCATAATAGCTGTGATTGGTGAAAAACTGGCGGATTAAATCGCTTTTTTTAATCCATTTGGAGATAGGAACGGTAAAACCTTTTTTGGGCCTGTGCACTATTTCTCTTGGTAAATAGTAAGAGGCAATCTTTTTCAAAAGCCACTTTGTTGTGATATTTCTGACTTTATATTTTTCCGGCAGGGACAAAACCAGAGGAACAAGTCGGTAGTCGAGGAAAGGCACTCTTACCTCGAGGGAATTAAGCATTGAGGCAAGGTCAACCTTTTTCAAGATGTCCTCTGGAAGATAATTATAGATGTCATTTAGCTGTATTGAAAGAAGGTTTTTTTCGGAGCCGCAGTTGACGAGACAGTCGCCACTTACAAAGCGGTCATTCAATAGTTTTTGTCTTTGGGGGTCGTTGAAGGTGGCCATCCAGTTCAGGTGTCTTCTATTTATATTGGCGTCAAAATCTCTCACAAATCTTTGCATCTTAAAGGTTAAAGATACCTTTTCATCGGAGGGCGGCAGCAGGTCAATCAAATACTTTGATAGTCTCGCTGCGGCTGCGGGCACGTACCGTGCGATTTTGTATGCTTTATAGGTGTCATAACCGCCGAAGACCTCGTCGCCGGCATCACCGGATAAGGCGACCGTAACCTTCCGGCGGGTCATTTTTGATAGCAGGTAGGTTGGAAACACGGAGGCATCGCCGAAGGGTTCGTCCATATTTTCTATTACGAATTTAACAATATCTTCGTCAACCTCCAGAAAATCTACGTGATGGTCGGTCCGGATGTATTCCGAGACCAGTTTCGAGTATTTTAGTTCATCGTAGGAGCGGTCCTTAAAGCCGATTGAAAAGGTATCAAAATCTTTGTGGTTTCTGCTGATAATGGCGGAAATAAGAGATGAGTCAACCCCGCCGGAGAGAAAGCTTCCTACCGGCACATCGGCAACAAGTCTTTTCTCGACGGCATCGGCGATGAGGTTTTCGATTGATTCGAGGCGTTCCTTTAGCGGGGTGTTTTGATGTCTGGATATTTCTTCTGCGAGGTCAAAGTATTTTGTTTTGGCAAGCGTCTTATGGTTAAGGTCGAAGATGAGGTTTTCGGATGGTCTTAGTTTGCAGCAGTTTTCGAATATGGTCAGGTCGCTACCGATGTATTTCTGGTAAAAGAAGAAATTCAAGGCAGGTATATTTATGGTCAAATCCAGGTTGCACCGTCTTATGGCTTTAAGTTCTGAAGCGAAGATGAACCGCTTGCCGTCAAAATAGTAATAAAGGGGCTTTACTCCGAATCGGTCCCTTGACAGAAACAGGATATTTTTTTCGCTATCATAGATGCAGAAAGCCCACATTCCATTGAATCTGTTCACACAGGCTGGTCCCCATTGGTGGTAACAGCAGAGTGCAACTTCCGTATCGGTATTGGAAACAAAGTTATAGCCTTTGGACTTAAGCTCTTCTCTTAACTCTTTGAAGTTGTATATTTCGCCGTTATGAATGATGACCAGGTTCTTAAACCTCATTGGCTGGTGGCCTTTTTCAGATGTGTCGATAATGGATAGTCTCCTGTGTCCCATAGAGACGTTGCCGTCCACGTAGAATCCCTCGTCATCCGGGCCTCTGTGTTTGAGGGTGCCGGTCATCTTTTCAAGAAGACCCTGGTCCGGCCAGTTAAAACCAGCTATTCCGCACATATATTCTAATGCGTTCCGCTCCCCGCTGCTGTCTTGCGACAGCAAGACGCGGGGGCGGAATCCTTCTTATTTTTTAGGATATTATAGTAATACCGCAGATACTGCTCTGCGACAGAAGACCAGCTAAACAGAGCTGCTTGTTTTCTTGATGCGGCGGACATAGAATTATAGGTGTGCCGGTTCTGTATGAGATGCTTGATTGGAGCAGCAATATCATCCGGAGTCGGCTTTTCCACGATGATGCCGTTATCGGCTATAAGCTCCTCGACCCCTTCGCAGCGAGTAGTAATTATTGGTAGTCCTGAGGCCATCGCTTCGAGCATAGCGTTGCTCATTCCCTCCTGCATACTTGCACTTATGAAAATATCGCTCCGACGGTAAACCTGTGGCATTTCTTCCGGACCGATTCTACCGGTTATCTCGATTATTTCGGCAAGGTCTCTTTCCTTTACGATTTGTCTTAGCTGATGCTCCAATGCGCCGCCGCCGACTATAGTGAAACGGACTTTACAGCCATCCTTATGCAGAATCTGGACAGCATCTATCAGCATTTGCACTCGTTTGGTGACAGACAATCTGCCTACGGTCAAAAGCCTTAGCATATCCGGTCTTTTGTCGGATTTGTCGGGATAGAAGCGGTCGAGGTCAATACCGTTTGGAATCACGTCGATTGCTGCCGACGGCAGGAACTTCAGAGCCCTGTCCTTCAATCCCTGGCTGCAAGCAATCAGGCCGGCAGCATTTTTCCATATCGGCTTAAACACAAGTGAACCAAGAATTTTATAATCGAGCTTCAGTCTTGCGTGTTTTCCCGGCACGTCCGAGCCGCGCAGGGAGATTATATAGGGCAATTTATTTCTACTCCGGCAGCACAGCCAACCTGTCGGAAAACCAAAAAATGCGTGGGCTAAATCGTAATCGTTTTCTCGCAGGAGCTTACGGTAAGGAGACAGGGCTTTGAGCAGCCATTCAATTATTTCTGCTCTGCGCCAAAAGTGCAGGTCCTTTTTGTGGAGACCAACTTTGTAAATAGTGATATTTTTGGAAAAGTTTTCGATAAAAAACCCCGGCTTCGGCGCCGAAGTTAATACGTCTATCCTCAGGTCGCTATTATCAGCGTATTGTCTTAACAGACACAGATGAGCACCACCTGCTCCGCCGCCGATGGGTGGAAATTCATAGTTGAGCATAAGCAAATTTAACTTCGACACAACTACTGCGGCTCCTTATTTGCGGTGGGGGTCTTTGACTCAAATAAGACGTGCTCGCCAAAGAGCTGGACAATTTTGTAATTTTTCATAACAAATTCTCGCAGCGGCTTCATCGCCTCAAACCGCAGCGCCTCATCCGGCTCGATTTTCTCGCGGAGCTCTTTTGCGTACGCCGCTTCATATCTTTCTACGGCACCTTGCCTATCGGGCCGCAGAAACCCATTCTTATCCAGCTCATCGAGCTGGACATCGTAGGTCTGCAAAAGGACGCGCATGAGCCGTTCATTTTCTTTAGGCGGGTTGTCGAGAAGCCGAAAGCCGTTCGCTATTCTGGGCCACAATTCCAGAGGCGGCCGACGGTCATAGGGGAAATGCTTATTGTAGGTGTCCACAATAAATTTCGGCGGCTGTCTGTTAAAAGCAGAAAGCAGCTCCCCAACCATTGTTGATAGAGCCGGCGGCGGGTTGACGTGCATCTCGCTTGTACAGGCTACCGGCGAAGAACTGAATCGCTGGGCCCTGACGTATATCCCGGGTATCCAGCCCCAGACATAGATTTTGTCTGTCGGCTGAGAACGCTGGCGGATGTAATCTCCAACGTTTTCCCAGTAGCCGATGAGATTGTCCCTTCTTCGCCTGGAGGTTTCCTGCCACTTCTGTTGATAACCTCTTTGTCTCTGACCGTAATCCGCACCAGTAGCAGGGCTTCTGGTTATCCCGAAAAATATGTGCCAGGACATTACAATCATACAAATAAGTCCTGCAGCACCAACGGCTACCCACTTACCCTTGAGCATCGCACCGCAGAGCTTGTCATGGTACACAGCGATTACGTAGCCGCCGAGCATTGCGGCTGAGGCGTTTAATGGGAGGTAATATTGTTCGTATGGCCGCGGGCTAATCCACACAAATGCCATATCCAGTAGCCACCATAGCCCAAACAAAAGCACGAATCGGTCGTACGGCCTTACAGGTTCGGGCGATTTACTTAGCCATTTGAAAACAAATTTAACAAGGCGCAAAATAACCGAGCACGCCGCCAGTGTAATCGGCAGTATCAGCACACCGTAATATCGAAACACCATAGGAGCCTGCTCTGCCAATGACACAGCTTTTCGGCTGGCGGATAGGTAATCTGATGCGGGTGCAGCACCACCCGACGCAGCTTTAGCCGGCAACATTTTCGCCAGGGTGGTCCAAACAAATGAGTATGGCAATGGCAGCCCCACATTCCACCCGAGTATCCAGATATACAAAGGTGCAATTGCAGCGCCAGCACCTGCAAACAGCAGTAGAATATCAATGCCAGTTTGCTTAAAGGTTCTATTTTTAAGTATTGGCTGAGCGATTATGAACAGCCCCACTGCGCCAACTGCTGACATCCCGGTCTGCTTAAATAGCGGTGCCCAGCTAAGGAAGGCGCCTGCCAGCATCGCATACCACCATTTGCCCCCGAACTGATAGAGAACAAAGCAGCTTATCCCTAAAATAATGAATGCAATCATATGCTGCTCTTTAACGTTGCCGAATTTGGCAATCACAGGCGCAGAAAGATAAACTGAGGCGATGATTACTCCTGCACAGGCAGAGAGTGTGCCAAACAACTTTTTCATTGCAACGAACATCAGCACCAATGCCGTTGCTTGCAGCAGCCCCTGAATCAATTTTGGGCCTGTCTCGCTAAAGCCGCCCAGCCGGACGCCGAGGACATTTACCAGCAGTGTCCCAATTTGGGCGCTGGGTATTTCATCCACGCCGATTCTGGCGCCTTCAAGGATGTACTTGGCAGAATAAGCGTACATCGCGCTATCGTATGGGTCGGGCTGGTTGAATTCGAAGTACTTACCCAGAGAAAAGGGAATAATGGCCAGAATTGCTATTAAAACAAAACCGAAGGGGATTTTCGATTTCCGAATTTCGATTTTCGATTGTACCTGCCCCATTTGAAAAGAAAGTCGTTTTCCTAACTGGACTCGCCTTCCGAGTCTTGTGTCTCGGGTTTTGCGTCTTGGGTCTTGAGTCATTTCCGGTCTCCCATCAATTTCAAATCATCCGGGAGGATTTCTTTGATGGTGTAGGTTGGGCGGTTCTGTGATTCGTGATATGTTCGAACTAAAAGCTCAGCGAGCAGGCCCATCAGAATGAACTGAATGGTAGTAGCAATCAACAAGGCTGTCAGAATCAACAATGGATTTCTGTTCATAGGAAGATGTTGAGAGGAGATAAATTTTTGATAAAGCACAGCCAGACCGGAGGCTATTGCGCCGAGTGCGGTTGCCATTCCGAGGCCGCCAAAGATGTAGATTGGTTTGGTGGAAAACGAACCGAGGAACTTGACGGTAATAAGGTCCAATACTACTTTTAATGTGCGTCCGAGGCCGTACTTGGCGGCACCTTTAGTTCTGGGTCTGTGGTTGACTGCCATTTCGCAAATTTTTGCCCCGCTCCAGCTTGCCAGGGCAGGGATAAATCGGTGCATTTCGCCGTACAGTTTCGTTTCGGCCAAGACCTCTCTGCGGTAGGCCTTAAGTGTGCAGCCGAAGTCGTGGAGTTTAACACCTGTGATTTTGCTAATCAGCCAATTGGCGATTATGGAAGGCAGGAGTCTGGTAATGGCGTTGTCGTGTCTTTTTTTTCTCCAGCCGCTGACAACATCAAATCCTTCATCGAGTTTGGCAATCATTTTGGGTATGTCTGCTGGGTCATTTTGCAAATCAGCATCAATCGCAACGATAACTTTGCCACGGGCGTGGGTGAAGCCGGCACTGAGTGCCGCAGTTTGGCCGAAGTTTTTGCGAAAACGAATGACCCGGACTTTAGGGTCGGCCTTTTGCAAATCGGTCAATACAGCAAAACTACTGTCGGTGCTGCCATCGTCAATGAATATTAGTTCGTAGCTGTATTTGTCCGCTAATATTTGTGTGAGCTGCTGGTAGAGTGGGCGGAGGTTGTCCTGCTCATTAAACAGCGGCGCTACTATGGAAACTTCGACGGGATTCTGTGTATGCATATACTGCTCCCAAGCGAATTTTCGATTTACAATTTACGATTTGCGATTTACAATCCGGCAGAACGTATTTGCCGGGCAAAGGACGAATCAGCGTTCGGCAATCGAAAATCGACAATATATTAATGGTTAGACTTTTGTTTTGCAAGGGTCAATGAAGTTGGGATGTGCGATTTTCTGGACGAAAGGATAAGGAATATGAAAAGACAGACGAGAAGAGAGTTCCTTAAAAGGGTAGGTGCTACAGCGGGAATAGCATTTATATTGCCGGGCTGTACCAGTATGACTCAGAAGAAAGGAGAGGGGAAAAAGCAGCCAAATATTATCGTTATCGTCGGCGACGATATGGGATACGCTGATATTAGCTGCCAGGGCTGCAAAGACATTGCGACGCCGAATATCGATTCTATTGCACGAACCGGGGTGCGGTTCACGAATGGATACGTTTCGTGTGGTGTATGCAGCCCCACACGGGCGGGATTGGTGACGGGGCGGTATCAGCAGCGTTTCGGACACGAGTTCAACCCCGGTGCGCCGCCCGCCGGGGCAGCCAAAAATATTGGTTTGCCGCTCACCGAAGTAACGATAGCCGATATCCTCAAGAAGGCCGGTTATGTGACCGGCATAGTTGGTAAGTGGCATCTCGGTATGGCACCGCATTTCCATCCTATGAAGCGGGGTTTCGATGAGTACTTTGGCTTTTTGGGCGGGTCTCATTCTTATACCGACCCGGGGCTGGGTTCTGGCAATCCGATAATGCGTGGGACCGAGGCGGTGGATGAGAAGGAGTACCTGACCGATGCGTTCACGCGAGAAGCAATTGCTTTCATTGAGTGTCATCGCGATAAACCATTCTTTCTTTATCTTACTTACAACGCGGTGCATGCGCCGTTGCAGGCGCCCGAACGATACCAGAGTAAGTTCGAGCAGATAAATGACCCGAAGCGGCGAGTCTATGCGGGAATGATGACTGCTATGGACGAAGGGATTGGTTTGGTGCTGGGCAAACTAAAGACCCTCGGAATTGAAGAGGACACACTGTTATTCTTCGTCAGTGACAATGGCGGACCAACTCAAGGAAATGGCTCTAATAACGGTCCGCTGCGAGCGACCAAGGCGACATTGTATGAAGGGGGGATTCGGGTTCCCTTTATGGTTCAATGGCCCCGGCGATTAAAAGGCGGTCGCCTTTACGAGCATCCTGTGATTGCTCTTGACATACTTCCGACGGCTGCGGCTGCAGGAGGGGCTAACCTGCCTAAAGACCATAAGCTCGACGGAGTGAATCTGCTCCCCTTTTTGACCGGTGAAAAGAAAACCGCACCTCATGAAATGCTTTTCTGGCGGACCGGGCAAAACCATGCG
>Ga0315280_10005274_pt1 | contig 18535 bp, 5 predicted proteins | sample YL17G06_40_MG_FD_203697 | JGI IMG/M metagenome (GOLD analysis project Ga0315280, IMG submission 203697) | Sediment microbial communities from Yellowstone Lake, YNP, Wyoming, USA - YL17G06_40 | ecosystem: Environmental > Aquatic > Freshwater > Lake > Sediment | place: USA: Wyoming | collected... | reverse complement strand
ATCACATTGACTGCAACGTCCCAAGGCGACCCGAGCGTGAAGGAAAACACCAGTTGCATCGCAAGTGCGGGAAACGTTTTCACTCTCGACTTTGTCGCGGGGTGGAACCTTGTGAGCTTCCCTTTGGTCTCGGAGAACGACACCCCTAACAATATCTTCGGAGGTCAGACCTATAATATCTGGGAGTGGGACGCTGTTAACAAGAAGTATGTCTCGCCCGCCTCAACTGCACCAGTCGAGCTCGGAGTCGGATACTGGATATGGGTCGGGTACGGTCAGACGGTGACGACGAGCGGCGTGCCAGTTGATAACTACTCGATCGACCTTGTCACAGGCTGGAACCTGATGAGCTCCCCCGTAACTAGCCCTGACACCACTCCCGCCAATCTGTTCGCTGGTCAGACATACTTTATCTGGAAGTGGGATGCCATCGCTAAGAAGTACATCCCGCCAATCACAACTGCACCTGTAGAACTCGGAGTCGGCTACTGGATATGGGTCGGGTACGGTCAGTCTGTGACCGTCCCCGTATCCTTTTAGGAAATAGTGAGCGCGGCCGGAGTAAAATTGGCAATTTGTCGTGAAATCCAAGTAAATTTTGCTTAATCGACAATTTTATATCGTATTGTCCACAACTAAATATTGGAAGCCCTCTAGAAGGAGAGTTGCTTAAAAACAAATAATTATGGTGAAAAAATGAGGTCTGGGGAGGTTGGGCGTAGTTTGGTTGCATTTTTGCTCTCCTTCGCGATGGTGCTGTCAATCGTTTTCGTCATTGTGGGGGCTCAGAGGACAAAAGCCGCTGGTTCTGATCCCCCAACCCAAATCCACTTGACATGGAATGAGAACGAGGATAATACCACGCGCACTATTGTTGTCACTTGGGAAACCGACAATGCCAGTTCTGGAGATAATGTGTTGTACGATACACAGTCCAGAGGGGGAAATGAGAACAATTATACTTACTCTGCGGCTGGAAGCCATCACACTTACAATGGTGCTGGAAATTTTGCTGGAGGGTGGATCCATGATGTCGAGTTGACGGAATTATCGCCGAATACGGTCTATTATTTCATCTGCGGCGGGGATAACGGAGGCTGGAGCGCCGAGCGTTCTTTCCGTACCGCAGACAACAAAAGGACGAGCTTCAGATTTGTCGCGGGAGGGGATTCGAGGTCTGAAAACAGTTCCTTCCCGGGACCCCGAGACAGTGTATCGCGCGCGATGGCGAAATTCAACCCGTCCTTTGTCCTTTTCGTGGGCGACTTCGTGAGGTATGCGGACAATGATAGAGAGTGGGACAACTGGTTCCGCGCAGTGCAGATGTACTGGGTCGATAACGATAACTTGACCATACCAATTATCCCTTGCATTGGAAATCATGAGTTAAATGGCTATGAAAGTGGTGGGGGTGGTGGGATCTCCTACTTCGGGCAATTTTCCCTCCCAGGGAATGAGGAGTGGTATTCACTCAACTGGGGTCCGAATCTTCACATAATAGTCTTGGATGACGAGACCACCATCAGCGGGGACCAGACCAATTGGCTCCAACAGGATCTAGCCGCACATGCAAATTACATGTGGAAGATAGTACTTTTTCATGAGCCGGTATACCGCGATGACGGCATCAAAAATTATGATGAAGCCAATTACTGGGCTCCCTTATTTGATCAATACCACGTTGATTTGGTATTTAGCGGCCACACCCATATTTACGAGAGGACATACCCAATTCGCGGAAATGTAGTACAGTCATCCCCTGAGAACGGAACCGTCTACATAGTCAGCGGTGGATGGGGAGCACCGCTGTATTCAGCGAGCTCAGGGAAATATACAGCTTATGGACCGTATATAAGCTATAACTTTGTGACGATTGACATACTCGATAACGGAACACATCAAACACTTCGACTACAAGCAGTGGATAACTATGACAACGTCTTTGATAACCTCACGATTGACAAGATCTGCAAGCCAATAGTGTCGATTTCGCCGAGCGAAAACCATGCCGAGAATGGACAGACCGTTACCTTTACCGTTACGGTCACCAACACCGAAAACGTCTCGGATAATTATAACTTAAAGGTGAGCGATAACGCCGTTCCTAGCTGGGGGCCGAGCCTTTCGGAGAATTCGCTAACCATACCGCCTAATGGAGATAGGACTGTAATTCTAAGCGTGCCCGTGCCCCCGGACGCAATAGGAGGCACGAGTGACTTCGTAACGGTCACAGCGACCTTGCAGACCGATAACACGGTAAGTGGCTCGGGCAGCTGCATAGCGCAAGCGTCAATCGTGAGGGGAGTTCAGGTAACAATCTCGCCAAGCCCGCAACAAGGTTTGATTGATGACAATCTCGTCTACACCATCGTAGTGAAGAACAGTGGTCTGGTCGCGGACAACTACAAACTAACATTGAGCGAAAACCTTGGATGGCCGCATGGCTGGAATGCACCCAGTCAGGTTACACTTTACCAAACATCTTCACTTAATTTCTACCCGACCGACGACTCCATGGTTCAGGAGGGTGTACCGGACAACAATTACGGCACTAGATACAATATGTACGTTGGATGGGTGGAGAACGTATATAAGACGGAGTGGTCATACCTCAAGTTCAACCTCAGTTCTATCCCAAGCGGTGCGATAATCAACAGTGCTGCCTTGAATCTTAATACACAGTACGGTCCTTCTCACCCACCTAGCTTTACAATAGACAATATGTGGATTGAGGCTTGGAATGTCGACAACGACGCTTGGAATGAAAGTACGTTAACCTGGAACCACAAGCCGGCCATGGGTACCACCTTGCTCGATAACGTGTACGTCATAGCGGAGAACTGGGCTGGTGGCCAGAATAAATGGTACTCCTGGAACAACGAGAGCATGACTTCCTTCGTCGCAAGCCAATATGGGGGAGACAAGGTAGTAAGCATTGGTATGAGATCGACGACCTCGGAGAGCAGACAAGATAACAATACTGTTTGGTTCTACACCAAGGATAACGACTGGCATGGTGGGGGTCCATACAAACCCTACCTGCAAGTGACTTACGCTGAGAATATGGGCATTTTGGAAAACAGCGTGAGTCTCGGACCCGGGGAAAACTGGACCGGTCAGCTCTGGGTCGTGGTTAATGTGCTAGGGTTCGCCACCGACAACCTCACCGTCACTGCAACCTCGTTGATCGACAATACGATCACGAACAGCGCCATCGGCCAGGCTCAATCGGTCGTGGCTCCTTTCGCAGTTTGGGTCTCGATTTCGCCGAGCGAAAACCATGCCGAGAATGGGAAGACTGCTACCTTTACCGTCACAGTCAAGAACATGGGCGTCAATACTGACAACTATGATTTATCAGTCATCGATAACTCTGGCTGGGGACTAACACTAGATAACAACAGGTTTGAGAATGTACTATTCGGCGAGAACAAGACGACAACGCTTAGAGTTGCCATCCCAGATAATGCCCCTCCAGGCAAGACTGACAATATCACGGTGACCGCAACCTCCCAAGGCGACCCAGAGGTGGGAAAAAACGCAAGCTGCATCGCACGTTCTTGGAACGCTTTCTCTCACGACTTGGTCGCGGGTTGGAACCTTGTGAGTTTTCCAGTGGCCTCGGAGAACGACACCCCGGACAACATTTTAGACGGTCAGACCTACTACATGTGGAGATGGAGCGCCGAAAACAAGAAGTACGTCTCGCCTTCCTCAACTGCACCTGTAGAACTCGGAGTCGGATACTGGATATGGGTCGGGTACGATCAGACGGTGACGACGAGCGGAGTACCAGTTGAGAACTACTCGATCAACCTCAAAAATGGCTGGAACCTAGTCGGCTTCCCGGTCACTAATGAGAACACCACTCCCGACAACCTCTTCCCCGGTCAGACCTACTACATGTGGAGATGGGACGCTGTTAACAAGAAGTACGTCTCGCCTTCCTCAACTGCACCTGTAGAACTCGGAGTCGGATACTGGATCTGGGTCGGGTACGATCAGACTGTAACGGTCCCACTATAGCAGAGCGAACTGAAATAGTTCCCGGGAGCCGCTGTTGTTTTTCTAACTAAAAATGCGGATGGGAATTGACTGCGTGATAAATCTTTGGGTGCTGAGACGATTTCACGGGCGGAAAGAACGAGCAGTACGCGTTAACCGGTGGCACCAAGTTGCCTATCTTCGGTGAGTTTAGGGCAAGCATCAAGCATCAAGCATCGAAAAGTATAAAACAAACGTCAGGAATTTAGATTTGAGGAGGAAAGGAAGTGGGAACCAAGATTTTCAAAAACCTGCTAGCAATTTTATTGCTCACAGCACTTACAGCACCCTGGCTAGCAGTTACTGTAGCGGCTAAGCCTCTCGGGCCGAATCCTGGTTGGACACATTGGCCAGCGGGCACTATTTGGGGCGCTGGTCTGTATATGGAGAACAACACTTCTGGGGATGTTTTCTTCGGCGCGAAGACCGGGGCTGAACACACATATCCTGCCGCTATCCCTGGATTTCCACCCTATATCTGGATGGTTTTCCGGCAGGGAGCGACTGATTATTCGGAGATCACCAGGACCGAATCTGCAGCTCCCCAGAGCTATACCTGGTATGTAAAGATGTTGTACAACAATAGCGGAACCGGCGATAATGTCACTGCGAAGATCTGGGCCGAACTCGAGAACGCCGACACCGCGTTCATCCCGCAGAATTATTCAGTTATCCTGGAGAACCAAGCCAAGGGTATAGGCCCTTGGAACTTGCGAAAGGAGAACGGTTCAATCAACCTAGTAGATGGTGTTACGAAGTATGCGACTCTCTACGTCGACAATGCAGTGAATATCCAAAACATCGATAACCTCGACCCGCTGAATGGAAAGCCTGGCGACAACCTGCACCTCAAAGTCACCGTCAAGAACACCGGCAGATATACCGACAATTATGTGGTCAGCGCAGGCGGAAGCCTCGATCCAACAATACTGAACCTCGCACCGGGCAACACCGACAACGTAATTGTGACAACGACATTACCCAATGGTACTGAAAACATCGCCATAACAGCCGCGGGCAACTACGCGACTGACCAAGGCTACGTCACTGCTACTGGAATCTTAATGAGGAAAGTAAAGGTTGAAATTACACCCAACGAAAATTTCGGCGAGAATGGGGAGACTTTGACGTTCGATGTACTCGTGAAAAATATTGGTGATTTTCTGGATAACTACGAATTGACGGTCGAAAATATCTGGGAAGCGTTTATATCTCCAACTCAATTGGATAATCTTAACCCAGGAGAAAATATGCACGCAACGTTGTTCGTTAAAATACCAGACAATGCTAATCCAGGAGACAGCGACAACGTCACCGTTACTGCGACCTCCATGGAAAACGTGGAGGTGAGCGACAACGCAACTTGTATGGCCCGTATGGGTTCTTACAGCGTCGAGGTCTCGATTATACCAGGTTACCAGGACAACGCTCCTGGTGGAACGTTGAATTACACAATAATAGTCTCGAACACTGGCACCCTTAATGATAGCTACAACCTGACTTTCAGCGACAATATTGATGGTAGTGCCTATTGGGAGAATAGCATCTCGCTCGACAACTCCTTGCTGGCTGTCCCATCAGGTGAGAATCGAACGACAACTCTCAGAGTCGCCATCCCCGATAACGCCCCTCCTGGCACGGATGATAACATCACCGCCACCGCCACGTCGCAGGCAGATAACACGGTGGAGAACAGCGCAAGCTGCATCGCTCACGTCGCACGCCTCTCCGTTTCAATTTCGCCGGGCTACCAGAGTGGACTGCCTGGAACGGCGCTTAGTTACTTTGTCGATATTACAAATAATGAAAACACCGAAGTAGATTACTATTCGGTAGTGACCGACATCTTCGGCTGGAAGTTAGCTTTTGGCATCAAGGAGATAATACTTTACCCGTTCGGCTGGGTCCGGACAATTCTTAAAGTAACCATTCCTGAGAACGCAATCGGTGACACCGGGGATACCGTAACCGTCACAATGGTATCCATAGATAACACAACCAGAGACTCTGGGAGCTGTATCGCCCGTGTTACTGTCGTTCGTGGTGTCGAGATCTCGATCGTCCCCTACGAGAGGGAAGGCCCACCAGGCGTTACCCTTGAGTACACTATCATGGTTAAGAACACTGGAAATGTTGAAGACAACTATGATCTAACTGCGGATGACAACGTCGGTTGGGGCCTCGCAATTTTGCCGCCTAGCTTGACTGTTCCACCAAGAAACTCCGAAAATGCGACGCTCAGCGTCATGATTCCTGAAAATGCTGAGCCTCTTATCACGGATAACATCACGGTCACCGGCAAGTCTCAGGCCAACCCGTCGATAAGTGCCGAGAACACTTGTACCGCATTTTCTCTTGCAACGTTTAAAGAAAATTTGGTCAACGGTTGGAACCTTGTGAGTTTCCCTGTGGCTTGGGAGAACGACACCCCTGCGAATCTGTTCGCGGGTCATACTTACTACATCTGGAGATGGGATCCCATCATGCAGAAGTACGTTAATCCGCCCTCCGACCAGCCCGTCGAAGTCGGCGTGGGCTACTGGATCTGGGTTGATAACAATAAGACGGTTACTACTAGCGGAATACCAGTTGAGAACTACTTGATCAACCTCGTCGCGGGCTGGAACCTAGTCGGCTTCCCTGTAACGAGTGATAACACGACTCCGGCGAATCTATTTGACGGTCAGGTCTATTATATCTGGAGATGGGATGCCATCATGCGGAAGTACACCTCGCAGTGGCCCAACCAGCCTGTGGAACTCGGAGTAGGTTACTGGATATACGTGAATACGCCGACATCAATAACGGTCCCCCTATAAAAAGGGTTCCTCCTGATTAGATGGCTATTACGGTATAAGTTCAAAGTGATATTACAACTAAGTTGACTGCATATCAACGTTACGTGAATTCATGAGGCAAAAGGAGCGCATTACGACATTATCTTTTTTTCTTGGGAATTTCAAACACGCCTACCCTCTTACCTCTTAACTCTTACCGATACATTTATAAATGCTGGTAAAGGTTTTAATATTTTGGAAGTTGAGAATCGGAGGAATGAATTGAGAGTAAAGAATTTGAATGGTTTGTTGACTGTTTTGTTTCTAACAGCGATCATAGTTTCGCTTCTTGTGGGTCTGACTGTAGCTAAGCCTGTCACGACAGATCCTGGTTGGGCGCATTGGCCGGCTAACACTCTATGGGGCGCTGGCCTGTTTATGGAGAACAACACTTCTGGGGATGTTTACTTCGGCGCGACGACCGGAGCTGAGCACGTTTATAATGCTGCTATCCCCGGATTTTCACCCTATATCTGGATGGTTTTCCGGCAGACAGTGGATCAGAGTGAGATCACCAGAACCGAACCTGCAGCTCCCCAGAGCTATACTTGGTACGTAAAGATGTTGTACAACAACAGCGGAACTGGCGATAATGTCGATGCTAATATTTGGGCCGAACTCAAGAACGCCACCAACTTGTTCATCCCGCAGGATTATTCAGTTATCTTGGAGAACACGTGGCTCGGTTCTAAGAACATGCGCCTATACGAAAATCTAGATACTGGATACACGATCAACCTAGTCGATTCAGTTACTAGGTATGCGACACTCTACGTGGACAACGCCGTGAACGTTGAGAACATTGAGAACCTAAGTCCGTTAGTGGGGGCTTATGGCGACCCCGTTAGCCTCAAAGTCTGTGTCAGGAACACCGGCCGAGTGACTGACAACTATGCGGTCAGCCAAGTTGGAGGCCCTGATGCTTGGATACAACTTGCACCTGATACATACGGTTACGTAAATGTGGACGCGACCCTGCCTGCAGGCAACAACGTACCACTCTACATACAGGCCGCAGGTGCATACGCGACGGACGTAGATTACGTCCTAGCTACCGGAGAACAGCCGATAGTTTTCCAGGCCTACGATACAGGCTATGTAACCGATAATGCAGCAGGCATTGCTCCTTGGGAGAACTACTGGCTAGGTGACAACGCGCCAATAATGGTGGCGAGGAAGGTAGGTGGTGGTGCGGTAGTTGCAGCATCCTGGGATGGTGGTGCCAGTTATTACGGTAGCGCTTCCTATCCGTCAACGATCAACATGGACATCCTATTAGACATTACCTTCCAGTGGATGAAACCTGGCGCAACCAATATAATCTGGTACGAAGGAGACAGCGTCTACTCTGGCTACAAGAACACCGATGCGGATGTAAAGAAATTGCTGGACAACCTCAGGGCAGGCGCGGTTCCAAGTGGTAACAGCTACACCATCGATAACCAAGGCTTACTCAGATTAGACAACCTCGGTTCATCGACCTACGATATCTTGGTTCTAAACCAGCAGCAATTGGGTGATAAGACATTGGGCGGCGACCCGAGCTTGTTATGGGATAACGAGCTCGACGCTATCAGCGCGTGGGTAGCTGCTGGCAAGGGCGTGATCGTCATGGAAGTCAGCGACTATCAGAACTACGACTACTGCAGAGTATCGAACGCGATCTTGGACAACTTGGGATTCGGCTGGTGGTTCCAGCACGACACCATCAACGATGCTTTCCATAATGACCTGGCTGCTAGCTACAAGCCATTGGTCGTAAGAGTAGCTGGAAATCCGATCGGCGACAACTACCTAGTCCAAACGGGAGTAGAAAACATACTGGCCTATAAGTGTCCTACCCTGATCCAGAGGCCGACCCTAGGAGTCAACGTGACAGTCTCGCCCAGCGAAAACGATGCAGAGAACGGGACAACAGTTACATTCGACGTGACCGTGACGAACAATGACAACTGTTGGGACAACTTCCAACTGACGATAAGTGAGGATAACGCTTGGGGCGCAACGATTAGTCCGAGCTATCTAGTGGAGAATGCCAGTGCTTCGGGCAGCGCAACGATCAGTGTTACGATACCAGCAGGTGCGTCCAATGGATCCGTGGACCACATAACCGTCAAGGCCACGAGCTTCTGGGACAACACGGTCAGCGACAACAAAACCGTCACTGCAAGGTGCCTTATTGGACGGGTCGAGCTTCGTGATCAAAACAATAACTTTGTGAATTTATTTAATACCATCCAATCCGCCATCGACAACGCCCTTCCTGGCTACACTGTCATCGCGTACACTGGAACATTCACGGAGAACCTGTACGTGAACAAGGAGAACCTTAAGATCCGATCTTTAGGTGGCGCAGGCGTGACAATCATCGATGCCGGCGGGGCTGAGAATGGAGTTAAAATAGTGGCTGACGGCGTGACCTTCGGAGGGTTCACGGTGACTAACGGCGGCCTCGGTATCCAACTCTGGTACTCGAACAATAATCTCATCGAGAACAACATCGCGGAGAATAACACGTGGGTCGGCATCGAACTCTACTTCTCGGACAATAACCGCATCGAGAACAACACCTGCGAGAACAACGACTACGGCATCGAACTCGGCTACTCGGATATTAACATCGTATCGAACAATACCGCGAAGAATGACTACTACGGCATCTATCTCTGGGACTCGTACAACAACCTCATCGAGAACAATACCGCGGAGAACAACGACTACGGCATCAACATCAGGTTCTCCTCAAACAACAACATCGCCGAGAACAATACCGCGGAGAACAACGACTACGGCTTCTACATCTACGAATCGGACAACAACCACATCCAGAACAATACCGCGGGGAGCAACAGCTTCGGTATCTACCTCGAAAATTCGGACAACAACACCTTGGATAACAACACATGCGAGAACAACATTAACTTCGGCATCTGGCTCGAATCCTCGGGGGGCTGTGTCCTCGACAATAACACATGCGAGAACAACGTGTCCTACGGCATTTTCGTAAGCGACTCGTCCAACAATACCATCTCCAACAACACCTCCGAGAACAACCACCAGCACGGCATCCACCTATTCCACTCGGACAACAACATCATCGATAACTGCATCCTCGAGAATAACGATCACTACGGCATTTTCCTCTCTGATTCAAACAATAATCTCATCCAAAACTGCATTTCTGAAAACAATGGTGATAGTGGCATCTACCTCGACAAACCATCCGACAATAACCTCGTCGTTGGGTGCACAGCTTCGAACAACACTGAATACGGCATCTGGCTCGACTTCTCGGAGAACTCTATCATCGAGAACAACACATGCGAGAACAACAATTACGGCATCTACCTCGGCAACTCGCACAACAACACCTTGGAAAACAACACCTGCGATAACAACTACTACGGCGTCTACCTCGACTACTCGGACAACAATACCCTGATTTACAACACCCTAACCGGGAACGATTACGGGTTTTATGTGTATTACTCTAACAATAATCAGATAGATAACAACACCATACTCGCCACTACTTGGAGCAACTTTGGCTCGTGCCCATTCCTCTACACATGGAATGGCACAGGGATGAAGTTCTTAGGAGACATCAACGGCCCAGGTGGTCTGGGATACAGGGTTGATATGAGCATGTATGGCGGCGGAATAGGACTGAGACCTCCTACCGGCATAGATTACGCTGCCATTGACAGCTCAGATCTGGTGCCGAAGAATGGAAGCTATACATTAGAGGTAGCTGAGGACCAGGACGAGATTACCTATCTTGATAACGCAGAACTCTGGGTCATTGACCATAGCCCTGATGTGGAGGTATACTCACCCGAAGCATCTCTCGGTACCCTTACACCTTATTTGTATCCGCCTGTGATCCATACTGTAAGAAATCCAGTAGCACCTATATCTGCAACCGACTGGAAAGGCAACGACATACTGCCTGTTATTGTTTTACCAGATGGAGTGTACACCGAGGCAGAGCCCCTCACCGACAGTTTCATAACCCTCGATCTCGGCGACCTTTCTGGGGCGAGCCAGATCAAACTTATCTATCGCGGTTATACTGACTTTTCACCCATTGGTACAGTCAAAGCCTACCCGTATGCAGAAGTAAAAAACGCATTGGGTGAGTGGGAACTAGTCTCAGAAACAGAACATCTCGGAATACCTGCAGCCATGCCCAAGACATATGTTATAGATATTACTAATTGGTTTAAGACCAATGACTATCATCTACGGCTCCACACCGGTACCCTGAAAATCAATGTGGACTGGATAGCTATTGATACTTCTGTGGATGAGCCAGTAAACGTAACAGTTCTCAAGCCGACTTCAGCAAATCTCTACTACAAAGGTCCTAACCATACAGGGTTTGAATATTTCTACGGCAACTTCACCAAGTACGGCGATGTGCTACCCCTGCTACAGAAAGCAGATGACGAATTCGTCATAATGAGGGCAGGCGACAGCGTCGAGTTGAAGTTTGCCGCGCAGCCAGCTCCAGCTGGTGAGCGAGATTTCATGCTGGTCACCGATGCCTACTTCAAACAGCCCTTTGTCAAGTACCTGCTTGGAAGTAAGATAAGTACGGTCGATCCATTACCCTTCCATGGGATGTCGAATTACCCATATCCCTCAAGCGAGAGCTATCCTTCCGACGCAGAGCACCTTGCATACCTCTCGGAGTGGAACACTAGAGAGTATGGGGAGGGGGGCGCGGGCATGTCCCTGCCTTATTCAGATAACAATACGGTATTTGGGAACACAATAACAGGTAGCTATTATGGTTTGTTGCTTGATCATGAAACCAACACCCGTATTCTTAACAACACTATCTCAAATACCTACGACGGCATTTACCTCTACTACTCACTCAACTGCCTCGTCGATAGCAACATCGTGGAGAACAACAGCGACACCGGCATCTACTTCGCCTCCTCGGAAAACGACAACCTGACTAACAACACATGCAATAACAACAGCTACGGCATCTACGTCTCAGGCGACATAGACGGCAATAACAGGGCCAGGATTATAGGAAACACTATAGAGAACAATAGTGATGATGGGATATACTTCGATGGCGGGATATACGGCAACAGCCTTGTACAGATTGGGAACAACTCCATCTCCAATAATGGTAGTGATGGAATATACTTCAATTATCCAATATCCGAAGATAGCCGTGTCATGATAACAGGAAACACTATCGACAACAATTATGATACAGGAATATACTTCAATAACAATTACATTGGACCCCTGTCCGTCATTTACGACGCCTACAACAACAGCCTCATATCTATAGATAACAACTCAATCTCCAACAACGATTATGATGGGATATACTTCGGCATCGAAATATACGACAACGCGATGGTCGAGATAATAGGGAACGTGATAAACAACAATGATGATTATGGAATAGACTTCGGTTATGAAATCTATGGAACCAGCAACATCTGGATAGAAAACAACATCGCCTCCAACAATTATTACGAGGGGATAGACTTCGAGTCTGATATCTACGATAATAGCAGGATTATGGTAATAGGAAACATCTGCGACAACGTTTACGATAGTTATGGAATAGACTTCGATGGCTATGATATATACGGCAACTGTGTCATCACGTTAGAAAACAACTCTTTCTCCAACAACGATTATGAAGGAATAGACATCGATAGTTACATCTATGAAAATAGCCAGTTATCGATAATAGGAAACAGGATAGACAACAATTGGGGTTATGGAATAGACTTCGATTATGCTAGTATATATGGTAACAGCATCGTCACGATAAAGAACAACTCGATCTCCAACAACGATTATGAGGGGATATACTTCGGTGACGATATCTACGAAGATAGCTACGTCGAGATATCAGGAAACAGGATAGACCAAAATGGTGATTCGGGAATATACTTCTACTATGAGATTTACGACGAGAGCACCGTTTGGATAGATAACAACTCAATCTCCAACAACGGTATCTATGGAAGTGCTGGAATATACTTCGACGATGGTATTTATGACGCCAGTACAATCTGGATAACCAGAAATAAGATAGACAACAACGGGCACGGCATCTACATATACGGGGACGTGGAAGCCCCACTCATCATCGGGGCCAACGAAATCATCAACAACGTGGAGTTCGATTCCGGAATTCACGTTGAGAGCGGATACGACACTACGGGGTTACTTGTTGGATTCAACAATATCGTGGGCAACTCTCAGAGCGGGAATTACGGCGTGTTCAACGGTGGACTTGAAAATCTCAAAGCGCCCTATAACTGGTGGGGCGATGCCAGCGGACCTGGCGGTGCAGGAACAGGGACTGGCGACACGATCAGCGATGGCGTTATTTACAGGCCATGGATCCCGGACAATTTCAAGAACGTCCTGGAGGGATTTGCTCGTGGCTACATCTCGGAAGGCACAAACAAAGTCATCACGCTTACGCTGATGAACCCGTTCAGCTCCAATCTTGCTCAGCTTCCGGAGACTGTTAAGATCAACTACGACAGCACCGAGAACGCTGGGATCGTGGTAACGATGTTTAACAGCATAGGTGGGGCGCAGATTCCGCAGGGACTCAAAGTGGCCACTTTCTTGGACATCAGAACCCTCCTCGAAAATATGGCAGAGAACTACCAGATCACCTTCCATTACACAGATGGAGATATAAGCGGAATGGATGAGAGTTCGCTCAAGCTCTACTACTGGAGTTCTGATGATAACTCATGGCACCTATGCAACAATGTTACGGTGGATACCGCTGCAAACACTGTAAGCGGATCGCTTGGTCACCTCACTCCATTCGGCATATTTGGAGTTCCTGCAGTTGCAGTCCCGCCAAAGGTCGGCATCAATGTTTCCATTTCCCCATCCAAAAGCAGCGCCTTGCCTGGGAACAGCCTGAGCTACAAGGTCACTGTCATGAACACAGGAGATGCTACGGATACTTTCGACCTCAGTGTACACGGTGGAACAGGGTGGTCCCCAAGCATCTCGCAGAATTCGCTTACCCTTGACGCGGGTGCCTCGAGCGAGGTTACCCTTATGGTTAAAGTCCCGAGCTGGGCGGGAGCGGGGGCCTCAAGTACCATCACAGTTACTGCAACTTCAAGAGCAGACCCGAGCGTTAGCAGCAGCGCAAGCTGCAAGGCAAGTTCTGAAGCACCAGCTGGATCACCGGGTAAACCAACACCAACAGGGATGTCATGGGGCGCTATACTTACATTAAGTGGCGCAATATTGGCAATTATCATATTGTCAAGTCTCATCCTATTTGGTGCTTATCGTCGCCGTCGTCGTAAAAAATAGATTTCATCCTACTTTAATCCGAAATTATTCCGAAATAAGTCAATCCACTTTTTTACTATTTAGTCTTCGCCACCACTCGATAGATATTGTACGTTTTTAACCAGCTGATGCACGATGCGCCGCGACAACCGCTTGACCGACAGATATCCCGCCATCACCCGGTGGTAAGAGTTCGTGTTGAATAAACTTCAACCCAGCTTCCTCGACAGACTTTCGCACTGTTGAGGTTATCGCTCGATTGTAAAAAACCCCTCCAGATCCTCCGACAATGTTAATGCCTCTAGACGAAGCGACATCGATTGCGACTTCGGCTAGACCTTCTGCCAAAGCCCGCTGAACCGCCGCTGCTATTTGCTTTTTAGGCACGCTCTTTCGAAGCGCATCTATAATATCCACCAGCAAATGTGAAGTATCTAAGACCTTCATGCCGTTCACGATCTTGATAGCGGTTTTTAGCCTCAAACGATCTGGATCACCCCCATCTGCCACAGCCTCAAGCTTGATCGCAGGTTCACCTTCGTAGGTGCGCTCACAGCAAATTCCAAGCAGGCAGGCTACCGCGTCAAGGACCCTCCCGCAGCTGCTGGTCCAGAATATGTTCAAGCTGCGCTCCAGCTGGCGAAGGACGACGCTGATCTCGCGGTCACCGTGCCTAAAGCCGTTCAAGCAGAACTCTTTGAGGATTTGTTCTATCTCAGGGGGGTCGAGCGCTCCCCATAGGATACCAGCCACCATCCGAGCTGGAAATCGCGTGGCGAGATCCCCCCCGGGCATTGGCTGCTTCATCAATCCACCAACTCGCTCGAATGACCCCATATCAGTGACCATGACCTCACCACCCCACGCAGTGCCATCACTCCCATAGCCTATGCCATCAGCCACGATGCCCACGAATTCTGCCAACCCATGTTCGGCCAGTAGCTTTGAGAGATGAGCATGATGATGTTGCACCGACACTGGCTCGGCTCCCAACTGATCTGCCAAGCGTGGCGCGATCCTGGTGGTAGCGTACCCTGGGTGCAGATCGTGGGCAACCATGTCAACGTGGTCCAGGTTAAGCATGTGCATCAGGTGCTGTGCAGCCTCCTGCAGGTAGCTGAGTGTCTCAAACTTCGTGGTGTCGCCTACATGTTGACTTATAAAGCACCTATCGTTCACCAGGAGGGCGACTGTGGCGTTGAGCTCCGCGCCCAAAGCTAGAACACTCACACCACTTCTGAACGAGAGCTTCAGGGGTTCTGGAACCCAACCTCGGGAACGCCTCAAAAAAGTCGGCTTACCGTCGATGACCTTGACCACCGAATCATCGCACCGATTAACTATTTTGCGGTTGTGAAGCAGGAAATAATCGACCGAGCCCCGGAGCTTCGCAATGGCCTCTGCATTGTCTATCAACATCGGCATACCGGAAACATTTGCGCTCGTCATAACGTACGCCGGATCCTTCCCGTATCCTAATATCAGATGGTGAATTCCAGAATATGGCAGCATCACCCCTACGGAATCTAGACCGGGAGAAACGAGCTCGGAAAGAGCATAGTTCGAAGACTTATTCAGAACTACTATAGGACGCCTGTAGGAGGTTAGAAGCCCTGCCTCGACCTCGTTGACCTCGGCAAAAGTGCGGACGGTTTCGAGGTCCTTCGACATTATCGCAAAAGGTTGCTGGGGCCGGTTGAATTCCCTACGCAGACGGGTTAAAACATCATCATCGGTAGTCTTCGCGGCTAAATGGGTGCCACCTATGCCTTTTATTGCTACTATAATATTACCATCGTCCAACAACCTAGCCACCTCTAGCGTCAAATTATTGCCGTCAACGCGATCGCCATTTGCATCAAAAAGCTCGAGCTTCGGCCCGCACACTGGACAGCAGGTCGGCTCCGCGTGATATCTTCTATCTGCCGGATCTGTGTATTCACGAATACAGTCAGGGCAGAGTGGGAAGACCTTCATCGATGTTCGGGGGCGATCATATGGCAAATCTTCGACAATTGTGAACCTGGGACCACAGTTGACGCACGTTATAAATGGGTAGAGGTATCGGCGATCGATCGGATTTAACATTTCTTTCAGACAGTCATCGCAGAGGGCCAGGTCGGGTGGCAGTACCGAGCGCTCCCCCGAGCCCCTTTTCTCGCTTTCTACAACATTGAATGCCGAGAATTCACCAGAAGCCTGCCCCCATACGATTTTGACGTCCTCTATCCTAGCTAACGGAGGTTGCTCAGAACGAAGAGCTAGAGCAAAAGCCTCGATGGTTCGCCTCTCGCCCTCGACCACGATCTCGACACCTGCGTCCCCGAGGTTGCGAACAAACCCCACTAAACCGTGGTGCGTGGCGAGCCGATAAACAAAAGGTCTAAAACCCACACCCTGCACTATGCCTGTAACTGATATTTCGGCGCGGGTTGGCAAGTTTGACCTACCTACGTTTTCTATTCTTAATAATTACAGATAATTTATGAGGCTCCAATTCTATTTTTCGTCTATGTTCAGTCCCTCTCGATTTCCTCGCTAACGTTCATAATCTTAAAGAGATGGATAGTTAAGCACCATCTACTGTTCCAAGAGCTAAGAGCCAACCCAAACATCCCATGCTAGCTTGGCCGTATCATCAGTCGTTCTTAGACCCATGTCCTTGAATACACCAAAGCTGTCAGGCAAATCGTGCATGAACGCCCACACGACGAGTTCCTTGTTAAAGCCTTTTGTAAGGTTGAAGAACCTCGCTACGAACTCAGCCTGCGTATTCTCCGTAGTGTCGGCGTCCCACATAGCGTTCAGCGGCTTTGACGCCCATGCAACCTCGGTGAATAGGATGGGCTTACTCGTGTGCAGTACTATCTCCGCATAGTAATTATCCGGAATTTCGCTCGGTTTCTTGAACACCAGCTCAGGGTAAGTAGTGAATCCAACTGCGTCGAGCTTGAATTTATCTATGAGTTGCCACGCCTGCGGGTGTGATCCCGACAAACCGCTCAGACCTTTAATAGCCTCGAGCTGAAATACTGTGAAAATTTTTGTTTCCGGAGACTTCGCCTTCACATCATCGTAGACATCGTTGTAAAATGAGACAAATTCATCAAAATATTGAGGATTTTTCTCATACAATAAATTGACCTCTATACCTAGACCCAACCATCTCGGATTGTACTTTTCTACATAATTTTCCACGATTTCCCTATAGTTCTCTCTATTTGCGTTATCGAGGGGGCGAAGAAGTTGGCCGTTATCCTGATGGAAGAACTGGAATATTACAAGTGGAGTAAAGTTGTATTGTTTTGCTATCTCTGTAATCGCAAATGCCGCTCCGCCTGACCTGCCCTCGTTCCAATCGCCGTACCAAGCCATGATCCTGCTGTCCTCATTCATGTGGTCTAAAAATTGCCGCATGTTGTCATAGCCGTTGTATACAAAACCGCGCAGGTATGGAACACGTGCGTCAGATGATTTATCCCTTGTAACCATGTTTTCTACTATAGCTCCACCAACTATCAGTACCAAAAGAATTATGGCAGCTGTGATCAAAACTTTTCTCATTGGATTCATCCTCGCAATATTACTGTTGTCTGATATAATTCTTGATTAGTCGCCCTACGCTTCTCACTCGATGCCGAAGCCTTTGCACTGATCATCAACCATCCGCTGGATCTCCGTAATCTCCTCGTCGGTTAGATGTCTAAATCGCCCCTGAAGTTTTAGGTAATCAGCGATAGGTCTGCGCTTGGGCGGCTTGAAGGTAACATTAATCTTGCCGTTCTCTATCTCGTAGAGTACCCATGAGCCTGTAAGCACCGCAAGCCTGGCAACCTCGATCGTCTTGTTGCTCTCTATCCTCCAGCCAGGCGCGCATGGAGCATGAACGTGAACATATGTTGGGCCCTCAATTGCCGCAGCCTTCTTGAGCTTATTAATGAAATCAAGCGGGTATGCTATGGACGCTGTCGCAATATAAGGAGCGCCGTGAGCAGCTATTATCGCTGGAAGGTTCTTCTTTGGCCTATCTTTTCCCCTCATAAGCTTTCCTATCGGAGTGGTCGTGGTCCATGCACCAAAGGGTGTAGACCCGCTCCGTTGAATCCCAGTGTTCTGGTAAGCCTCATTGTCGTAGCAGACGAAAAGCACGTTATCTCCCCTCTCTACCATTCCGGACAGGGCCTGAAGGCCTATGTCAGCCGTACCGCCATCCCCAGCGATCGCGACCGATTTTACGCCCTTCCTACCTAAAGCCTTAAGACCGGCCGCCACGCCAGAAGCGGTGGCCGCGGCATTTTCAAATGCCGAGTGAATCCATGGGACGCGCCAGGAACTCT
>Ga0315280_10005273_pt1 | contig 18535 bp, 20 predicted proteins | sample YL17G06_40_MG_FD_203697 | JGI IMG/M metagenome (GOLD analysis project Ga0315280, IMG submission 203697) | Sediment microbial communities from Yellowstone Lake, YNP, Wyoming, USA - YL17G06_40 | ecosystem: Environmental > Aquatic > Freshwater > Lake > Sediment | place: USA: Wyoming | collected... | reverse complement strand
CACCTCGGTTGGGACCTATCAGCCGTCAGGTATCGGTTGTCAGCCGACAGCTGACAATCACCCGTTCGCCTGGGACCTCCCCATCCCGCCTTGCCCTCTACCGGGCGGCGGCCTCCGCCTCGCCACCCAGCGCAGGCCTGGGAGTCTCTCGACTCTCGACCCTCAACTCTCAACTCCTACATTGCATGCTCGGCGACGTGGAGCCGGTTGATCGCCCGCTTCAGCGCTACCTCGGCGCGCATGTGGTCAACATCCTCCGCGGACTGCCTCAGCATCTCCTCGGCCCGCTCTCTTGCCCGCCTCGCACGCTGGATGTCTATCTCCTCCGCCTTCTCAGCCGCCTCGGTCAGGATCGTCACCTTGTTGTCGGCCACCTCCATAAACCCCTGAGCTGAGGCGATATGCAGCTCCTCACCATTCAACCGGCGCACCGTCATCTCGCCGATCACCAGTTCGGCCATCAGAGGAGCATGACCTGCGAGGACGCCGAGATAGCCCTCGGAACCAGGCGCGACGAGCGACACGACCTGGTCATCCGACACAACGACACGGTCCGGGGTCACGATCTCCAGGGTGAACCTGCGCTCAGGCATAGCTAGCCGGCCTGCATCCTCCGTCCCTGCTCGACGGCCTCATCAATCGTCCCGACCATGTAGAACGCCTGCTCCGGCAGATCGTCGTGCTTGCCTTCGAGAATCTCCTTGAACCCGCGGACCGTCTCTTCCTTGGTCACGTAGCGGCCCTGCCTGCCGGTGAACACCTCGGCCACGAAGAACGGCTGCGACAGGAACGTCTCGATCTTCCTAGCCCGGGCCACCGTCAGCTTGTCCTCGTCGGAGAGTTCGTCGATCCCGAGGATCGCAATTATGTCCTGAAGCTCCCTGTAGCGCTGCAGGATTCGCTGCACTCCACGCGCAACATCGTAGTGCTCCTGGCCCACTACCATGGGATCAAGGATCCTCGAAGTGGAAACCAGCGGGTCCACAGCCGGATAGATGCCCCTGACGAAGATCCGCCGCTCGAGATACGTAGTCGAATCCAGGTGAGCGAAAGTTGTAGCCGGGGCCGGGTCGGTCGGGTCATCCGCGGGCACGTAGATGGCCTGGATGGACGTTACCGATCCTCTCTTAGTCGAAGTGATCCTCTCCTGCAAGGCGCCCATCTCGGTGCCGAGCGTCGGCTGGTACCCCACCGCCGACGGCATCCGCCCCAGCAGCGCCGAAACCTCGCTTCCTGCCTGCACGAACCGGAAAATGTTGTCTATGAAGAGCAGTACATCCTGCCCTTCCTTATCGCGGAAGTACTCGGCCATCGTGAGCGCCGAGAGACCGACGCGGAGCCTCGCCCCGGGCGGCTCGTTCATCTGGCCGAAGACCATCGTGGTCTTGTCGATGACACCACTTTCCTGCATTTCGAGCCAGAGGTCGTTGCCCTCGCGCGTGCGCTCCCCCACCCCGCCGAAGACGGAGAACCCGCCATGCTCGGTGGCCACGTTCCGGATCAACTCGGTGATCAAAACCGTCTTGCCGATGCCCGCGCCGCCGAACAGACCTACCTTCCCGCCTTTCGCATACGGGCAGATCAGATCGACAACCTTGATCCCTGTCTCGAAGACCTCAGTCGCCGGCACCTGTTCCTCGAATGTCGGCGGGGAGCGATGGATCGGCCAGCGCTCCTCCGTTTCGACCGGCCCTTTCTTATCGATCGGCTGGCCGAGAAGGTTGAACACCCGCCCGAGCGTCTGCCTGCCGACCGGCACGGTGATCGGACCGCCCGTGTCCTCGGCCTCCATTCCCCGCACCATGCCGTCTGTCGAGTCCATCGCAACGCAGCGGATGACGTCGTTGCCGAGCATCTGCGCGGCCTCGATCACCAGCCCGCTGTTCCCGTCCTTGACCACTATGGCGTTCATGATCTCCGGCAGAGCGTCCGGTGGAAAACGAACATCAACCACCGGCCCGATCACCGAGACTACTTTCCCGACTGCCATTCCAACCTCCGGTTTCGCTGTCAGCCATCAGCTGTCAGCTATCAGCTTTCAGGCCTCAACGCTTCCGCCCCTGCCGTTATCTCGAGCAACTCCTTCGTGATCGCCGCCTGGCGAGCCTTGTTGTAAGACAGTGTCAGATTGTCGATCATCTCTTCGGCGTTGCTCGTAGCCGCGGTCATGGCCGTCATCCGGGCGCCATGCTCGCTCGCCACCGCCTCGAGCGCTGCCCGGAATATCTGCGTATCCACGTATCTCGGCAGCAGCCGCCCGAGCAGCACCCCGGCTTCCGGCTCGAAGATGTACTCCGTGGGAGCAATCCCCTCTTCCGCGCCCGGCCGCGCGATCGGCAGGAGCTTCACGACCGTCGGCCGCTGCGTGGCTGCGTTTATGAACCTCGCGTAGGCCAGGTACACCGCATCCACCTGACGCGACGCAAACATCTCTCTGACTTTCGCGGCGGCCGCTCGCACATCCGCAAACTGCAAGTCGGTCGCAGGCAGGCTGCTCGACATGACTATCTCATACGGCCGGCGGCGGAGGAACGAGGCAGCCTTTCTGCCGAAGACGATCAGCTGAACCGTCGCCGGGTCCCGCCCGGCCAGCAGGTCGAGGGCAGCCCGCATCAGGCTCACGTTGTAGCTTCCGGCAAGCCCCCTCTCCGCCCCGATCACTATGGCCGCGATCCGCTCCTCCGGCCTGATCTCCAGCAGCGGGTGCTCGACCTGCTCCGCAGCACGCGACAGGCTCTCTAGCATGAAGAACATCTTGTCGGCGTAGGGCCGGGCAGCCTCAGCGCGGTCCTGAGCGCGCCTGAGCCGGGCCGCGGCCACCATCTTCATCGCATTCGTTATCTGCTGTATGTTCTTCACGACGCGTATTCTGCGTCGTATATCCCGCATGGTTGCCATTAGCTGCTGCCGACCCGTCCCCGGACCCACTCCACGATTGCCCGCGCGTCATTGAGGCGAAACTCGGCTAACTGCCGGGTATACGCAGTGCCGATCGCTGGCGCGGCGTCCGGGTAACACAAAGCCATGTAGTCCGCCGTCATCGGATCTGCCGCCGACACGAGTGCCGCGGGAGCACCAAGATCGCCTGCCAGTTTCCCCACGTCGTGAGTCCTGGGCGGCGTTTCCTGGTGAACGAACACATACAGCGCCTTGAGCGACTTCTCTGCCGCCCGTTGAGAGTAGAAGGCGCTGCGGTCACTGAACCCTCCTCGCAGAGAAGAGAGGCGGCCTCCAGGTCACTCTCGGCTTCATCCAGCCACTTCCACACCTGCTCGTCCGTGGTCACGCCGCCTGTGCCTTCTGCGCCACAAACTGCTCCTTGTACTCGCGAGCCGCCCGCTCCAGCGTCTCGCTCGTCGCATCGTCTAAGTCGCCGGTGCTCGCTATCTTGTGCCCCACTATGGCATAGTGCTCCCGCATGAACTCGTAGAACCCCCGCTCGAACTCCTTCACCTGTCCGAGTGGAATATCGTCCAGATAGCCGTTGGTCGCGACGAATATGATCGCAACCTGGTCCTGCACCGGCATCGGTTGGTACTGCGGCTGCTTGAGCACCTCGACTATTCTCGAGCCGCGGTTGAGCTGAGCCTGCGTGACCTTGTCGAGGTCGGTCGCGAACTGCGCGAACGCCTGAAGCTCCCAGTACCGCGCCAGATCGAGCTTGAGCTGGCTGGCGACCTTCTTCATGGCCTTCGTCTGAGCCTTCGACCCGACTCGGGAAACCGAGATGCCTACGTTGATAGCCGGACGGATGCCCGAGTAAAAGAGATCGCTTTCGAGGTAGATCTGGCCGTCGGTGATCGAGATAACGTTCGTCGGAATGTAGGCCGATACGTCGCCCGCCTGAGTTTCGATGATCGGCAGGGCGGTCAGGCTCCCGCCCCCGAGGTCATGCGAGAGCTTCGCCGCTCGTTCCAAAAGCCTTGCGTGCAGGTAGAAGATATCTCCGGGGTAAGCCTCACGCCCGGGCGGCCGCCGCAGAAGCAGCGACACCTGCCGGTACGCCTGAGCGTGCTTCGACAGATCGTCGTAGACCAGCAGCGCGTGCTGGCCAGAGTCTCTGAACTCCTCTCCCATTGCGCAGCCCGCGTATGGCGCTATGTACTGAAGCGGCGCGGGGTCGCTCGCGGACGCAACCACGACCGTGCTGTACTCCATCGCCCCGTGCTGCTCGAATACCTCGACTATCGCCGCGACGGTCGAGAGCTTCTGCCCGATGGCGACGTAGATGCACCGGACATCGGAGTCCTTCTGGTTCAGGATCGTATCCACCGCAATCGCCGTCTTGCCCGTCTGCCGGTCGCCGATAATGAGCTCTCTCTGCCCGCGACCGATCGGGATCATCGAGTCTATCGCCTTCAGCCCGGTCGCGAGCGACTGGTTCACCGGCTGACGATCGACCACGCCCGGCGCCTTCACCTCGATGTGCCGCCTCTTCTCAGCCACGATCGGCCCCTTCTCGTCGAGCGGCTCTCCCAGAGCGTTCACCACGCGCCCAAGAAGGGCATCGCCGACCGGCACGTCGATGATCCGGCCCGTCCGCCTGACTGTGTCCCCCTCCTTTATCTCTTCGTCCGGCCCCATTATCACGACGCCGACGTTGTCCTCCTCGAGGTTCAGCACGAGGCCCATCACGCCGTTCGGAAACTCCACAAGCTCGCTCGCCATGACGTCCTGAAGGCCGTAGATGCGCGAGATCCCATCTCCCACCTGAAGGACGGTCCCGACGCCTACCTCCTCGATCTCCTTCTTGTAGGCACCAAGCTGCCGCTCGAGGATATCCGTTACTTCCTCGGGCCTTATGTTAACTGCCATACCAGACTCCTTCGGACAGTGAAAGGCAGAAGGTGGAAACCGCAAAGCGGCGAGTGCGCATGCCAAACACCGCCCCGCACCTTTCACCTTACAGTCTACTCTTTACGCCTCACACCTCGCACTCCCCGTCACCGTCCCAGAAACTCGTCTCGTATCCTCTGCAGATGACCTGCAATGCTGCCATCCATCACCCTGTCGCCGATTCTCACGACGATGCCGCCTATGAGCGACGGATCGACCTCGGCGCTCACCTCCACCTGCTGGCCGGTATAACCTGACAGCTTCGCGCGCAGCGCGGCGAGCTCGCTCTCACTCAGCTCGACTGCGGACGTCACCCGGGCCGTCACTATCCCGCGAGCCTCATTCGCCAGGCGCACATACTCGGCCTCCGTCTCCTTGGCAATCCCCTCGCGGCGGTTGTCGATCAGGAGATAGAGGTAGTAGAGCGTGATCTCTTGGATCTTGCCGCTGAAGACACTCGTCACGATCGCCCGCTTCTTGGCCGCGGGGATAAGCGGCGAGGTCATCGCCTGTTCGAGTCGAGGGATCGTCTCGAGCGAATACGCTATCAGCCCGAGGTCGCTCTCGACTGCATCCACCACGCCCGCGGCCTGCGCCCGGTTGAACAAGGCGGCCGCATACCGCCTCACTATCCGCCCGTCCATCACTTAGCCTTACCCACACCCGAGATGAACTCGTCAACCAGCTTCCTGTGCGCGGCATCGTCCAACGACCGCTCCAGCAGCCTCGACGACGCCCGAACGACAAGGTCCGCGACGTCCTCCCGAAGCGCAACCACCGTCTTCTCGCGCTCTCTTACCAGCTCGTCCTGGCCGCGTCTCAGCGCAACCTCCGCTCGCGACCTTGCGTCCTCAACGATCTCATCCCGGACACCGTGCGCCTCTTTGATCGCCGCCTGAATCCTTGCGTGAGCCTCCGCCTCTATCCCGTCCAGGCGTTTCTCGTAGTCCCGGCGAAGCTCCTCCATCGCGGATTTCTCCGACTCCGCGGCGGCATATGTCGAGCGGACGTCCTCCGCCCGGCCCGCCAGCACCTGCGTGATAGGCCCATAAAGGAACCTCTTCAGCAGCCAGAGCAGGAGGACGAACCCGAGAACGTTTACCACTATCAACGCGGGATTGATCCCCAGTTGCTCCAGAATGCCCAACTGCAGCCCTCCATTACCTCAGGAATCTCTGAACCGCCGGAGATCCGACGCGAACTGCCAGTTACCTGCTGATCGCCCTGAGAATGTCCGCCGTCGCCGGCAGCCTCCCCTGCAGGAAGAAGAACATCAGAAGGGCATAGATCACCAGCGACTCGATGAAACCAAGTGCGATCATCATGCTGAGCTGGATCTTCCCCGATGCCTCGGGCTGCCGTGCAATGCCCTCCATAGCCGATGCTCCGACTTTCGCCTGTCCCATCGCAGCGGACAGCACTGCAATGGGCAGTCCCAGTCCTACAGCGATCGCAAGCATCCCAAAGTAGAACATCCGTTACCTCCTTCAGTGCACCTAGTGCCGTTCGATACCGACCGGCGCCTCCTCGGCATGGCTTATCATAACCGTCAGATAGCCTGCCGTGAGAACCGTGAATATCAGAGCCTGGATGAAGCCAGTGAAGACCGCGAACGCCATCATCGGGAACTGAATGGGCACGAACTTCAACCACGGCTTGATAATATACGGCGACATCGCCGCAAGGATCACTATTATCTTGTCCTCGCCGAAGATGTTCCCGAAAAGACGGATCGAGAGTGAGAGCGGCTTAGCAAGCTCTCCGATGACGTGGATCGGGAACATCAGCGGCCCGAGCCACCACGGCTCCCCCCAGAAGTGCTTGATATAGCCCCAAAGCCCGTTGTGCCTTGCCGCCTGGAACTGAACGTAGAAAAACGAGCAGAGCGCCAGGGCGACGGTCATATTCAGGCCGCTCGTCGGGGACCGCAGCCCGGGTATGATCCCCAGCAAGTTCATACACAGAATGTAGAGGAAAAGCGTCGAGATGAACGGAGCGTACTTCCTGCCTTCCGGGCCTATGATGCCTTCGACGAAGTTGAACAGGCCGGAAACCGTCATCTCCAGCACGTTCTGCAGCGGCCCGGGCACCCTGCTCGGCCTGCGCGCGCCAAGATGCGAGATGGCCACCAGCACGACAATCACCACCCCGGACATACCGACCAGTGTCCAGGGGTTACCCTCAACCAGTGAAGAACCGGCCTGATGCTCCAACTACGATCTCCTATTCGGTTCCGGCCCGAACGATAGCGCAATACCGAGCGCCTTCAGGAAGATCACTGCTTGGGGCAGCCCGATGCCGATCGCCAGCCCGATCGGACTTGCCCACCCGGATCGGAGCGACGCCCAAAGGATCAGCCCGATCACCGCGTACTTGAGCGCTGCCACCGCAACGAGCTTCCTCACCGTTCGCTTCGGCTGGCCGGCCCTCTCCGGCGAGAACAAGACCCTCACCAGCCGTTCGAGAAGCATGAGGGAGCCAATAGAGACACCGAAGCCGACTGTAACGCCAATAGCGCCGCCCACCGACCGCAGGGCGGTGCACCAGAGAAGCACAAAGAGCCAGACACCAACCGACGTTCCGTAGACCCGCTTTATGAACCCGATATCCAACGCAGCTAATCTTCCTTCATAAGCTGCTGGGCGATCCGGACCATTTCAATGAACCCCGCCGCCACTCCTAGCAGCGTGAAAACGAGCATCAGCCAGGGAGATGTCCCAAACTTCCTGTCCAGCCAGGACCCCAGCGCCCAGCCTATGGCAATGGAGACGACCAACACAAGCGGTATGCTGGACGCTACGCCGGCCTTCCGAAGCCAGTCATAATCTCCTCGGGCCAAGTGGCAACTCCTCGGCGGCGTGGCTCGCACCGCTCCGCTCAACCAGTTCGCCCTGCTCCTGACCGTCTGCAGGCGCGCCGTGCCTGCCGCCCTGCTCCGGGCGCTCCGCCAGACACGCAGCCACAGACATCGACACCGCTGTTGCAGCTACGAAGCTGGCTAAGAGCGTCGAGAGCACCGTCGGGATTCGGACTGGTATCAGGACGCTTCCCAGCACCTCGACCGACGCCAGAACCAGGATCGCGCCTGCCACGTCCCGTCCGAGCACATCCGACAGCAGCCGGCTTGCCGAGGATAGCGGTCTGAGGAACTCAGCGATCAGCCTCAGCATCCCCATTATCGGTTTCACCAAGGCCGGTCCTTCAAAGAAGTTGTTGACGTAGTTGCGCAGCCCGCTCTGTCTGATCTTGCAGTACTGCGCGAGCGCGAACGACGCCGAACAGAGCCCCACCGTCGTCCCTATCCTCCCTGCGGACCAGGTAAGTCCAGGGGATAGCACGAGCGCGTTGAGTGCAACCACGAACAGGAAGGCGGCTGCAACGATCGGTGTGAGGTTGCGCCCACCGTCGCCGGCTGCGTCAGAGGCAAGCCGGTCCAAGGCCGAGCAGACTCGTTCACCTACCCTCTCGGAACCCCGAGGCGCCTGCCTGGCTGCCGCCGCACGCACGTATCCCTCGTCCCTCACAGCTCCTCACACCTCCGTGCGATTATAGCACAACGACCCACGCAGTAAGCAAACCGTGCGCGCGCACATGGTTTACAGTCGCTCGGTGACCTTAAGAATACAGCACCGATGGCAGTTTTCGTCAACTTATGCGCGCCCGGCCGCAGGTCAAAGCGCGCGGCACCAGCGTTCTCACCTCGACCTCGGCGACAGGGGCCTCCCATGAGGATTCCCATCGTTCTCGAACTCTGCCAGGCCAAGCTGCTGAGCCTACCGGCGGAATGGGGCGAAACGCCCCATGTGCTCTCCTTGCCGCCCATTGACACACTGCAACCGCTGTGCTAGATTACCAGGCGGCGCGGAAGATGCGGTCGGAGCGCTGCGCGGGCAGACCGACCTGGCGAATGGAGAGGGCGATGCCAGACAGTCCTGGCGCTGTTACCGAGGTCAGCATCCACAGCAATCCCTACTACCTGGACCGGATTCGCAGGATCACCGGCTGCCTGGCCGGTTGCGTCGGGATGAGCGTCAGCGAGATCGATGACGCAAAGCTGGCCCTGAGCGAGGCCTGCGCTAATGCCATCCGCCATGGCTCGCCCCAGGGGCAATCGGACCGGGTCATCGTGCGGTTCTCCTCCGCCGGCGGTGCGCTGATTGCGGAAGTGGCCGACAGAGGCGGCGGCTTCGACCCCGACGATCTGCCCGGTAGGTCGTCTGCAGAGCCAGGCGGCCTGGGAATCCCCCTCATGAGAGCTCTTACCGACGAGTTGGAGTTCCTGAGGAACAGCAAGGGAATGGTAGTCCGGCTCGTGAAGCGCGCAAGAGCCCCGCGCCCCAGACTGCACCGCGCCGGAGACCGCTAGACACCGAGCCGAACCCAAGCTCATCGAGACTCCCGTCACATCATGTTTGAACGCATACCCCTGGGGGTATAACATACCCGAAGTTCGGAACGCCATGCCGGCGCGGAAGGACTCGCCGGCGAACCGAGAGTGTGAACACAGAGGTCCTCGGGGTAACGGGGTATCGGAGGCGACTCAGATGAAATGCAGCAAGTGCGGCGGGGAGATCAAGAACCTGCCGGACTATATAGAAGAGACCGGCGCCGACGTGCTTTGCTCTGTATGCGCGGGCACAGCCGACCGAGGCGACGAGTCCCCAGTCTATAACAGGTTCACCTATCTCAGAAGCTTCGTCAGCTCCGACGAAGAGTTGGAGATCGCCGCATAAGCCTGCCGGCTGTGCGACCGTCTCACGGCCTGCCGGTCCCCGGCAGGCCGTTCAGCTGTACCGGACACCACGCCTCACGCTTCACGCTTCACGATCATCGTCCCGATGCCCGTGTCGGTGAATACCTCCATCAGGAGCGCGTGTGGAAGCGTGCCGTCGATAATGTGCGCCCGCTCCACGCCGCCTTGAAGCGCGGTGACGCATGACTCGACTTTCGGTATCATCCCCTTGTCGATCTTGCCCGTGCGGATCATCTCCACGGCCTGCTCTTCTGTCAGGACGGAGCAAAGCGTGGAGGGGTCGTCCTTGTCCTCGAAGATGCCCTTCACGTCGGTGAGCACGATGAGCTTCGTCGCGCGGAGTGCGGCGGCGATGGCCCCAGCTATGTGGTCGGCGTTCACATTGAGGCTCTCGCCGCTCGGGCCGATGGCGACGGACGAGATCACGGGGATGTAGGTCTCTTCAGCCAGCGTATCCAGGATTCCCGGGTTGATCTTCGTGACTCTCCCAACCAGACCGAGGTCGGTCTCGCCCCCGGCCCGCTCTGCCTCGATCAGGTTCGCGTCCTTGCCGGACAGCCCGACCGCCCGCCCGCCGTGGGTGTTGATGATCGAGACGATGTCCTTGTTGGTCTTGCCGGCAAGCACCATCTCGACGATCTCCATAGTCTCCTCGTCCGTGACGCGCAGGCCCTCGACGAACCGCGGCTCCTTGCCGGCCTTCTTCATCATCTCGTCTATCTCCGGCCCGCCGCCGTGGACCAGGACGGCGTTCATGCCGACATAGCGCAGCAGCACGACATCCCGCAGGACCGAGACCTTCAGAGTCCGGTCGGTCATGGCATTGCCGCCGTACTTTATGACCATCGTCTTGCCGTAGTAGCGCTGGATATACGGCAGCGCCTGAACCAGTATGTCAGCTTGTTCGGATGTGTAGTTCATCTCATCCCCATGCCGGACCGGCTGGACTGGTCTACGATCCGGCACCTCGTCTCTCTCGGCTCTCACTTCGCAATCCCACGCACTTCCACCCACACCTTCCTGCTCCTCGGCCCATCGAACTCGCAGAAGTAAATGCCCTGCCAGGTGCCGAGCGCAAGACGGCCGCCGTCCACTATCACCTGCACCGACGACCCCATCATGCTGGCTTTGATGTGGGAATCCGCGTTCCCCTCAGTGTGCATATAGCCGCCGCCGCGCGGCACGAGCTTATCCAGCGTGCTGACGATGTCCCGCACCACGCTCGGATCGGCGTTCTCATTGATGGTCACGCCCGCCGTCGTGTGCGGGACGAAGATGGCAGCGAGGCCATCCGTCACGCCCGATTCCTGCACCGCGCGCGCCACCTCATCGGTAATGTCGATGAACTCAGCCCTCTGGCTCGTCCTTACACCAAAACTGATCACGTTCTGTTCTCCTGCCGCCGAAGCCGCAGCCGGTATCTGACGAGGCCGGTCAGGTCCCCATCCTGAGTCTCACCCGCTCCAGCAGCAGCTTCGGATTCTCGCACAGAACCTGAGCGATCTCCTCCTCCGCCAGCCCCGCGCCGCGCGCCGTCGCAATCGCGAGGTCCTCTGTCAGCAGATCGCCAGGCGCATGGCCATCCGTGTTCACCAGGAACCTGGCCCCTGCCTCCCGACCGACGCGGACGACTCTGCCATTCGATAGCGAGTGCCCCTTCCGGCAGGTGATCTCCAGGAAGACGTCGTGCTCGGCCGCCAGCCTAGCATCCTCGGGCGTGATCAACCCCGGGTGAGCGAGGATATCGACCTTGCCCGAAAGTATCGCCGCTCGGTTCGTCCCGGGCTCGACCGGCTCGACAATCGTCTCCCCGTGGCAGACGACGATCTCCGCACCAAGCGAAAGCGCGCGTCCGGCGACATCCGCGATCGCGGAGGCCGGCACGTGGGTGATCTCAACGCCCGTGAGCACCCTGAAGTCCCAGTGCCGCTTGGCAAGGACCGCGTCACGCTTGACCTCCTCGATCACCCGCTCGACGGTCGAATCACTCACGTGGTCGGCTATTCCAAGGGCCGCATAGCCTCTCACGATGCACCGCCGGATCAGCTCCATCGGCAGCAGCTCGCCGTCGGATAGGAACGTATGAGTATGGAAGTCGTAGATCATGTCAACGCTCGGCCGGACACAGCATCTTCTTGTCGGCCAGCCCGCCGGATTCCTCAACTGGAGAAGCCCGGCCGCGGCGGCCCCGGTTCATCGAAACAGCGACGTGATCGACAGATCCTTGTGCACTCGCTTGACCGCTTCGCCGAATAGCTCCGCGACCGAGAGCACTGTCAGCCGGTCCAACCCACCCGCTGGCCCGGGGATAGTGTCCGTAACGACGACTTCGGTTATCTCCGGCCGGTTCAGCCTCTGGAACGCTGGGCCTGTGAACACCCCATGCGTCGCCGCAACATAGATCTCCGGCTTGCAGCCGTGCTCCAGAAGCGCCTCGACACACTCGTTAACGCTCCCACCGGTCGTTATGATGTCTTCCACGATGATCGGTATCATGCCCTTGACGTCGCCGGCGAGATGGGTCATCTCCGTCCTCTGATGGACTGGATGGTACTTGTACCCGACCGCTATAGGCGCCCGGAGGCGGCTCGACACCTGCCGGACCGTCTTCACCCGGCCTTCGTCGGTCGAGACCACGACGACGTTCTGAAGCCGCTTGCTCTCGAAGTAGTTCGAGATCAGTGGAACAGCCGTGAGGTGGTCGACAGGGATGTTGAAGAACCCCTGAATGGCCCCGGCGTGGAGGTCCATGGTAACGATGCGGTCGGCGCCTGCGGCGGTGAGAATGTCCGCGACGAGCTTGGCGGTTATCGGCTCGCGAGGGGCGTCCTTCTTCTCTTGGCGCGCGTAGCCATAGTAGGGCACCACGGCGGTAACGCTGGCCGCGGACGCACGGCGAAGCGCATCCATCATTATCAACAGCTCGACAAGGTTCCTGTCCACTGGCGGGCAGGTCGGCTGCACGACGAAGGCATCCACCCCGCGCACGCTCTCTTTGAACTTCACATAGCATTCCCCGTCACTGAACCGCGAGATAGCCAGATCGCCAAGCGTCATGCCGAGATAGTCCGCCATCTTCTCCGCAAGTCCCCTGTTCGCAGTCCCCGCGAACAGCTTGAGACCGTTCCTTGACCGAGCCATCCTGCCGACCTCCATGAAACGGGCAGATCCAACGCGATCTGCATACTGCCTGGAAACTGAGCTTCCACCCAAGGCGATTATACAACCTCCGCTGGGTCCGGTTCAAGCCAGGCGCGTCTCAGCGATCGAAACGCGGACTTCGGGCTTCTGCTTCAGCGTGTTGTGGATCTTGCACATCTCGGCTGCCTTGAGCGCCATTCGAGCGTGCTCGGGAGTTGCCCCTTCCGGCAGCTTGATCTCGGCCGATATCCTCGCTATCCTCGCCGGTGACTTCCCCTCCTCCCAGCTCATCCGAACGCTGACGCCGTCGCACGGCAGCCGCTGGGCCTGCAGGTACCCGACGACGTAGACTCCAATGCACGATCCGAGCGACGCGATGAAGAGTTCCGGTGGCGTCGGGCCGGCGTCCGTTCCCTTTTGGCTCGGCGGCAGATCGATTGTGACCTTGTGCCCCCTCACCTCGGCCACGAACTGCATTCCTCCGGTGTAGGTGACGCCCATCTCCATCAGTCGGTGTCCCTCCTCTGCGCATATACCCCCAGGGGTATATCGCATTCTAACAGCCGCCACACCGGGACGTCAACAGATAGCGGTTCAGGAACGGCCTGCAGAATCCTGCCCAGCCGGCCGCCCCGGCATGTCGCGCCCTAGGTGGCCCAGACAGACAAAGAAGAGGCCGGGAGGTTCCCCTCCCAGCCTCTTGCAAGCTCAGTCCTTGACTGAGACAGTCGTTACTTGCTGCCCAGAGCGTAGCCCAGCGTAGGAATGGGCGTGCCGCTGTTGCCGTAGCCGGCGCCAACGTAGGTGCCTTGCTCGACCAGTCCACTCGCCAGAAGCCAGCCGCCGCCGCCCTGGCGGACCTTGAACAGAATCCCGTTCCAGCCAGGGTTCAGGATCACCCACTGGATCAGGTCGTCGCCTATGTTCACGGGTCTATACGCGTCGTTCTCCCAGACCTGCAGCCCGTTGACGCGAACAGCGATCCCATCGTCGCTGCCGATCGCCATATCGGCTATCTTCTCCTCTGGTGACCAGACGCTGTAGAACGCGTAGGCAACAACGTCCTCGTTGTAGCCGAACTCGTTGTTGAAGTCGAGTAAGTAGCCGTCCCCAAGAGACCGCTGCCAGGTCCAGTTGCCAACCGCATCGCCAAGGTTGGGCGCGACTGTGTCCTCGGTCACTGCTCCGCCGGTCGCGTCGCTTATGTAGTCGAACCTGAGCTGCTCAATCGACTCGCCGCCCTCAGGCTTGACCGGGAATGGCCCCAGCACAATGTAGTCCATCGGATACAGATACTGTCCCGGGAACGGAAGAGCATGCGGCCCTGTCGGAATCTCGGGGTCCTTCGACTCCACTATCAACTCATACTGGTTGCCCCGCATGAGCAGGATAGGACCGGCTCCGTCAGTCGAGACGATGCCTCTGACTCTGACGAAGTCTCCAACGGATGGCTTGGTGAGAGCCGCGCAGGCTACCTTGATGGGAGCTATGCAGACCTTGTCCACGCCGGCTCCGACGGAGTTGTCGCAGATGGTGAAGTAGTCGGCTCCGACATCGGTCACCTCTCCAGCCATCTTGACGAACATGCCCTGCGCCGCAGCGGTTGCTGCAGCGCGGCTTGTCATGAACACAGCCTCGAGCGGCCTGCGACCCTCTTCATTGACGGCCTGGGTTACCTCGATGTACTTCTCGCCCTGAGGCGTCTGTCTCACTGTGCCAGCCAGAGCGACCGTATCCCCAAGGTAGACCCCTGACGCTGCAGACGTGTCGATGCGGATGCCTGCGGATCTATCCGGCTCCTCGATGTAGCTGATATCGTCCGGCAATCCGCCTCCACTTCCGCCAGCGGGAGTCGGCGCGGTAGCCCGCTTGCCGGCAATGGCGACCTGGGCGCCGTTAGCCAGCTTCTTGACGTCTGTCAGCTTGTTGCTGCGCGGGAACGTCGGCCCGAAGATCTGGAGCTCGCAGAAGTCGAGAATGCCGTAGAGGCCGAATGGCAGGTCTCTGGCCGTAATCTTCACGCCTCTGACGTTCGTCTGAATCGCAGGCAGGCGTATAGCGTCCATGAAGCTCCGCGGCTGATAGATGCCGCCGCTGCCTGCCAGGCACTCGTAGATGGTCGTCCACGCAGCAGCCGGGTTCGGGATCAGCTTCCCGGTGCCGTCATCAACCAGCGGATCATCCGAGGTAGCGTAGACCGTGTAGTTCTTAGGTGCGTCGTAAGCCCCCCAGTAGTTGTTCTCATACCAGGGGCAAAGGCTCTCGACATCCGTCCCGGTGTCGCTGACCTCCACAATGAAGTCCACCGGGTTATCCGGGTTCAGCGGCGGCTCGCTCGAGTAGTCGGTGTCGAAGTTCCCGTCCACCGCAGAGTCCACATTGTACCCTTCCCACTCGCTGGAAGCCCAGACAGTGCGGGCCAGGGCGACGTTCATGCCGGCGTACTTATCGAAGGTTAGCGTAACGTCCGGGTTGGTCGTGATGTTGACGGCCGTATCCGGGGTGGGAACGCGGTTGGGCGCCCAGGCAGCAACGTAGCAGGTCGGCCCGATCCCGACCGCCTTTATCTCGAACCTGCCCGAGCTGTCGGTGTAGCCATAGAACTCTGGCTGGGCTGTAGCCTGCGGCCGCGTGCAGACCCCGACCGAAGCGCCAGCAATGGGCGAACTGCCGTCAGTGACTGTGCCAGTGACCGTGTAGACAGGCGGCGCGCTGACCGGGTCGCTTGTCAGCCTCAGCATGGTGATGGCAGGCCTCTCGCCGTCTCCCGGCGGGGTGGGCAGAACCGGCCAGTAAAGCCAGTAGCCCCCTCCGATCCAGTATTCGGATGGGTACAACCCGTACTCCTTGACGTCCCAATCCTCTTCCATGTTCAGGTCATCCCAAAGCGCACCGGTGCCCGAAGCCCACGTCTGATAGCGCGAGGCGAACTCCAATCGGAACCCGGGTTCCGGAACGATCTGGATCCAGTAGATGCCCGCCGCAGGGGGCTCGAACGGCGGGTCCAGGTTCACGTAGTACTGCTGCTGCTGCACGTCCCAATGCATACGTATCGGGACCTTGGCAGGATCGGTGACAACCTGTGTGAAGATCTTTCCCCCGAGAGACGCCTTCATCGGATAGCCGAGCGGCGCAGCCGTGCCGGAGTCCTTCCAGATGTTGATGGTCATGCTCTCCGGGCTGGGCGCCCCTCCCCACCAGTAGTGGCCGTGGAAGACGACGCCGACTACCGGGGTCGTGTCTGCTAGCTCGAAGTTGCCCGCAGCCGGATAGCTCGTGTGTGAGTCGACGTCACTGTCATACTGTATCGGGTCGCGCTCCATCTTGTCCCAGAGCACGGCGCCGAATCCCGCAGTTGACGCCACCAGTGCGAACAACAGTGTGAAGAGGATTACTGATCTCTTCAATTGGTTCACTCCTTTCTTCTGAATGCGATAGTGACGATTAGTCTCGAAACCGCTAGGTTTGCCTCCGGCCCGGTGCTCGCGCCTTCATTGCAGTCTGGCGCGCTCACGTGCCGAGAGACATTTCCTTGCAGCGACGAGAGGGGCAGCCCGAGTCTATCCCGAGCCAGTAACGTGTGGAAACTTCAGCAGATTGAGACTGCGCACGAGACACGCACAACGGTCCGAAGTGCAATACGCGTCAAGCACACACTCCGGTCGCGTCTTAACGTTTCCTGCAATCCTTGGGCTCGCCCCTCGAGCCGCCCGGGCGCTATCTGCCCGCGGCTTTGCCTGTGAAAAGCTCTAAGGCCGAGCTACCGACCACTACTCTATCTGATTTATATCATACTGCTCGGCTGTTGTCAAGGGGTTTTTTTCGTTTTTTTGGGGGGGGGAACCGCCCGCCGAATCCTGCTCAGCCTGCCGCCGTGGGCTGGTCGAACATAGTTGCCTGGGCGCGTCACGTCTCGGATGTCCCACACAAAGAAGAGGCCGGGAGGTTCCCCTCCCAGCCTCTTGCAAGCTCAGTCCTTGACTGAGACAGTCGTTACTTGCTGCCCAGAGCGTAGCCCAGCGTGGGAATGGGCGTGCCGCTGTTGCCATAGCCGGCGCCAACGTAGGTGCCTTGCTCGACCAGTCCACTCGCCAGAAGCCAGCCGCCGCCGCCCTGGCGGACCTTGAACAGAATCCCGTTCCAGCCAGGGTTCAGTATCACATACTGGATCAGGTCGTCGCCTATGTTCACGGGTCTATACGCGTCGTTCTCCCAGACCTGCAGCCCGTTGACGCGAACAGCGATCCCATCGTCGCTGCCGATCGCCATATCGGCTATCTTCTCCTCTGGTGACCAGACGCTGTAGAACGCGTAGGCAACAACGTCCTCGTTGTAGCCGAACTCGTTGTTGAAGTCGAGTAAGTAGCCGTCCCCAAGAGACCGCTGCCAGGTCCAGTTGCCAACCGCATCGCCAAGGTTGGGCGCGACCGTGTCCTCGGTCACTGCTCCGCCGGTCGCATCGCTTATGTAGTCGAACCTGAGCTGCTCAATCGACTCGCCGCCCTCAGGCTTCACCGGGAACGGCCCCAGCACAATGTAGTCCATCGGATACAGATACTTCCCTGGGAATGGAAGAGCGTGTCGATCGGTCGGAACGCTTACCACCTCGAACTGGTTGCCCCGCATGAGGAGGACAGGACTGGCCCCGTCAGTGGAGACGAAACCTCTGACTCTGACGAAGTCTCCAACGGATGGCTTGGTAAGAGCCCCGCAAGCTACCTTGACGGGAGCTATGCAGACCTTGTCCGCACCCGTCCCGACGGAGTTGTCGCAGATGGTGAAGTAGTCGGCTCCGACATCGGTCACCTCTCCGGCCATCTTGACGAACATGCCCTGCGCCCCAGCGGTTGCGGCAGCGCGGCTGGTCATGAACACAGCCTCGAGCGGCCTGCGGCCCTCTTCATTGACGACCGCGGTCGCCTCGATATACTTCTCGCCCTGAGGCGTGGACCTGACCGTGCCAGCCAGAGCGACGGTATCTCCAAGGTAGACGCTTGACGCTGCAGACGTGTCGACGCGGATGCCCGAAGACCTGTCCGGCTCCTCGATATAGGCTATACCTGCAGATACGCTTCCAGACGTCGCCGTAGCCCGCTTGCCGGCAATGGCGACCTGGGCGCCGTTAGCCAGCTTCTTGACGTCTGTCAGCTTGTTGCTGCGCGGGAACGTCGGCCCGAAGATCAGCAGTTCGCAGTAGTCAACACAGCCGTAGACCCCCGACGCCAACTCTCTGGTCGTGATCTTCACGCCCCTGACGTTCGTCTCGATCGCAGGCAGGCGGATAGCGTCCATGAAGCTCCGCGGCTGATAGATGCCGCCGGTCCCGTTCAGACACTCGTAGACGGCCCTCCAGGTAGCAGCCGTGTTCGGGTTGCCATTAGGAAGCACCGCGTCATCTGAGGTAACGTAGACCGTGTAGTTCTTAGGATTGTCGAAAGACCAGAACCAGAGGTTCTCATACCAGAAGCAGAAGCTCTCGACATCTGTCCCGGTGTCGCTGACATCCACAATGAAGTCCACCGGCTTACTCGGCGTCGGCGGCGGCGGATCGCTTGAGTAGTCGGTGTCGAAGCTCCCGTCCACCGCACACTCCTTGGGGTAATACAGCTCTCCGCCCTCAGCCCACTCGCTGTTAGTCCAGACAGGGCGGAGCAGAGCGACGTCTATGCCGACAAACCTATCAATCGTCAGTGTGACGTCCGGGTTGGTCGTGATGTTGATAGTCGTATCCTGGCTGGGAACGCGGCCGGGCGCCCAGGCGGCAACGTAGCAGGTCGGCCCGATTCCCGTCGCCTTGATTTCGAA
>Ga0315280_10005272_pt1 | contig 18539 bp, 13 predicted proteins | sample YL17G06_40_MG_FD_203697 | JGI IMG/M metagenome (GOLD analysis project Ga0315280, IMG submission 203697) | Sediment microbial communities from Yellowstone Lake, YNP, Wyoming, USA - YL17G06_40 | ecosystem: Environmental > Aquatic > Freshwater > Lake > Sediment | place: USA: Wyoming | collected... | reverse complement strand
GCCCTCACTCCCGGCCGCTCTCCCCAGGGAGAGGGGTGCGCAGGGGCGCGATGCATCGCGCCCGCGAAGGCTGGGTGAGGGCCCGCCGCGGACTTGTACTGGCACCGCTGCGTCCAGTAGGCAGGCTACCCCGGCGCGGGTGAGGCCGCATCCCTCGGAATGCGAAAGCCGAGGACCGCGCCGCCACCGGGGCGGGCGTGGGCCAGGACTTCGCCGCCATGTAGGGCGACTATCTCGCGCGTGATCGCGAGGCCGAGCCCCGCGGCCCCCTGTGACTCGCCGCTGTGGAAGCGGAGCCAGATCCGCTCCGCCTCCTCTTCCGGGAGGCCCGGACCTCGATCGGCTACGAGCAGCTCCGCCCAACCGTTGGCGGCGGCCACCCGCACTTCCACGATGCCCTCGGGCGGGCTGTGGCGGATCGCGTTGTCGAGCAGGTTCGTCAGCGCGTCGAGCAGCATCTCCGGGTCGGCATTGACAACGGGCGGCTCACCCTCACAGCCGACGTTGACAGCGACGCCCTTCCTGCCTGCCATGGGCCCGATGGTCTCACAAGCGCGATCCGCGATGTCCCGGACGGCGATCCTCCGCAGCTCAGGCACCACGGCTCCGGCCTGGAGCTTCGAGAGCTCGAGCATCCGGTCGACCCGAGCGCGGAGCACCTCGACCTGCGCGAGCGCGCCGGCGAGACACCTAGCTTGCTCCTCGGCGTCCCGCGCGGTGCCGTCCGATAGAGCCTGGAGGTACCCTCGGATGGACGTGAGAGGTGCGCGGAGCTGATGGGAGGCCGAGGCCACGAAGTCTCGCCGCGACTTCTCGAGGCGCTCCTCCTCGGTGACATCGACTACGACCGCAACGGTGCCGAGACCGTTGGTCAGCGGGGCCACACGGACACGCAGACTCGTGTCGCCGACGTGCAGGGGTCTGTCCGCCGTCCCCTCGTTGAGCACGCGGGCGAGATCCGGGCCCGCGCGCTCATCCACGGCCAGGCCGAGAAGCTGCCTCGCGCGGTCGGTGGCGAGGAGCACTTTGCCGTCGGTATCGAGCGCGACCACGCCTTCGGACATACTCGCGAGCACGTCGGCGAGCTTCGTGCGCTCGGCCGAGAGCTCATCGAACAGCTCCCGCAGCCGGTCGGCCGACCAGTTCACGGTCGCGGCGAGGGTCCGGAGCTCCGACGGACCGCTAGGGTCCACCCGGACGGAGAAGTCGCCGTGCGCCAGCCGCTGGGCCGACCGGCTGATCTCCGCGAGCGGCCTCGACAGGCTCCTGGCGGCCAGCATCGCCAGGAGCACAGCTAGGGCGGCTGCCGCCAAGGCAGCGGCAACGGTGCCCGCTCTCTGCGATGCTACGATGCGGTTCACCCCGGCAATGGGACAGCGCACCAGGACCGTCCCAAGGCGCTTCCCTGTGGCCTCGTCCATCACCGGAACCGTGACGGTGTAGGTTAGGCCCTGGCACTCCACCTGGACCGTGTCGAGCGAGGGACCCGCGCCGGCGGCCGCTTCCGGGGGGCAGGCCTGGTGATCCGGCGAGGAGGTCTCGGTGACATGGCTGGTGGCCACCGGCGGAGAAGTGGAGCCGGCGAAAACGCACGCCCTCCCGCCGAGCATGGACCCGGCGGACTCTGTGAGAAGCTGCAGGGAGGCCCAATCCTCGCGCCCGAGGAGCGGACTTGCGGCCTTGCCGACGCTCTCGGCCGCCGCTATCAGCTCGGCTTTGCGCTGCGCCACGTAGTGTGTGCTGAAGAGAACCGAGCCGAGGCAAGCGACGATAAGCACGCCGCTGAGCGCGACCAGCAGATGGGTCAGCGTAAGTCGAGCGGCCACGCTTCTCGGCACTCCGACCATCGGCCGGCCTCACCCCTCGCTTACCACGAGTCTGTAGCCGGTTCCCCACACGGCCTCTATCGTGGACCTTCGCGATCCGGCCTCCACGAGCTTCTTCCTGAGGCGCTTCACGTGGGTATCCACGGTCCGCACGTCACAGCCCTCGAAGCTGTACCCCCACACATGCTCCATGATCTTGTCCCGTGTGAAGACCACCCTGGGGCGGGATGCGAGGAGGACCAGAACATCGAACTCCTTCGGGGTCAGCTTGACCGTCCTGTCACCAACCACGACATCCCGCGATGCGAGCTCGATGTCCACATCGCCCGCAGACACATGCAGGGCCTCAGTCGCGGGACCTAGCTGTGTTCGGCGCAACACCGCCTTGACCCGGGCGACCAGCTCGCGCGGGTTGAATGGCTTGGTGATGTAGTCGTCGGCCCCCACCTCGAGCCCGATGATGGTGTCGACATCGTCGTCCCGGCAGGTGAGGAAGATGATGGGCACATCGTGCAGTCGCCTGATACGGCGGCACACCTCGAAGCCGTCGATCCCTGGCATCATCACATCGAGGATCACAAGGTCGGGCACCGACTTCGCCAGGCACTCCAGGGCGGCAGAGCCGTCCTCGGCCGCGGTAACCTCGAATCCTTCGCGATCGAGGTACATGCGCACAATGTCGTGCACATTCCGGTCATCGTCGACGACTAGCGCACGCTTCACGGTGACGCGCACCTCTCGGGGCGCTCTGCACCAAGGCCAGTGCCTGTGCGTAGGCTTGGCATAACAGCATTGGCGCGCCGGGTACGACACACAAGCAACGCCGGCGGGACGACGCGCCATTGTCGTCCCGCCGTTCTGCGCACGGCGCGATCTTGGTCAGGCGAGGCTCCGCCTGGCTGTCAGGAAGGGCGCGGAGAGGCGGATCGCCACTCTCGCCTTCGCCGCAGAACAGGGCTTCACACTCATCCGGAGCTTACCCTCGCCCTCGTACCAGTCCCGGTCGCGATTCGGAAGATTGTCGTACGGCTCGAGCGTAGCCCGCGTGCGCCAGCGGTTCGGGGGCCATCGCTTCACCGCGGCGTCCCAGTCCAAAGACGACGGCGGGACGAGTCGCCATTCTCGTCCCGCCGTGGTGCGCGGAGGCTGGTCTTGCCCCGGCGCGGTACAGAAGGAGAAAGGGAAGGTGCGGGGAACAGGGACGCCACTCCCGTATCCACCGCAAAGCACGGTTTCACACTCACGCCAAGTATCAACCGGAGGGCGTACGGAACCCGCTCGCAAGCTCGAACAATCGCGCAGAACTCGGGGCGGCCGGCCCTGTACTGAGCCTTACGGTCGTCCGCCCCCGGAGGACCTTTGGGCAAGCGCTTGGTCAATAGCCGCGAGGAGGTCCTCCTGGCTCCAGTTGACTCCCATCTTGCGCTGGAAGGTCACCTGGCGGCCGGCCGAGCCCTCGCCGATCGTGAGCTTGTTGCGTCCCCCCACGAGCAGGCCAGCGCACCCAAAGCCGGCATCCTGCCACTTCCTGAAGCCTTCCGGGTCGCCCTCAGGGTTGTGGAAGTCGTGAACAGTGACCTTCACCCGTCCCTCGTAGCGGGACTCAAGGCTAGCCAGGAACGCTCGGACATCTCGGTGGCGGTCGTCGTCCGGGAAGAAGCCCTCGATCGCGAGCGGTCCGGGCGCCTCGCCGACAGGTTGCGCTGAGGGGGCAGAGGACTCGACGACCTGCGCGGCCAGTAGTGTCGTGCCGCGTTCATCGGACAGTCCCTTGCCCACCATCATGGCTATGGTCGCTTCGCTGCCGAGGAAGGAGACAAAGCGCTTGGCTGCGGCCGCGCTCGAGCTGCTCGTGAGCACGCCGACCGCAACCTGCGGCTCATCATAGGAGTCGACGGGCAGCTCAAAGGCGATCCGAGCCTTTGACTGAGCCAGGTCCTTGGGGTCCTTGGGCAAGGGGCAGCCCCGATAGGTGAACGTCAGGTCTACCTCGCCCTTCAGCAACTGGTCGTAGGCTTCGATGATGCGCCCGGCAGGCTTGATCTTTGGCTCCACCGTGTCCCACAGGCCCAGCTTCCTCAGGCTCTGCCTGACCGACCAGGCCAACGATGATCTGTCCGGGTCGGGTAGAGAGATGGATGACACGGCGCTCCCCGCAAGGTCTTCGGGGCCGGACAGCGACCCGGCCCAATCGCGCCGGACCGCGGCCACAACAGTGAAGCTGCCCATCCGGACGGTTGCCGAGTCGTCGGTGAGCCCCTTCTCGGAGAGCACGGCGAGCTCACGGCCCCCTGGGGACACGAACACATCGGGGCGCTCGCCCTCGTCGGCCACCTTGTTAAGTAGCAGCGCGTCGTTGTCGTAGGTGGCCTTCACGGTGATGTCGGGGTTGGCTGCCTGGAACAGGTCGATGGCCTCGTGGAAGGGAACGGTCATGCCGCAAGGCACGTATACCGTGATGGTGGTAGGCCCAGCCGTCGATACCGTCGCAGCCGAGGGCGCACTGCCGGCCGTCACCTGACGCTTGCACGCGCCGACGATCGGTAGCGCGGCCGCTAGTACCAGAACGAGAACCAGCGTCGAGCGCATCGGTACCTCCAGACCCTGGGACAACAGCTCATGGACGCCACGCTACTTGCGGATCTCGACCCACGTGCCCCCGTCGTCGCTACCCTTACATCGGTCGGCCGGGATGCCCGCAAGGACCGCGAGGACAGACCAGTCCTCCAGCGGGAACGGAAACATGGCCTCCTCGCGCGGGACGTTGTCCTTTCGGAAGAAGCCATTCTCTCTCTCGCCGCCGGGCCTTCCGAGCTTCGCGATCTCTTCTTCGGTGGTGCCCCGCCCCATCCCGCAGCCCATGAAGGCCACTCCGCCGGGCTTCAGCACGCGGTAGACCTCACGGAACACCTGGACGTGGTCCCGCAGGAACGGCAGCGTTCCGCGCGACACAACGAGGGCGAACCGGTTGTCTCCGAACGGGAGTCGGTGAGCGTCCGCGGCGACGAACTTCATCCTGTGCGACAGGCTCTCCTCTTCGGCGTGCCGCTGAGCGATCTCGATAGCCTCGGGTTCGATGTCCAGGCCCGTCACCCGCAGCTTGGTCATCTTGGCCAGCTCGATCGTCATCTGGCCCGGCCCACACCCGATGTCGAGGGCCCGGCCTTCAGTGATGCCGTAGTCGTCGACGACCTGCTTGCAGACGTTGCGGTACACGTTGGCGAAGCGTCTCCCGGCACCCACGTCATAAGACCTGGACCATTCGACGCCGTCGTCTGAGAGCAGACCGTGCTCGAGGTACCTGTCCGTGGCGTAGGGCGAGGTGCCCATGAACCTGACCAGCTTGGCGGCAGCCTCCGGGTCACCCGACGAGGTGGCCACGTACATGAGCACCGGTGTCTCCCCGAGCTCACCGCAGACCGAGCGCGGGAAGCGGATTGTGACCAGCGAGCCGGGCTGACCCGAGAGTGACGTGTCGAGGGTCACGATAGCATCTATCGTGCCGCGCCGCAGCAGGTCAATGAGTATCTCGATGTCGGTGGACTCAGCCACGACATTGCTCTTGATCGCTGAGAGGGTCTGGTCGATACGACCCTCGCACAGTGTCTGAATCCCTATCCGCAGACCCGGCTCTGCCAGGTCGGCCAGGCACAGGACACCCTTCGGGTTCCCGGGGGGCAGGAAAGCCGCCATGCGCTTCCAGTAGAGCTCCGTACGCGTTTCGGGAACGACCAGCTTCCGATCTTCCCACATCTTCGAGGATCGGTCGCACGAGGCGATCAGAGCATCGAACGGCCCCCGCTCCTCGTAGGCCGTCGGGACGTCCGCGTTTGAGCGTACCGCCTCAAGCGTCAGAGCGACCCCTTCCCTCTCAGTGTAGGCCGCAGCCGCCGCCCCGAGGGCATCCAGCTCGTGGGCGGCGACCAGCACTCGCAGGGGTGCCGCGCATGAGGCCCCGGTGCACGCGGCCCACAGCGACACCACGGCCATCAGACGCGCGGGTACCGCGCCGAACCTCGGCGTGTGTCCCGCAGGACGGATCTGTCTCGGCACGTCAGACACGCTCCTATCGCTTCGTTCGGCTACTTGTACAGGTCGCGCGGCCTTCCGATCAGCGGCTTCACGTGGCCGTCCACGAACAGCACGTGCAGTCCTCGCGCGTGGTTGTAGGCATGTGGGAACCAGGGGCACCCGTTCATGAACGGGTCGCTCATCATCCACATCTCGGCGGGCGTGTCTGCCATCTCGGTGAGCGTCCGGGCGGCGAACGGGGCGCCTCCCGTCAGGAACGAAAAGTAGTAGTAGCAGATGTTGCCGGCGGCCCAGTTCTCATCCGTGTTTCGCAGCTTGGCGGCCCACGCTTGGATCGCCGGGTTCGAGGAGCTCATGTTCATCGCGGCAAGGACGTCACAGCTCGCGCAGTAGTAGATGGTCCGGTTCTTGGTGTAGGGGTAGGTGTACTGGACGAAGGCGAGCTTGGGGTTGCCGTAGCTGCCCCACTGGACAGGGTCGGTGCCGATTGGGAACGACTCGTCACAGTCCTGGGCGTACATGTGGAGTGCGGTCCCGAGTTGCCTGAGGTTGCTCCAACAGGAAGCCCGCTTAGCCTGCTCCCTGGCTCGGGCGAAGACGGGGAACAGCATGGCGGCCAGGATGGCGATGATGGCTATGACGACGAGAAGCTCGATGAGCGTGAAGCCCCTCCTAAGAGCCATTGGGGACCCTCCTTTGCCGGGTCACGACCCTCCCCCAGGATACGAGTAGCGCCTTGGTGTGACATTCCAGGGAAGCCCGGAGGAAGTTTGGCGCAAGCCTTGGGCCGGCTCAACGCCGGGGCCCCGGTTCAGGCTCGCGAGAGTCCTGCCCGAATCCTCGGAACCCGGGCGGCCTCTAAGGACTCAGAAGGGCGAGGGAGGAGATCGATCCATGAGACCCAACATCACCCGCCGCAGCAGCGTGGCAAGCCTGCTGGCCGTTTTGCTGACCGTGTTCGCGGTTCCGGCGCTCGCTGACGGCGTTTTGATGCCCGTGCCGCCGCCGAACCCGCCGCAGCCGGTGAAGTACCTCAACGTTAAGTACCACCACGTGACAATCGACGTGAAGGACCAGGTGCTGGCGTGCTCGATCGACCAGGTCTTCCACAACCCGAACCCCTACCAGATCGAGGGCGAGTACCTCTTCCCCGTGCCGGCCGGGGCGACTGTCTCGAAGTTCAACATGGAGGTCGACGGTCAGCCCCTCGCAGGCCGCATGTTGCCTCGCGATGAGGCGCGCAGCATCTACGAAGGCATCGTCCGCTCCCTGAGAGATCCGGCTCTTCTCGAGTACGTCGGGCGCGACACGTTCCGCGCTCGCGTGTTCCCGATCCCCGCGAACGGCGACAAGCGCATCACGATCCGCTATGAGCAGGTGGTCCCCATGGACAATGGTGTGGCCACGGTCCTCTACCCGCTCAACACGGAGAAGTTCTCGTACGCGCCGCTCGAGGAGGTCAGCGTCGCGGCGACCATCGAGTCGACCGCGCCGATCGCGAGCGTGTACTCGCCGAGCCACCCGATCGATGTGACGCGAGTGTCGAACCGCAAGGTCATCGCGGGCTGGGAGGACAAGAACGTCAAGCCTGACACCGACTTCCTCCTCTACTACACCGTGAGCCAGAAGGACCTTGGGGTGAGCGTCATCTCTACGTGGCCCACAGGGGAGGAGGGGGGCTACTTCCTCCTTATCGCAGCCCCGCAGTACGAGTCAGACCCGAACGCGAGGATCCCGAAGGACGTGGTGTTCGTACTCGACACGTCCGGGTCCATGCAGACCGACCGGAAGATCGACCAGGCGCGCGAGGCGCTGCGGTTCTGCGTGTCGGCGCTCAACGAGGATGACCGGCTGAACGTGGTCAGGTTCGCCACCGGTGTGGAGTCACTCGCCGAGTCGGTCAGACCGGTCGCGGAAGCCCGCGGCGACGCGCTCGAATTCGTCAAGGGCCTGGAGGCTCGAGGCGGGACGAACCTGGAAGGGGCCCTGACGACGGCGCTACGCAGCTTCGATCGGTCCAGCCGCCCGAGGATCCTCGTGCTGCTCTCCGACGGCAACCCGACAGTCGGGCAGACGAACCTCGAGGAGCTGCAGAAGCTGGCGAAGTCGGCCAACACCGTCGGCGCGCGGGCCTTCGTCTTCGGGGTAGGCTATGACGTGAACACCCACTTCCTTGACAAGCTCGCCGAGGACAACGGCGGCCTCTCGCAGTACGTCAGGCCGAGTGAGAACATCGAGCAGCCCGTCTCGACCTTCTTCGCGAAGCTGTCGCGGCCTGTCCTCGCCGACATTTCGATCGGCTTCACAGGCGTGAAGACCATCGATGTCTACCCCCAGGAGCTACCGGACCTCTTCGCCGGCTCCCAGCTTCTGGTGGTGGGGCGGTACACGGGAGCGGGCAGTGCGACCGTTACGGTAACGGGCTCAGCGGGCGACTCGAAGTACGCCGATGAGTTCCCCGTCAACTTCGCCGACGGGCCCGAGAACGAGTTCGTTCCCCGTCTATGGGCCGCGCGCAAGATCGGCTTCCTGCTCGACCAGATCAGGCTCCACGGCGGCGAGCGTGAGCTCATTGACGAGGTCGTGGCGCTATCCATGAAGTTCGGGATCATGACGGAGTACACGTCCTTCCTCGTCGAGGAGGGCGCCCGAGTCATCGGCGCCGATGTGCGCTTCGGCGGAGGCGGGTACGGTGGCCGCGGGGCCACGCCGGGCGCGCAGGGCTCCAAGGGAGAGGCGGGACCGGCTGGGATGGGTGGCGCGGGCGGCATGGCGATGGACTCTATGCGCCGGGCCAATGAGGAGCAGGCGGGGAGCTGGGCGGTGTCACAGCAGCAGAACGCGCAGGTGCTGCGCCTGGCGGAGCAGGCGCCCAGCAACAGCTACCGCGACCGAGAGGGCCGGGAGCAGCGGATCGCCGGCGTGAAGTACATCGCCGGCCGGGCCTTCTACTTCCGCAACGGCCGATGGGAGGACGCGAACTTCCGCGAGGGACTGAAGCTTGCCCAGGTGCAGAACTACTCGAACGCGCAATTCGCGCTCGCAGCCGCGGCCCCGATCCTGAACCAGTACATGAGCCTCGGCGACAGGGTGGTCATCACCGTCGACGGCCACGCCCTTGAGATCGGCCCGGAGGGCTCCGCCGATCTGACCGGTGCCGAGATAGACGCCTTGCTCGGCGCGCTGAAGGGGCAGAGCTGAGAGCAGCGCAGACGCAGACAGCAGCCCGGGGCGACGGCCTCGCAACGCCGAGCCCCGGGCTGCTGTGATCACCCGCCCAATGTAATGGGGCAGGGGAGCGGCCACGGACCACCCAGTCGCTTGAGGCAGGCGCATCGTCTCGGATCCGCGCAGGCTGCTGGTGTCGGCGTCCCCTCACCCGCCCCTACAGCCGCCCCAGGTTCCTGAAGAGGTACAGGCCTTCCTTACCCGGGGCCACGATGTCCTTCCATCCGTTGCCGTCGACATCCGCGATCCAGAGGTAGATGCCCGTGCCGCTCGCGCGCGACGGTGGGCCGTAGTCGATCGTGTGGCGGACGAACCGCCCGTTGTCGATGTCGAAGTAGTAGAGGCCGATGGGGTCGCGCTCGCCGGGGTCGTGCCCGCAGTGGGCCCAGTAGCGCTTGCCGGTGATGAGCTCCGGCTCGCGGTCGTTGTCGATGTCCGCCAGCACCAGCTCATGGTACTGCGAGCGTCCCGTGTCGATGGAGTGCTTGGTCCAAGTGCGGTCGCCGCCCGGGCCCTTGCCCTGCTCCCACCAGTCGAGGCCGTAGTCGTGCGCCTGGCCGACTATGATGTCGGCGAGGCCGTCGCGGTTCACGTCGTGGACAAGAATGGGAACGCTCGCCGAGCCAAGGTTCCACTCGGGGTGCCAGCGCCATTCGCCCGTCCACGTGTCGGCCGGCGCTTCGAACCAGCCACCGGCGAACGCTATGTCGGCGTGTCCATCCCCATTGACGTCCCCGAACCCGATGCCGTGGCCGCCGCCGCCCTCCTGCTTGATGGTGAACTCCTCGAACTCGCCCTGCGCGCAGCCGTGGCTGTCGCGCTTGAGACGGAAGATGCGCACAGGCGACGTGACCGGGATCGTCTCGAGGAAGCCGTCGCCGTCTATGTCGTAGAAGCAGCAGCGCTCGATGGGTCCGGTCTTGGCGATGACGTGGACCGCCCACGGCTCGTCACGCCCTGCGGGGTTCTCCTCCCAGCGAAGGGTGTTGCCCCAGAAGCCGCCGGTGACGATGTCGGGGTAGCCGTCTCCGTTGACGTCCATGGGGAAGTCGGAGAAGTCATCGAAGTAGTCTCCGACCGGCATCGGGTCCACGATCTTGTGCTCCACCAGGAACTCCGGCCCCTCGAACCAGACGCCGCCGGACACGATGTCGAGGGCGCCGTCGTTGCTTACGTCGAACGCGGACGCGGCCTCGTAGGTTACGTCCCCGAGCCGCTCGCGGTCGAAGTGCAAGGGCCCCTGCCCGACCGCGGGCAGCACGAGCGCGATGGCCAGGACCGTTGACGTAGCGATCATGCAGTCGTCCTCCTGCCGTGGTAGAGGCGGCTCCCGTAGCGCGACCAGGGCGCTACATTCCAGGGTAGAGCGTGTTGTTGTAGAGCGTAGCCAGCTCCAACGGGCGCGTGTTCGCGTAGATGCACGCGCCGCGCGAGCCGAACATGATCACCTCGTCACGGCTGTCGCCGTAGACATCCGCCCTTGTCACGTAGTAGTGGGCCGAGCGGTCGGCTTCGGGTACACCAGGCGAGTAGACCATCGGCAGCGTCTCCACGATGTCGCCGTCCCCGTTGCAGATCGCGACAGGCTGGCCGGGGCCCCGGCTGTAGACGAGGATCTCCCGCTGGACGCCGCTCCCCGACCAGTCGAGTGCGATACACGCTGCGTACCATCCGCCCTCAGGCTGCACGCGCCGCCATAGCTCCTTGCCCTCAGGATCGTACAGGTAGAGCGTCGCGGGGTCGCGCGAGCCGTCCGCTCTCGGCTGGCCGCGATCGATCACCGCGAACTGTACCGCCGAGTTGGTGCGGTACCGCCCCGCGACGACGTGTTGCGCTTCCGCCAGCGGGTGCGCCCAGAGCTCAGCCCCGTCCGGCGTCAGGCAGTGCATTCCGTGGTTGCCGAACAGCAGACGCCACCCGCCATCGGGCAGCTTCACGATGTAGCACGCGTCCTGGTGCGCGCCGCCGGGGTCGTGGGAGAACATGACCGACCCGTCGTGGTCGACGAGCGCGAAGCCGACGAAGACCTCGTCGCGGCCGTCGCCGTCCACGTCCGCGATCGCGGGGAAGTGCCCCACCGAGCCCTCGAAGTGCCAGAGGACTTCGCCGCTGTGGGACACGCCCCACATGTTCCAGTAGCGGTCCTTCACGACCAGGTCCTCGCGGCGTCCGCGCCCCGTCAGATCGGCGAAGAGGAAGGAGTCGTCGGCCGGCGCGGGCAGCGGGAGCCGCTCGAGCTCCCGCCCGGTCGCGCCCTCGAGGACGATCATCTCCGCGTTGCCCTCGTAGCGAGTCGCGCGCTCGCGGGGCTGCCCGGCGGAGCCTTCCCACTCGGCATAGACCGCCTGCTTCACGTACAGCACCTCGTTGCGACCGTCGCGGTTCCAGTCGTACACCTGCACCGGCAGGTCGCTGTAGATGGTCCCGTTGTCGCGGGACGGAACGCCCGTCTGCCACAGCACCTCGCCGGCGACGGTGGTCGCCGTCAGGCACGTGATCTCCCGTGTGGCGTAGACGCTTTGCGCAAAGAGCAGGTCCGGCGTTCCGTCGCCATCGAGGTCGCCGACGCGGAGGGTCTCGGCCCCGAAGTCGCGCGTGTCGATGACGCTTACCAGGCGGTGACCCGGCGGCGTCCCCTTCGCCTCGGGGGCGGAGACCGACGGCCCCAGAAGGCACATCGCAAGGGCTGTCATGGGCACTTGATCGTCTCCTCGCTACGGGGTTACACGCTGCCTCCGGCCGGAGTGCAGTCGGGCCGTGGCCCGCAGCTCAGCCTCGCAGAGGAACTCCAGCCGCACGTCGTGACGCTTCAGGGCCTTGCGCGCATCCCACCAGTCGGTGTCGACGGCCACCAGTATGGGCGGATGCTCAGAGTGTGCACGCGACACGGCAACGAACTTGCGGTCCTTGTGGTGGAAGCTCGCCAGGTCGGGGTCGTCGGGGAACTCCTCATAGTCCTCGCCGTTGACTATGCGAGGGGTGACGGGGATCCTGCAACACCGGGCCGGGTTCCACTCGTTGATGAGCACCCACTTCAGGAACTCATCGCCGGGCCCAGGCTGACCGCCCGGATGAAGCTTGCCGCAGTACTCAATGATGATGCGACGCGCGCTATCTAGCACCAAGTGGCCGCTCCGGCAGATCTCACCGATGGCGCGGGCGCACGATGCGGTGCAGTAAGGCGAGGCGGTCACATCGCGCCCGTTGGCCGTCACCGGAACACTGGTGTCGATGACGGCCGCCCTCATTCGGTGGACCTTTGCCCGCGGGCCATCGCAGCCTCCGCCATGGCGATCAGATCGCCGAGGGTGTCGCCGAAGAAGCCCTCGGGCCAATTGGTGATGTTCCCTAGGAGGTCGAGCTTCAGATCTCGCCGTTCGGCGCCCCGTTGGTTGGTCTCGCAGAAGTAGACGGCCACCTCGTCGGGGCGGAGCTTCTCCTCTGCGATCCGCCGCTGGAGACGGTGCAGGAAGTGCTCGCTGTGACTCTCAACGATCAACTGAGTGTTGCGTGGCTTACCGCCCTCGCGCGTGTGGATCGCATCTATGAAGAGGTCGGCCAGGCTGGCCTGCACGGACGTGTGGAGGTGTATCTCCGGCTGCTCGAGGATCACAGTGGAGTTGGGCTTGCAGCAGAAACACTGGACCGCGACCGGCAGAACTTGTGATACGCCGAAGCCCACGTCGGTGAGGTTGACCTCGGGTGCCCCCTCGGAGACTCTCACGAGCACCTCGTACTGCTGCCGGTGGGTGGCCACCTGATGCACACTCAACTCCTGGATCATCCCCATCTTCTGCAGCGCGCGAGCCACCAGCTCGGCGACCGGTCTGCCCTTCCCTTTGTCGAGAAGCACCCGCCTGCCCTCCGTTGCGAGAAGGGCCTCAACGCAGTTCTCCCCTTGCCAGCCGACATCGTCGTGTTCGCCACCATAGCGGGTATAGGTCCGCGCAGGGTGCAAGCGCAGCGGGCCCAGGCAGTGCACTCGCTCAAAGAGCTGGCTCACTTGCAATGCCAAGTCGTCCATGAAGCCCGTATGGTAGTAGTAGCTCATTACAAGCTCGGGAAAGCCGTAGAACTTCGTTGGTGCAGGGAGCCTCGGGGGCCGCCCCCGTGGTCGCTCCAATGTGTGTGGCTCCACGTCGACTTGGTAGCATGGAGTACCCGGTGCTCCATTCCTGCGCGGAGCTGAAGACAGCCGCATGCCAACGCGTACGCGCTGTTCGTCGTCCGAGAGCAGACGGTACTCCATCTCCTGAACGTATAGCCGGGACGATGAGGCGTCCGAGCACCCGATCTCGCAACGGAAGCTAACGGTGTCGCCCCGATGCCGGACTGAGCTCCTCCCCCTCCAGTCGTCGACGACAACCGGGGACGGTGGCTTCCATTCGAGCGCGAACCTGAGGCGGCCAGCCACATCGTGGTTGTAGGCCATGTCGTAGTACGTACCGAGGTCGATGGGCGTCCTGTCGTCGGCGGGCTGGAGCACGACCCCCCTGTCTGCGGACAAAGCCGTCCGTTTCAGCATCAACAGGAACTGGAGAAGGCTCGTCTTACCTGAGCTGTTCTTCCCGAAGAACACGGTGATCGGCGCCAGGCGGAACTCGCCCGTGTCCTTCCAGGCCTTGAAGCCCGCGACGCGCATCTTGGTTATCATCGGGCAGCACCTTCTTCGCAGGCCGGCGAGACGCCGGCGCTCCCAGTGGCCCTCTACTTCACCACATCGACCGGCAGCGCACGGCCCTCGGAGGTGGTGAAGCGGAGGCGGAAGTTCCAGCCGCCGCCGCCCTGGCTTATCTTCACGAGGAGCGTGTTCTCCCCGGCCTTCAGCTTCGCGGCGGCCGAGTCCTCGTCTATCTTGCACGGGCGGTCGACGTCGTGGTCGTGCACGACCTCGCCGTTCACCCAGAGCTTGATGCCGTCGTCGGACCCCATGCGCACCACAACATCTATCGCCTCAGGCACGGTGATCTTCGTGTAAGCGTACGCGACTTGGTTGGTGGGCATGCCGTAGGCCTGAGTCAGATCGCACACGCCGGCGGGGTTCGACATGTCCTTCCGCTGCCACGTAAGCTCCGCATCCCCGACCTTGTAGGTGGCGCCGAGATCGATGTTCGGCTCGCCGACATTCACGTCTCCAAGGCCCTTCCCCGGTCCACCGAACGGGAACGGCCCCACCAAGGACCAGTCACAGACGAAGCCGAGCCGGTGACACACGTCGAGCTCCGCGGCCGATCCGGCAAGCGCCGCGGCAAGCTGCTCGACCGGCGGACCCACGAGCGGCGCCTGGAGCACGAGGTCGAAGGACTTGCGCGCGTCGTCGACGCGACCGGACTTCGCGAGCGCGCCTATCATCGCGACGAGGCCGGGCCCTGAGAGCTCGGCTAGGTTCACGTCCTGCCCGGCCGCGAGGACGGCCTCGAATGCCTCCGGCACGGGACACGCGACGATACCCTCGAAGGCTCGCCTGCGCAACTCGGTGGTGTCCACACGACGGAACAGCTCCGCGTAGACCTTCCCCGCCGAGTCGCTCTCACCGCGCGCGCGCAGGCCGTCGGCGAGGCGGAACGCACTGTCCCGTGCGGCGGCCTGGGCATCAGCGTCGCCTCCGTCCATCGCGGCCGCGAGCGCCGGGAGGCTTTCGAGTCTGCCCGCATCACCCAACGCAGTGATGCCGGCCAGGCGAAGCGCGGGATCGGTGGACGCGCTCGCCTCGACGATCGCGGGCAGGAGCGTCGTGCCACCGCGCCGGCCCATCATCGCGATCATGAGGGGCTTGATGTCCGCCGGCTGCGTCGCGTAAGCGTCCGCGATGGCCTTGTCCGCTGCGGCACCGGCGACCGTCTCGAGCGCCGCCACGGCGATGGCCGTCTCGCGCTCCCCGAGGCCTTCAACCGCCGCCAGGATCGGCGCCACCACCGTCTCATCGCCGTACTTTGCGAGGCCGCAGATCGCCGCATCTCGCATGACAGGAATGTCCGTGGAGGCGAGGACGCTCTTGTACAGGCCGATGGCCTCATCCCAGTTGCCGCCGCGCTCGGCCATCGCGTCCGCGAGCATGAGCACCGCATCGGTCGCATCCTGGGTGGTCTCCGGTGTCGCACAATCGCGCACCGCAAGCAGTGCGACAGCGTCCACGGGATCGCCGCACCACGCCACCGCCCGTGCGGCGGCGACGCGCACCTCGGCCGAGCCGTGAGACAGCATCTTGCGCGCGACGGGGAGGGCCTCCGCGTCTCTGAGCTGGGCGAGGGAGTTCAGGAGAGCTACCGTGAAGTCCGGATCACGCTCATCCACGGCCTCGCGGAGAGCACGCTTCGCTTCCGTTGTCGCGATGCGCTCGAGCGTCGTCCTTACGGGCTCCCGTTGCGCTGGATCATTGAGGAGTTCGCCAAGGGGGCCTATGTCGTACCCCTCAGGCACGACGACGGAGAGGCATCTGAGGATGTGCCGCCTCTGGCGCTCGCCTGTCTCCTGCGCAAGGCGCTCCAGTAGGAGCCGGGTGGCCTCGCGCGCGTCCGCCTCCTGACCCGGCCGCGCGGCCTGACAGGAGATGTCCCAGACCACGTTCTCGGCGGCCTTGGCGACGGTGGGGCTCTGGTTCGTGAGCAGCGGGAACAGGAGGGGGAGCGGCTCAACCCCGTAGCGCGGCAGGAGCGCGGCCGCCTCCACCCGAGCCGCCGGGTCGCCCTGCAGTGCATCGACGAGGGCGCGGACCGAAGGCTCTGCCATGACGCCGGGGATGAGCGCTGCCATGAGCGCCGCCATCGCCATTGTGTGTCTTACGCGCATCTCGGTTCTCCTGATCTCCTCCCTCCCACCGCACACGAGGGGAGGGACGGGGGGGAAGGACGGAATCACAAGTGCCACGGCGCGCGGTACGGCCGGCACAGGAGCCGGTTCGCGGCATCGTCGCCGATGAACCGCTCCCCATCGCCGTCCCACACGAGCTCGCGTCCGCAGTCGAGCGCGATCGCCGCAAGCAGGACAACGGACGTCGCGCGGTGCCCGAGCTCAACATCGCTGTGGGGGCGCTGCCGGGACCTGATGCACTCGAGGAAGTTCGTGTGGTGCGCGTCGACGTCGATCCACGGGTCGCCCGTCTCCTTGGTCTCGGGAATGCCAAGCGACTCCGGCTCGACCAGGAAGCTCCCGCGGTCCATGTACAACCTGCCGCCGGTGCCGTTGAACCGGATGCCGTAGCCCTTCCCTCCGGTCGTGTCCGAATGGCGCTGCTGCCAGGTGACGTTCGCTCGCCTGAACCTGTAGATGACCTCTAGGTCCTCGTAGTCGTCGCTGCCCGGCACTTCGCGGAAGCTCCCGCCGACCGCGGCCACGGTGAGGGGCCGGTCCTCTTGGAGGCCCCATAGGACGATGTCAATCAGGTGGACGCCCCAGTTGGTGAGCTCTCCGTTCGCGTAGTCGTGGAACGCACGGAAGCTGTACTGGCGCTGCGGGCTGTACGGCACCCAAGGGGCCGGTCCGAGCCATAGGTCCCAGTCGAGCCCGTCGGGCACCGAGCCGGGCGTCTCCGGGCCTGCCTGGCCGTTCGGACCGATCCAGCAACCCGCGGACGTAACCTGGCCGATCTTGCCGGACTGGACGATGCCGACCGCGTCCTGGAAGAGCTTCTGCGAGCGTTGCTGAGTGCCGACCTGTACGACCCGACCGTAACGCCGCGCCGCGGTCACCATCGCGCGTCCCTCGGCGATGGTGGTGGATAGTGGCTTCTCGACGTAGACGTCCTTCCAGGCCTGGCAGGCCTGGATCGTCATGAGCGCGTGCCAGTGGTCGGGGGTCGGGCTGAAGATGGCGTCGATGTCGTCGCGGTCAAGGACGCGCCGATAGTCCTGGTACCAGTCGCACTTCCCCCCGACCTTGTCGCGAGCCGCCTGGGCGCGCGGGGTATAGACGTCGCAGACGGCGACGACCTCCGAGTCAGTGCGTTTGACGAGGCTGTCGAGGTGCCGGTTGCCCATCCCGCCGCAGCCGATCAGGGCGAGGCGGATACGGTCGTTGGGCCCGGCCGCGCGCGCAGGCCGGGAACGCCCCAGGCCGGCCGCCGCGACGCCCGCGACAGCGCCCTTTCCGAGAGCCGACAGGAAGCGACCTCTGGTTAGCTTGCTGTTGTGAATCATGCCTACTCCTCCCGGATGGAGACCGTCCTAGAGCACACGTCGTTTCGGGCAGCGCCCGGCCCGGGCCTGCACGGGATCGGGGCGCAGCGGTCGTGACCCGGCGCGCACAGGCCATCTCGCATCGACCGACGAAGCCACCAGTGAAGGGACGTCGACGAGCGGAAAGGGAGGCGACACGATGCGCACATTCATCGCGGTACTCGCCGCACTGCTGATCGGAGGCATGGCGATGGCGGACCTCAATGCGAGGGACTACGGCGCGGTGGGCGACGGAGTAGCCGACGACACGGCGGCCATCCAGGCCGCGCTGGATGCTGCGGCTACTCAGGGCCCGGTCTGCGACCTTCCGGCGGGCTTGTACCGCCTCAACGGATCCCTCAACGTGCCGGCCGGGGTGACGCTGAAGGGCGCCTCGGGCGGCGTTCCCCACTCCGAACACCCTATCGGCACCGTGCTGCTCGCCTACGGCGGAGCGGGGGACGAGGATGGCACGCCGCTGGTGACCCTTCGTCCGAACGCGGTCATTCGGGAGATGACAATCCACTACCCGGAGCAGACCCTCCCCGATGTCGTGCCCTACCCCTGGACGATCCGTGTGGACGGAGAGCTCTGCCAGATCCTCGACATGACCTTCACCAACCCCTACAAGGCCCTTGACCTGGGGACGAACTGGAACGAGCTGCACACCGTGCGGAACGTGTTCGGCTGCCCGCTGAAGGTCGGGATCTACATCGACCAGTGCACCGACATCGGGCGGATCGAGAACGTCCACTTCAACCCCAACTTCTGGACCCGCATGGCCCTGGCGCCCGGATACCCCCGGGGCGGGGACATCAAGGCGTACCTGGAGAAGAACCTCGTGGGCTTCATGATCGGCAAGACCGACTGGGAGTTCATCTCGAACTGCTTCGTCATCTTCCCGCGCATCGGCTACCACTTCGATGACTTCGGCCACGGCCCGGGCAACGCGGTCCTCACCCAGTCGGGCAGCGACATCTGTCCGGTCGCTGTGCGCGTCGACCGCTCCCAGGGCCACGCGGGCGTGCAGTTCGCCAACGGCCAGTTCATGGGCACCATCGAGGTGGGTGAGGCCAACGAGGGCCCGGTGAAGCTCGCCAACTGCGGCTTCTGGCCCGTGGCGGAGACGGGTGTGCAGATCGACAAGCGCGGGCCGAGCACCCTCATGCTGACCTCGTGCCACTTCGCGGGCTGGGATTCGGCCGGCGAGGGTCTGCCCTGCATCCGCGCCTCCGGCGGCCGCCTCATGGTGAACGGCTGCGACTTCATGGAGCCCACGCCGACCGTTCTGTTGGAGGAG
>Ga0315280_10005271_pt1 | contig 18540 bp, 20 predicted proteins | sample YL17G06_40_MG_FD_203697 | JGI IMG/M metagenome (GOLD analysis project Ga0315280, IMG submission 203697) | Sediment microbial communities from Yellowstone Lake, YNP, Wyoming, USA - YL17G06_40 | ecosystem: Environmental > Aquatic > Freshwater > Lake > Sediment | place: USA: Wyoming | collected... | reverse complement strand
TAGAATTGCACGCCTGGTTCCGTCGTATCCACTTCCAGCACCCGGCCGGTGGTCGGCTCGAGGACGCGCGCGGCCAGCGCTAGTCCCGGGCCGGTTCGATTGATCACAAAATTGTGATCATAGCCGCCGCCCAGCACCAACTGTTCATCCTTCTGCTCGATGCGGGCGCCGATGGCGGTAGGCTGGCGAAAATCGAAGGGCGTGCCCACCACACTGCGCAGCTCACCCGTGGGGATGAGCGTCGCATCCACGGGCGTGAACCGGTCGGCACTGATCATCATCACGTGGCCTAGGATGTCACCCTTGCCGGCGCCGGCCAGATCGAAGTAGCTGTGATTCGTCAGATTCACAATGGTGGGCTTGTCGGTGGTGGCGTGGTAGTCAAAGATCAGTTCGTTGCTATCGGTAAGCGTGTAAGTCACCTTCACGGCGAGATTGCCGGCGTAGCCTTCCTCTCCGTCTGGGCTGGTATAGGTGAAGACGATGCCCACGCCGTCTTTGTTTTCGAATGACTGGGCGTGCCAAACGACCTTGTCGAAACCTTTCAGGCCGCCATGCAGACTATTGGGGCCGTTGTTTACGGCGAGTTTGTATTCGACCCCATCCAGCGTGAATCTTCCTTTGGCAATGCGATTACCGTAGCGGCCAATGATGGCGCCGAAGTAAGGATGCCCAGCCAAGTAGCCATCGAGCGAGTTGAAACCGAGCACAACGTCATCGAATGCGCCGCGCGCGTCCGGGACGCGCAGGGAGACGATGATCCCGCCGTACCTCATGGCGCGCACCTCCATACCGTGCGCGTTGGTGAGGGTGTACAGGTCCACGGCCTTGCCGTCCTGTGTCTTTCCGAATGCTTCTTTTTTCACCATGTGTTTCCTCGTCGTTGGAGATGCCCATCCGGTCATGGCCGCAAGGATCAGGCCTGCCAGGAGGAAAGATATTGTCACCGACGCCCAGCGCTTCCCTGCCCGCCGGACAGCGGATTGACCTTGGTACGAACAGTTCGGATTGGGTTGCATCGTGGGTCCGGATGACGACATAAAGTACTTACACACGCTTCCCCTCCATTGTTGCCAGCTTGAGGGCGCAGGTCAAGGGGAAGCTTAGGGACTGGAAGTCAGAATTCAGGAGTCAGGAGACAGAAAGCGGGGCAGAAGAAAAGCGGACGAAAAGGAAGCGGCGATCAGGGGACCATTGGTCAAGCCTGATCGCCGCCGAGCCGCACAAGGAAGAACGGCAGGAAGTGCTTCTACTCGCTATTCGCTACGACCTACTCCCCTCATTCCTGCCGGGTAAGGGTCGGTGTCGCTCCGGCACGTTAGTCGCTGAACACGATGGCTTGGCTCGACCCCGCCAGCCGGATTTCGCGGATAATGCGGGTGCCGTCCGCGGCTTCGTCAAAAAGGACGGCGTTCTGCGTGAACTTCCTGCCGGCATCCACCAGCCGCCCCTGGACTGTGGCAACTGCGTTGTTCTTCTTGGCCAGGGTGACGGTTGCTTCCGGGCTGCGGTTAACCCAACTGACGGTGTACTCCCCCTGAGCGAGCGGAGTCCCCTTCAGCGTCATGTCGTACCGCAACACCAGCTTGCGCGAGCCGTCGGCAAAGGCCGCAGCGCTCGCCACCAAAGCCAGCGTCAGTGTCAGGATTACTGTCACCAAATGGTTTCTCTTGTTCATAGTCGACCTCCTTGTCGATGTTTTGAATTCAGGCTTCATAATCTTTTGTTGGCCACCGTCGCCGCGAGCCGCCGCCTGTCTTCCTGCATCCTCCACCACGGCCACGTTACGAGGCCCACTTTGGCCTTAAGTACGCAGAAGTTCAATGCAACGCGCATCAAACGCAGGCTCTATGTGGGTAACCGGCTAATTCATTGATGGTCAATGACTTAGAGTTCCTGGTAACACGCCGTGGAGGCCAAGGGTCGGGGTCGGGAGTCGGGAATAGGGAGTAGCGAATAGGGAAGAGCGGAAGTCTGAGATTTGAGAGGCGAGCTCGGTGACTTCTTGACTTGGGGTTGAGGCATTGAGGGCGTTCTGGCGGGATAGACCCGGCGCTACATGAACCGTGCGTAGGAGCGCAAGGCCTGCGCCCCTTGGGCTCCGCAGGGGCGAAGCATCCCGGCATGCCGGGACGGGGGCCACCACGTAGCGGCCGCTTCTCCGCAGGGGAAGGACATGGATAGCCGTGGGTGAAACCCACGATCGGCTAGGCTTTGCAACCGCCCGCTAGTGGCTGGGTGCGAGCTGGGGTGCCGTCGAGGGGCCCGTGGCCGCGACGGGTTGCGGGGGTGGCCCGTAGGGCATGACGATCCAGGCGATGATGTAGGCGATGAAGCCCCAGCCCAAGAACAGGGCCGCCATCAGCCACACCAGGCGGATCAACGTCGGATCCAAGTCGAAGTACTCAGCGAAGCCGGCGCAGACCCCCGCAATCTTCTTGTCCTGAAACGACCGCGCCAGTTTCTTCTTCGCAGAAACCGGCGTGAACAGCGCCGTGCCGCAATTGCAGCAGAAATTGGCTCTTTCCTTGTGCTCTTTCCCGCACTGAGGACAGAACATAGGCCCCTCCCTCAAGCTTCACGCTTCTTCTAGCTATCAGTACGTCCTACCGCTACGAAAAGTTTCCCGACATTTGCGCCGCCGCGGCTCCAGGCAATCGGAAGGGACACTCTGGCAAACGGGTAAGATGGCACGGATAAATCCGTGCCCTTCCGCACCCCCGGGATGACTGGTGAATAATCCAGGTTGAGGCGCAGCAGGCTCCCTAAGAACAGGGTTGCACATCGAGCCCAGAGGATGGGAAGCGCCGCACCGTCACAGAGCGGAAGTTGCCTTGCCGGGATTCCGCTAGAATGGCTTGATGATTCTCTTGAAGATGTGCAGGCGGCCCTTTTTCTTCTTCGGTGCCGGTGCTTCGGAGGTGGCGCTACTCTTTTCGGGGGTCGAGCTTGCCGCCTTCTCGGTGCCAGTTGGCGAGCCGGAGGCCGCATTCTTGTCGGAGCTGGCGGTTGCGCCGGAGGCTCCACTGGCGGCAGGTTTGGTATCCACCGGTTGGCCGGCGGAGAGGCTCGCGTCACTGACCGGCTGGGCCACTACACTCGTGGTAGCCGACGCCGGGGCAGTGCCGGTGGTGGCCACCTGCGCCTCGCTGGGGGGCGGGGCCCCCAGCCGCACGGGACCGTGCCGCGTCGTGCTCGTGTCCGGACGGCTCGACAGCATTCCGCCCAGCCGGGAGAATATGTCCCGGCCCGGTTTGTGAGTGGCATCCGCTTCAGCGCGGGCCCGCATGGCCTTCGTCGGGCGTGGGATGGGCTGCTTCATGGCGGTGAGCCGTTCTTTCGCCTCCTCCACGTATTCGCCCAGCGGATGGTCGGTAAGGATGCGGGCATAATAGGGGATCGCCTCGTTGGCCTTCTTCATGCGCTCGAGAGACTGGCCCAGGTACCAGAGCGCGTTATCAGACTGGCTGAAGTTGGGATAGCGATCAACGATCTCCTGATACCGGGAGCGGGAAGCCGGCCACACGCCCCGCTGATAGTAATACTGGGCAATCTTGTAATCGCCCTGTGCCAAGACTTCCTGGACCTGCCGGAGCCGGTTCTTGACGCGGGACTTGAGGCGGTTGTCAGGATACTTGAGCAGGAACTCTTTGAATTCCACTTCCGCCAGCCGCGCCTCCACCCGGTCGCGATCGGCTTTCGCCATCATGCGATAGTGGGCCATGCCCACCCGGAACTGGGCCTCCGGGGCCTCTGGCGCCGTGGGGAAGAAGGTGATGAAGTCTTTGTATTCCGCGTCGGCTTGGGTCAAACCGGAAACAGAGCCCTCGTTGTAATAGGAGTCGGCGATGGCGAGTTTGGCTTTGGCCAGGTACTCGCTATCGGGGTAGGTATTGATCAGGGTCTGCAAGGTCAGGCGGCCCACATCGTACCGGCCGCGCCGGATCTCGGCGGTGGCCCGCTCGTAGAGAATCTTGTCGGGTTGGTCCCCAGGATTCAGTTGGGTGGAGGGTTCGCGGTGCCGATGAAAGATGCAGCCGGGCAGGAAGGCAACGGCCAGGACAATCCAGAGTGATAGACCCAGGCTGCGCCCCGCAGTCTTACCGTTCATTCCCTTAATCAAAGACAACCCCCCAAACCTACGCGCGGGCGATTCCCCCAGCTTCAGCAGCGATGCGGATCAGGTCGGCCAGATGCTTTCCTGGCTCATCATGAATAAAGATGGCAGAACCGACCACAAGGATGTCTGCCCCCGCGCGAACTAAATCCGCTACCTGCTCCGCTTCCAAACCGCCTTCGACCGCGAGGGCAAAGTTCAAACCCCGTTCCTCCCGTAGGCGAGCCGCCGCCCGGACCTTGGCCAGGGACCCGGGGAGAAAGCGCTGGCCCCTCAAGCCGGGATCAGCAGTGAGAATCGTCACGGAATCGACCTCGGCCGCCACCTCGTCCAGCAGGGCCAGCGGGGTGGCGGGATTCAACGCCACACCAGCCCTGGCGCCCTGCCCGCGGATCAGATCGAGCACCCGGTGCAGATTGATGGTTGCTTCCGCCTGCACCGAAAGCCGGTCGGCGCCCACCTCGATAAAGTCCGCCACGAACCGCTCCGGCCGCTCGACGAGGAGATGCACCTCCAGGATCAGATCCGTGGCTTTCCGCAGGCTCGCGACAACCGGTTGGCCCACCGTCAGGTCCGGCGTGAAGTGGCCGTCCATCACGTCCACGTGCACCATGCTGGCACCGGCGTCCTTGACGATCTCTAAAGTCTCCGCCAGCCGGGTGAAATCTGCGGCCAGTAATGAAGGTGTAATCCACGCCATACCTTACGGGTTCACCGTAGTGAGTCAAGTTGGTTTTCGTAGCGGTGGTCCCCGACCGCTGAACCGGGGTCGATCTCGACAAAAGGCATCGGGACGGGTCGACCGCCGGTACAGCAAACTCGCCCCCTACCGGGTCCACAGCGGCCTCCCCCGTGAGACGCAAAACCTAGACTACCACATCTTGGCCGTCGGCGGTAAGTCTTGCTGTTGACGGTAGTGTCCTAATTTGGCGGTCGGCGTGTAAATGGCACCAGCATTGCGGTCTTGCGTGCATACGCATCATAGGCGTCTTCGCCGAGTTCTACTCGCAAGAAGCGTTCCTCCCGTCGCGCTTTTGTGTAGAAGGCGAAGGTTAAAATAGCGGCCCCAAACAGTGCGAAAGAAGTTCCTTTCTCGATGGCGGTTGCGAACGCGGCAAAGATGAGGCCCAAATACATCGGATGGCGTACGAGGCGATAAGGGCCTGTATCGACGATATGGTGACCAGCCTTTTTAGTCAGCCAGTCCGACCAAAGGCGCCCCAGGTGAATGCGCGCCCACCAGACGAATAAAAATCCGGTGGCTGTCAGTGCCACCAATATCCATTTCAGTGCAGCGTTAATGTGCCAAAACTGCACTTGCGCGTAGTAGTGGCGGTTTGAGAGTGGCGCAAGCAAGAGAGTCGCGCTGGCGTAAAAGAGAATGCGGAAAGCAATATCGGCAACAATACCACCCCTTTTCTCAGTGCGGTTGGACCAAAACGCCGCGACCCCCCATGACGCCAGCCAAGCAACCCAGAGCACTATTATCGTCCCCTCCGGCGTCATACGATCCTCCCGCGAAGTATGCTCCACCAATTCCTGAAGCGTTCACAGCCTGTCAGAAACGCCCGCTGCCATGTCAGGGGTAACGCGAAGGCTCTTGGCGGCCCTGGCTGGCAAACTAGGACACTACCCTGTCGGCGGAATCTACGAAGATCAGTCCTGGTTGCCAGCATGGCTATGCTGAGCGCAGGTCTCTCCGACGGCTCCCGTCACTTTTTCGGATATCCCACCGTCTGCGCGAGCGTGATCTTCTGCTCCGGGCGCAGCTTCATCAACTTGGCCAGCGCTGTCCGATCCACGGTGCCGCGAACGACCGTCGCCAGCCCCTCGGAGGCGCAGAAGAGGTAGACATTCTGCGCGATGAAGCCGGTGTCGGCGGCCGTGTAAAGGTCCCGATCTTCGGCGGAAACCCTGCCGGTCTTGGCGAGGTCCGCCACATATACAAGGTCCACAGGGGCTTCCTTTACAAACGGCTGCATCCCCGTCGCGGCGCGGATGTCCTCCGCCAGAACCGGGCTCAGCCGGTGCGCCTTCGCGTCATAGACATATAGTCCGTCAGCGGTGGCCACATAGATGTCGATCTCCTGCCAGTTCACAGCCGAAGGGGCCGTGCGCTTGCCCGAATCGGGGCGATTCACTCCGAAGGCGGCCCAGAGCAGATTTGAGAGCACCTGCGCCGGCAGCTTCTCCGGGCTGAACGCACGCGACGTGCTGCGATCCTTCAGGACCTGCATCAGCGGCCGGCCGATGTCCAGTTGCGGTTTGGGAAGCTCGATGGATTTCAGCTCCTGCGCCGCCGCTGAGACCGGAAAAGCGACAAGCAACACCCACAGAAAACAGACCGTCCGAAACAAGGGTCTCTTCATATGACTCCTTTCTAACCTTCGCTGTTTGCGAGGCTAACGGCAGGATTTTATCCCCAAGTTTGTACAATTTCGAGATTTTTGTGCCCCCGCTGCAGCTCGCCGCCGATTGCGGCCTTTGCTGCGCTGGCCAATGAGACGAAGCGGCACGAGAGGTCTTCGCATAGAAGCCCAAACGGAAGGCCCCCCTCCTATCGAAGGACGAGAATTAGTAGGACTAACAATACGGCGTTGATGGCGTGGGCCGCGTAGCAGAGGGGACAGTGAAGGTGTAAGACGCGCCACAGAGCATGGATCAGATAGAAACCCAGCAAGACCGCGCCTACGCCGACCACAATCAACAACCCCGCCGTGCCGCGCAGCCACGCGGTGGCTGCGACGGCGGGCGACCCACCCCCGCCCGCCAAAGTCCACCCAATCAAGCTGAGGTAGTACACGCCGCCCAGCACAGAGTTGGGCACGCCGAAGATGCGCGCATACGGGGTTCGCACCACGGTAACGCAGTTTGAACTCTCCGGGGCGCACAGCGCCGAGGGTACCCAGCGGGCCTTCTTCACGCGGCCGTAGTAGGCCAGCGTGAAATAAAGCGCGTCGAGGAGACCGGCCAGAGAGAGAAGCAGAATCAGTCCGCGGAGGACCACTTGGAAGTCAGCCTCCTCAGCTTCAAGTCGTCTCTTGTGAGCAATCAGCAGTTAGCCGTCAGCAATCAGCTATCAACGGTCAGTAGTCAGCTGTTGGTTGTTGGTTGTCCGTTGTCGGTTGTCAGTTCCCGCTCAGCGGTGGGTTCTTCTCTGGTTTCTGTTTTTTAATTTCTAGTTTCTAATTTCCAGTTTCTATTTTCTGTTTTCTGTCTGCTGACTCCTGTCTCCTGACTTCCCCTTTCTGCTTACTGCCAACTGCTTATTGCCTACTGTTCTTCCCTAGCCCCCAGCCCCTAGTCCCTAGCCCCTATTCTCTCCCGTCCACCGAAACTGCTGGGGCTGTTCGAGGTCGAGGTGGGCGAGCACGCGGCAGCAGAACTGCACCACGAGGTCGTCAATCGTCTGCGGCCGGTGATAGAAGGACGGCATGATGGGAAAGATGTCGGCGCCGGCGGCCTGCGCGCGCAACATGTTTTCGAGGTGCACGCGGCTGAAAGGCGTGTCGCGGACGGCAAGAATCAGCTTGCGGCGTTCCTTCAGGCACACGTCTGCCGCGCGCTCGATGAGCGTCGCAGCGATGCCATTGGCGATCTGCGCCAGGCAGCCGGTGGTGCAGGGGATCACCACCATGCCATCCACTCGATAGGAGCCGCTGGCAATCGAGGCGCCGATGTCGGAATCCAGCAGGTAGATGATCTTGTGCGGGGGGCGGCCCAGCAGGCGCGTCGGAATCTCCGCAATCCGGGAAAAATCGAAATCAAGCTCGTCCCGCAGCACTTTCAGACCGCTCGCGGAGATCACCAGATGGATCTTCTCCACGCGCGCATCGGCTTCCAGCATCTGCAGTATTCGCCGCGCGAACACCACGCCGCTGGCGCCGGTGACCCCGACAACCAGACTCTTACCAGCCTCTCCTTGCCGCAAGCCCTCGTCGGACATCGACCGCGATGTTAGCCGCCTTTTGCGCGGGAAGTCAAGGCAGGCGCGGGATTTAACTGCTATACTCCGGGGAGATGTAGGGGCAGACGGCGCCCGCAGCGGGGCGCACGCCGCGCGCCCCTACAACGAAACAATCCGTCGCAGGGTAACCTGGCCATCGTCCCTATCGGGTCGATGGCAGGGAGGCGTGACATGACGGCAGAAGAAATCACCAAGTTGCTCGAGCAGGTTCGGCGCGGCAAGCTGCGCGTGCGCGACGCCGTGGAGCGCCTGCGCCACCTGCCCTACGAGGACCTGGGCTACGCCAAGATCGATCATCACCGCACGCTACGCCAGGGATTCCCGGAGGTCATCTTCGCGCGCGGCAAGACGGCGGCGCAGGTTGAGGCCGTGGTCCGCCGGATGCTCGCGAGCCGGGTGAACATTCTGATTACGCGGGGGGATGCCGCTCTTTACGAGCGCCTGCGGCAGGTGGACGCGCGCGCGGAATTCTATGAACTCTCCGGCGCCATCGTCATCCGGCAGGACCGGAAGATTCGCGGCAAGGGCAAAATACTGATCGTGGCGGCGGGCACCTCGGACCTGCCGGTGGCGGAAGAAGCCTTGGTGACCGCCGAAGCCATGGGGAACCGCGTGCAATCGCTCTACGATGTGGGTGTGGCCGGCATCCATCGGCTGCTCGGGGAAAGCCGCCACCTGCGCGAAGCAAGGGTCATCGTCTGCGCGGCGGGCATGGAGGGCGCGCTGCCCAGCGTCGTGGGCGGCATGGTCGGCGTGCCGGTCATCGCCGTGCCCACCAGCGTCGGCTATGGCGCCAGCTTCCGCGGTCTGGCCGCCCTGCTCGGCATGCTCAATAGCTGTTCGCCCAATGTTTGCGTGGTCAATATCGATAACGGCTTCGGCGCAGGATATTTGGCGAGCGTAATCAATCGGCTGTAGCGCCGGCCTTCAGGCCGGCATGCTCGACTTGAGGGAGCGAGAATGGCTACACGTCAAGCGCGATACTTGCTCGGTGCGCGTGAGAAGAAAAAATACGTGGTACTCTCCCTGGCGCAGTACAAACGACTGCTCGAGGACCTCCACGACCTGGCTGTGGTGGCGGAGCGGCGCAACGAAATCCCCGTCAGCCTTGCCCAGATGAGGCGTAGCCGCAAACACCATCGCTCGCATAGCATCCGGTTGAAGAGACTGATTTGAATTGCACTTGATTCCGGCGGCTTGCAGGTATAGGATTTGCTTGGACGCGGGTGAGCCTGGACCAAAGAGTTGGGCATAGGGCGATGAAAGCCCAACCGCGCAGGTTGTGCTTCGGCACAGAAAAGTCGCTTCCCCATTAGGACCCCGCGTCCTCTCTTTTCCCCCCACAATCCTGAGAACGCAAAGTACTCAGTCGTGGCGCACGCCGCGACGGTGTTCTCAGGTCGCCGTGGCGACCGGCATATGGTGGCCCAAGGCGTGAGCCTTGGGAATAGAGGTCGTGAGGAACTCGCGCGAGCCCCGCTAGGGGCGACAGCCGAAAGCCCTCAATCAAACACGTGTCGCGGGTCGAAAGGAATGCCAGACCTCTTGAGGAAGGTCATAACTTCCTCTTGGAAAGTCCTCTTCCGATGGTGCTCTTCCTGCCTCGTGATATAGTCCAACACTCGCTGGCGATTCGAGGGACTTACACTGAAAGCTGTGTAGCCTTGCTGCCAGGCAAAGTCCCGCTGGTTCGCAAAGCGTTCGTGGACCCATCTAGACGAGTTGGCTTTTGTTTTTTCGATGATGTCCGCAAGAGGGAGGCGCGCCGGAAGGACGAACAGCATGTGAACGTGGTCGCTAGGCCCGTTAACGAGCAACGGCTGGCAGCATAGGCGTTTGAGGATGCCGCCCATGTATGAAAACAGCTCAGTTCGGAGTTACTGGTTCAGTGTGGGCTTGCGCTCGCGCGTGCTGAACAGCGCGTGGATAAGGATATCTGTAAACGTGTGTGGCATGGATGTCGCCCCTGCGGGGCTTAAGTAATTATGGCGAACTCGCTTCCCCATGGCTCACGCCATGGGCCACCATATAGCGCCCGCCGAGGCGGGCGACAGCGGCGCGCGTCATGGGCCGAGTGGGGCTAGCCCCGCTAGGAAGAAACCCCACCGGCTGACGCAGGCCTTTTCAGGTCTGGGATGCTTGGGGCGCACGCCATGCGCCCCTACTTCCCAAACACTCGCTTGAAGATCTCATCCACGTGTTTCAGATAGCGCTCGACATTGAAGACCCGCCCAATTTCACTGGGCTTGAGGTAGCGGCGGATATCCGGGTCGCGCTCGACGAGCGTGCGGTAGTCCTCGCGCGTCTCCCAGACCTGCATGGCGTTGCGCTGCACCCAGCGGTAGGCTTCTTCGCGCAACGCGCCTTTTTCCACCAGGTCGAGCAGCAATTGGCCGGAGAAGATTATTCCCTTGAGCATGACCAGATTCTCGCGCATGCGCTCCGGGTAGACGAACATCTGGTCCACGAGCTTCGCAGTCTTGCCCAGCAGGTAATCCACCAGAATGGTTGAATCCGGCAGGATGACGCGCTCGACCGAGGAATGGGAGATGTCGCGTTCCTGCCAGAGGGCCACGTTCTCGAGTCCCGCCTGGGCGTTGGCCCGCACCACGCGCGCCAGCCCGCAGATTTGCTCGGAGGTGACCGGGTTGCGCTTGTGCGGCATGGCGGAGGAACCTTTTTGTTCCGGCGAGAAGTATTCCTCGACCTCGCGCACCTCAGTGCGTTGCAAGCCGCGGACTTCGAGGGCGATCTTCTCGAGCGTGGCGGCGATCACCGCCAGCGTGCAGAGATAAAACGCGTGCCGGTCGCGCTGGATGATCTGGGAAGAGACCGGCGCGGCTTCGAGACCCAGCCGGGCGCAAATCTTCTTTTCGAGTTTGGGACTGAGGTGGGAAAAAACCCCGACGGCACCCGAGAGTTTGCCCACGCGCAGTTGCTCCGCCGCGTAGGCCAGCCGTTCGGTGTTCCGCTCGTTTTCGGCGTACCAGATGGCGAGCTTGCAGCCGAAGGTGATGGGTTCGGCGTGGATGCCATGCGTACGGCCGATCATCGGCGTGTGCTTGAACTCGATGGCGCGCTTCTCCAGGACTTCGCCCAGCCGCCGGAGTCCATCCAGCAACAGTGCCGACGCCTCACGTATCAGCAACCCCAGCGCGGTGTCCACCACATCGTAAGAAGTCAGCCCGTAGTGGAGGTAGCGCCCTTCGGGGCCGATGTTCTCCGCGACGTTGGTGGTGAAGGCGATGACGTCGTGCTTCACCTTCTTCTCGATTTCGAGAATCCGCTCGACGTCAAAGCGGCCCTTCTTACGGATGGCTTCAGCGGCGCGCAGGGGAATGAGGCCGGCTTCGGCCTCCACTTTTGCCGTGGCGATTTCCACCTCGAGCCATTTGGCAAAGCGGTTTTCGTCGGTCCAGATGCGGCCCATCTCCGGGCGGGTGTATCGAGGGATCATGGCATTTCCGATTTTTGATTTTGGATTTCCGATTTCCGGCGATGTCGCGCGGGCCGAGCATGACCTGCGTCTCCGGCAGAACAAAACCGCCGCTCCGCAGGAAATCGAAGATGCCATCGTATCACAAGCGGTGGGGACTAGGGACGGGGGGCTGGGGGTTGGGGAAAAGCAGAAGACAGGAGTCAGAAGTCAGAAGCGGAGGCAGCGAAAGAGCAACCCGCTAGACTGGAGGCTATTTCCAACCAGATATAAGGGCTTGATTTTGCAGTAGTTGTTTTTGCTTTGGAGGGGGGTCGTGAAGGTGAGTGGCGCCAGGGGGAGATCATATCAGTATCGCTTCTTGCGAGACACGGTAGGCTCTGCGAACTGGAGGTTGTCAACGAGAGCGGTAACCCTGTTCCGCAGTCGTGGCGAGAGATTTCGCGCGAGACGCTTAAGTTGTCCGATTACTGGCCGTAGCTACTGATGGGCGGCCAGCTTGCCACGGCGAGCGCTCGACGATCTTGCGCACCACCGAAGAGTCATCGACGATCAAAACCCGCGCTTTCCTCATCGCTCATCCCTTCGCCCCCTGGTTTTCATAGCCAAACGACGCCGAACTCCCCCGGCCGAACAGCCCCGGGTTGCCCAGCGCCAGCAATCGGACTAGACGCAGAGAGTCGGTCTCCAGCCCTTCGGCCAGGCGTATTCTCTCCTCGGGCCCCAAGCTGGGGAGGCAGATGCGCAGCGTGTCGTCGAACGGCCGTTGGTCGGTCGAACGGAGCTGGGGTCTTTCCCCTCCCAGCTTTATCCCGTGCTTCTGGCAGAATTGGTCCGCCGCCGCCACAATCCCCACCAGGTGGAAATCGCACTCGGCCTCGGGCGGATTATGGTGGTTCTGAAAGACGTCGATCAGCACCGGCGAGAAGTTCCAGGAGATACCCATCCAACGGCCGACCTCACAATGGTCTAGCCCGAAACGTTCCTGCTCGGCTTGGATCGACTCGCCGCCCCCGAGCCAATTCAGGGCGTTCTTGGCTTGGTTCCGATGGGCGATGGTGAGTAGGGGCAGGACCCCGATGTCGTGCAGCAAGCCCGCCAGATAAGCCTGTTCCGGCCGGGAGTAGGCGGTCCACCCGGCGATGCGTTCGCTGAGGATTGCCGTCAGAAGACTGTGCAGCCAGAAGGACTGGACGAGCGACGCCGAGAGATGATTGCCGACGTATTCGACTAGCGAAATCTTCAGTACCAGGGTGCGCAGGCGCTCCGTCCCCAGCAAAATCACCGCATGCTCGATGCTCGAGACCTTCTCCCGAAGGCCCAGCAGCGTCGAACTACACATACGGATGACCTGCGCCGCCAAGCTGGGGTCGCGGCGGATCACTTCTCCCACTCGCTTCAGGTCTACGGGTGAGGCACTGAGCAACCCGTTTAGCTCGAAGACGTAACTGGGGAGTGTCGGGAGGCCCTCGGCAAGGGCTGCCCGGAGGCGGGCCATTCTAATGTGGTGCTCCGCGGTGCTTTCGTATCCTGCCGGTCGTGGCAAAGCCGGGTTCGCCGGGACGGTAGGCGTCAAAGTGTCTTGGGGTGCCTGCATCTCGACCATCCATAGTCCACATCGGCAAGCGGGAAGAGGGCTTTAGGGGGAAGGCGACGGAGCCGGGTTTGGCTTCGGCGCTTCGTCCCTGGGCGGCGCGAGAGGGCGCGTCCATTTCGTCCTGATTCAGAATCTGGTCCAGGCGCTATTCCTCTGGGCCGGAGCGGTGCGGGTGGCCGCGAGTCTTTCCGGGCCGCGCGACTCGAGCAGTTCCCGCAGGCGCGCCCGCAGCCGAACAAGCGAAGCGGAGTGGATCTGCGACACTCGGGCCTCGCCCACCCCCAGGACGGCCCCCACTTCTTTCATCGTCAGTTCCTTGTAGTAGTAGAGCGCGAGCACCTGCCGCTCGCGGGGGGACAAATCGGCGACGGCCTGGGCCACCAGGGCCTCCATTTCCGATTCCAGACACAGTTGGAAGGGATCCTGCTGGGCCTCGTCGGCCAGGCGGCTGAGGGCTGGCTGCTCCTGTCCGTCCTCCGCAAATTCCGCCTGCAGGCTTCCCAGATCCAGGCCGCGCAGGTCGATCAGCAGGCGGCGCAATTCCTCGAGCTTGATGCTCAGTTCGACCGCCAGTTCTGTCTCGGTGGCGGACCGTCCCAGGCGGCCACGGAGTCGCTGGTGCGCCTGCTCGAGCTGGCGGGCCTTTTTCCGCAGCGGACGCGGGCTCCAATCAAGTTCCCGTAGGCTGTCCAGAATGGCGCCCTGGATCCGATACTTGGCATAAGACTTTAATTCGATGTTCTTGCTCGGGTCGAACTTGGGCAATGCTTCCATCAGGCCGAGTACCCCGGCGTGCACCAGGTCTTCGAGCGGCACATGTTGGGGGAGGCGATCGTGAATGCGGCGCGCGATGTAGCGCACCTGGGGAAGCTGCTCCATCAACAACTGCTCCCGTTCAGCCGGGGCCAGATGCCACACGGTCCCGTAGGCTTGCTTTGCCGCCTGGAGATGGGCCTGATTCTTCCCGGCCTCCGAGGCTGGGTTTTCCGTGTGATTCATCGGATCACCCCCCTAGACTGGATGGGAATCGCCGCCGGGATCTCCGTCGGGGAGCGCGCGACCAGCTTGGGCAGGAAGGGCTCAAGCAACCGGCGCAGATGGAAACGCGCCGGGCTGTTGCAGCGCAAGACCGGGCGGGCGACGGAAAACTGATCGCCGACCAGATGTCGCAATCCTTCCCGAACGCGGCGAAGGAAGGACGGTTGCAGCGCCGTGGTGCGGCTGCCGGCTGCCGGGGAATCAAACGCCTGGTTGATCTGCTCCTCCACATCTGGCGCGGATTCAACGGACTAGAGTCCAAGCAAGTCGTCCTCCATACTCCGTGCGAACAAGCAGCTTCCCAGGGTAATCTTCGAATGGGCCAAGACCTTTGTTTTCTTGGGGTTGCATCGACATGAAAAATCGATGGAACGCGAATGCTCTGAACGACGGCTGGCGTCTGATCCCAGTATAAGAGGATCTAATTAGAAGCTTCTCAGGGGAGGCGGGGCCCGGTATCTCACGCCGAGGGCTTGAGAGACGGGGCGTCAAGGCAGGGGTTCGGGGAGGTCAATTACCGCTTCAGGTTGATAGCTTCCTGGGTCACCTAATCCGCAGGGGTAATGGCGCGGGCATTGGCCTGATAGCCGCGCTGCGCCGAGATGAGCAGGGCAAACTCGTGAGCGATATCCACCTTCGAGGCCTCGAGGGCGGCGCGCATGCGTTCGTTTTCCTTCAGGCGGCGGCTCAGATTGTGGTTGGTCCGCTCCAGTTCGCGATGGAGTTTGGCGACCGCGGCTTGCCGTTGCGCGGAGGAGATGCCGAGCGAGTCCGCCACCTAGGTAAAGGACGTAAACACTTCCGCCAGCGAGCGCTCCGCCACGGAGGCTTCCCGGGGGACACCGAACCTTTTCTGCCGAGTTGTGAGCAAAGGCTGCATGGCGCTGCTCGGCCTGGCAAGGTCGGTGCCAGCCTCACGCGCCCAATCGAAGTTTTCTCTGAGATGTCCTCGTCTCACCAGGTAAGGAGAAGTGCTCGGGTAGCAATTCCGTTCCGGCTTCGGACAAAATGAAACCGCGTTCGACCATGTGCTTCAGTTCCCGCACATTGCCCGGCCAAGCATAGCGTTCCAGCGACTCGGCAGCGGCCGCCGAAATACGTTTGCTGGCGACGCCGGCCTCCGCGCAGAAGGTCTGGAGATAGTGCGTGGCCAGAGGCAGGATATCCTCCCGGCGCGCCTGCAAGGGTGCCAGCTCAATGGGGAACACCGCCAGCCGGTAATAGAGATCCTCCCGGAGGCGTCCTTCGTCCACGCGCCGGTTCAGATTGGCGTTAGTCGCCGCGATCACGCGCACGTCCACGCGGAAGACATCGGTGCTGCCCAGGCGCTGGACCTCGCCTTCCTGCAAAAACCGTAGGAGCTTGACTTGCATGCTGAGCGGCAGCTCTCCGACTTCGTCCAGGAGCAGAGTCCCTCCGTGCGCGGCCTGGATGCGTCCGAGCCGGGATTGAAAGGCTCCGGTGAACGCGCCGCGGACGTGACCGAACAACTCGGCTTCGAGCAACGTCTCGGGAATGGCCGCGCAATTGATGACCACGAAAGGGTTGCGGGCGCGGGGCCCGAGCTGGTGGATGGCGCGCGCCACCAGTTCCTTGCCGGTGCCGGTTTCGCCGATCAAATAAACCATGGTGTGTCGCGGCGCCACCAACCGTGCCAGCCGATACACCCGGCGCATGGCTTCACTCGTGCCCAGCATTCCCGGCAAGGGTTCTTCCTGCGGCCCGGGCGGACGCCGGCCCGGATGCACGACGGTTCGCTCCTTTGCCGGAGGGCTGGATGCGAGGGCTTGTAGCCCCTCGTCGAAAAGATCCCGCCACCGCAAGAAACAGGACTCACCCTGCCACTCCCAGGGCTTGCCGGTCTCCGGGTCCAGCACGAGGATCTCGACTTCGGGGTGATGGGTGCGAACGATTTCGATGAGTTCACTCACGTGCAGGTCGGGAAGCCAGCGGTCCAACAGGAGGGCACGGCAGCCTCCTTCCTCAACCTTTGCCAACGCCTCGGCGCCCCCCAACGCCTCCTGTCCGATCCAGTAGCGCGATTCAAGCCTCTTCAGGACTTGCTGCCTGAAGTATGGGTTGGAACTGGCCACGACGGCTGCCGCTTGTTCTCCCCCGGCAAGTTTCGAGCAGTTGTGATTCATCGTCCGGGCCTTTAATGCGAAACTCATTTATACGCGGCAAAGTTAAGAAATGGCTTAAACCATCATTAGATTTTTCTTGTTTTCTGGTAGCCCCGAAGAAGACGGCGGGGGGGGCCCGCCGCCAGTTTCCCTTCTAGGGGCTGGCCGGCCGGGAGACGCTTGCCGCGACGTTCTGCGGAGGGGCAAGGCCGGCGAGAGGGAGACAAATGCGGCAGTGGCCTGCCAGCGTGAGTGGCCCATCGGCAAGGACGGTGCCGCCCATGCTGCGAATGAGTTGAGTGGCGATCAGCCACTCGAGCCCGCTGCTTTCCTTGATCGCGTCCAAGCTGGGTATCACCGGATTTAACGTGGTCTGCGGCCCGAAGGGAGGAAGTGCCGGGGCTTCCTTGTTGCTTCGGATTTCTACGCAACTGTGCTCGCCTGTCCGCAGAAGTTCGATATGCGCAGTTCCTCCTTGAGGTTCACGTTGGATGGTGCAGTAGATGATCCTCGTCAAAGCCTGCTGGAATCGCTTGCGCGGCACCCACGCTTGGACATCCTCAGCCGGATGCAGTTCTAGTCCTACTTTGCGAGCCTCCGCCAGAGGCCGGAGATTCTCTATGACCTCGTGGGCCAGCTCGCCGATCCAGACGGGTTCGGCTTCCCCGGCGCCGTCCTCCGCCTCCGCCAATTCCTGCAACAAGCGGACCCGGCGGACCATCTCTTGCCCTTGTTCCAGCGCCTCTTGCACGCACAGGCGCAGTTCACCAGGTTCCTGGGCTGTCAGGAGCGAGAGTTCGAGCGAGCCGCACAGGGCCGTCAAGGGCTGGCTCAACAAATGCGTAACGTTCGTCAGGAGGGTGGGGGGATAGGGGGGCGCCGGGGCCCCCGCGGGTGGCAGAGGGTGCCCACCGGCCCTGCCCCCCGGTGTCTGACTCGGCCGGCGCCGCCGTTGGGAATCGGCGGTGGGTCCGTTAGGCCTGAAGATCTTTGGGGTTCGCATCGTGTCCTGCTACTCGGAGTTTTTCTTGCCAAGCTGGTAACCCGCGCCGCGGATGGTGTGCAGCAATTTGGGTTCGAAGTCGTGGTCGATTTTCTTGCGCAGATAGTTGATATAGACATCCACGACGTTGGTCATCGTATCGAAGGAGAAATTCCAGACGTGCTCGATGATCATGGCGCGGGTGACACACCGCCCGGCGTTGCGCATCAAGTATTCGAGCAGGGCAAACTCCCGCGGCGTCAGTTCAATCGTACGGCCCGCGCGCACGACCGAACGCTCCGCCCGGTCCATCTCCAGGTCGGCGACCCGCAGCTTCACTTCCGCGGGCTGGCCGCTCCGGCGCAGCAACGCCCGCACGCGGGCCGCGAGTTCCGTGAAGGAAAAGGGTTTGCTGAGGTAGTCATCCGCCCCCAAGTCGAGGCCCTTCACCCGGTCCTCGACCGCGCTGCGGGAAGTCAAAACCAGGATGGGAAGGAAGGCCTTCTTGGTGCGGGCATGTCGCAACACCTCGAGACCATCCAGCCGGGGCAGATTGAGGTCGAGGATGACCAAGTCGAAGTTGAACTCATCGATCATGAACCGGGCTTCATCACCCGCCACGGCCACGTCCACCGCGTAGTGTTCGGCTTCGAGCCCCTTGCGCACAAAGCGCGCTACGGGCGCATCATCTTCTGCCAGTAAAATGCGCATGTGAAAGCATCCTCACGGCGTCCACGGTCTTGGCCTCTCCCGCCGGCGCCGGCCGGGGTTTTCCGACCTTAATGAACCACTTCTTATTTCGGCGGGACGCCGCGGCAGCATGACTGAAAATTCGGCGCGCTCTCCGGGACCGCCATGCCGGCGCCGCGCCTGGGACGCCTGGGCAATTCCGGCGGACGAACCCGGCCCGCGGAAAACGAGCGCGGCGGCTGAATTACGCGCCGAAGTGGTTGCTGCCGGTGTCGTGGTTGCGTTCTTCCCACCGTGGGCTTTTCTCTCGAGAGCAGGGTAGCGCCACATCCGCTTTCCGATGTTGCGGCTTTTCAATCTCCCTTTGAAAGGATCGGGAAAAGCCGCAAGACCGCACCGCGGGTCTGGCGCTACCTAGGCTCTAGCTGAGCACCGCCGCAGGCCTAAGAAGCCGGTAGGCACGGCACGGTTGGGGTGCCCTGGGCTTTTTGCGCGCGGACCCACGGCATAAAGGTCGTGCCGTGGCTAGTTGCTGCGGTTAGTCGCCCGAGGTGAGTTTAAAGATCTTGGCGTCCAAGAAGAGGCGGAAG
>Ga0315280_10005270_pt1 | contig 18541 bp, 14 predicted proteins | sample YL17G06_40_MG_FD_203697 | JGI IMG/M metagenome (GOLD analysis project Ga0315280, IMG submission 203697) | Sediment microbial communities from Yellowstone Lake, YNP, Wyoming, USA - YL17G06_40 | ecosystem: Environmental > Aquatic > Freshwater > Lake > Sediment | place: USA: Wyoming | collected... | reverse complement strand
CGACTTCCAAACGTGTGTTGCGTCTACGACTTGACGGGGCTGGCTGACGCGGCCATAGTTGCAAAATTCAAGAGCCGTGAAGAGCTGAGCAAATTCACTAAGCACCTTCTTTCGCTGCCCTACGTTGAACGTACAAACACGCATGTTGTACTGACAACGATAAAGGAAGATTTCCGCATAACCTAGCAGCGCCGGCATAATAGCCTCTTTCTTTTCTCAGTTCGCAACGGATAGGCAAGATTTAATTCAGACCGCAATTTAGAAGATAGAACGGCTGGCTTTGCCACGCGGGGGTTGCCAAGCCTGGTCTAAGGCGTAGCCCTGAGGCGGCTATCCTGCAGAGGTTCGTGGGTTCAAATCCCACCCCCCGCACCATTCTATTCTGGCTCCATTGGTTCTGCACTTGTAGCTGGTGGTCTAGCTTGGTTCTGGAAGAAGTGATGAGATGCCAGAACTCAAAGGGGCTATTCCAGAATTAATAAAAAGTTTCTTATGTTTCCTTTGAAGTAACATGCTGTCATTGGGCCTTCTCATGAAACAGTCTTAGATGGTTTCTTTCTATGGACTTCCTAGAATTTTGGTAAATATAAAAATAGAAAAAGTGATTGGGAGTTTGCTCTTGTTGTGGCTATATCTTTCTTTTGTTCAAGACAGATCTGAAAGATTTTCCACAGCATTCAAAGAGTCCAATAGTAAGCTCTGTTCTCTTGCCACTCTTGTCCTTTCTTCCAGCCATCTTCCAGGTCTTCTTTGGTTTACTTACTTCCTTTTTACACTTAGGACATTTAGCCATGAAATCACTCTTCAAACAGTATGTTCTCATGGAAATAAAAGACTTGCTACACGGGAGACCTCTAGATAAGCACTTCACAATGGTTTTAGGGGCTCAGCTGAAGCTTAGAGTCGAACAATATCACCTTTGAGTTTTTAAGACACGTTAGCCATAGAATTTCTCGTTGAGGGTTGTGTTTGAAAGAAGTTCTGAAGGATTGGGGTAAGGAGCTTTGGATAGCTGAAGAAGCAGAGTATGGCGGAAAAATCCTGGTCATAAGAGAGAATAAGAGCACATCTCAGCATTATCATAAGGATAAGAAAGAGACAATTTACTGTTTCAAAGGCTTGGTGGACATCATATTGACTGATAAGATGGTCACGTTAAGAGAAGGCGAGGATATTACACTGTCTCCAAAGACTATACACAGGATAATAGGAAAAAAGGATTCAATATTATTTGAAGTTTCGACCCCCCAGTTGGCTGACGTAGTTAGGATACAAGAGAACCTAAAGAAAACGAGCAAGACCTAAGAAATCATAGAGACTGACTTTTGTTCACAAAATGATGCAACGTTGGTAGCAATCGCAATCTGTGGAAGAAAACGTACCAGATAGTCGGTATACTCTATCTTTTCCTAGGTAGAATTTCTGTCTGCCATAGCCGTTGTAATGAATAATTGAATGAATCAAGAGGCTACTCATATCGAACTAGGTAGATTGGCTTGCTTGCCTCCTTCTTCTTTTGTTCTGATGTGGTATCCTTCAATGATTTTGCATGCGGTATTTGTGCCGTGTTCTCTTCTCCGATTCGTTCAGATGCTATAGCACAGGGCGACTGATCATTGATGCTGGCGGTTTTTGGTTCGTTTTTCATCTCTGGTCGAGTACTCACATGTGTATTAAGACTTAATAAACATTTTCAGAGAACTGTACGACGCCAAGACAGAGCTCAGTATCTTCTTTTACGGAGGTTCCAAGGAGTCCATAGAAGCTAAGAGTCGAGCTTTCACAAATTGGTCAATCGAAGGTCTGTTAATCAGGCAACTAGCATACTTCTTAGCAAGTGAGTCAAGAAGTGTTGAGCGTGCGCAATTGGGGCTAGCAAAAAAAAGGCGAGGATGTGTTTGAGTCGTCTATCGTCGCGTCACTGTTACTGGTACACTTGCGGTGTGGCTCAACGAAACGCTTGTGCCCCTTGGTGTGACCGTGTACGTTCCAGTTCTAATGTAGTTCGCCACTCTTATTGTTAGTGTTGATGTGCCTGTTCCTCCAGAGACTTGGGTTGGGTTAAAGGTAGCGGTTAAGCCAGATGGGGCAGACGCTGAGAGCGTGACTGTGCCTGTGAATCCGTTGGCAGATGCTATCGTTATCGTCGAGGTTCCGGAGGACCCTGGCCTGATGTTCAAGCTGGTTGGTGATGCCGATATCGTGAAGTCTGGGTTCGTTGGCGGTGGTGGCGGTGGTGTTGTCGACGGCGTGTAATTCGTGGTGAGGGGGCTGCCTAGACCTGTGACATAATCATAACCCGGGCCTGCTGAGTATGGGCCGTTCGAGCCGCTTGTGATGTCTCTGAAGTATGATGCATAAGTCGATGATTTTGCGTCTTGGTAGAAGTTGTTGTTTGACGCAGTGAGTCCAAGAGCCTGGATTGCTGCCCATTGCGGTGCGCCTGCGCTAGTGCCGCCAACTTGGAACCACCCGTACTGACCAGAATAGCCTAAGCTGTCATACACCGCAACGCCGGTACTTGGGTCTGCGTCGTAGGAAACGTCGGGTACCGCTCGCATGCTGCTTGTGAGGCCGAAGTTTGTTTGATAGGCTGGTTCGGGCTCGTAGGCGCTTACGCCACCGCCGCTTCCGCTCCATCCTGTTTCAACTACCGATCCAGAGCCAAGATTGAGGGTTGTTCCTCCGACGGCGACCACGTTTGGCGAACTTGAAGGCCATATTACACCAGCTCCGCTGTCTCCGGACGATGCAAAGAAGGTGATTCCGGAGGAACTGAAGTAGGTGTCATATGAGGTTTCTGTGCTGAACTCGCTTCCGCCCCAGCTCATAGATACTGCCACGACGTTCGGTTGGCTTTTGGCGTAATTAATGGCGGCGAGAAGATCGCTCAGGCTGCTTGACCTAGCCTCAACCAGCAGTATCGTCGCGTTTGGCGCTATGGCGTGAGCCCATTGCACATCCAAGGATATTTCAAGCGCCCAGCCTCTGTTTACGCTGATTGTTGATGCCATCTTGTGTTCAACAAAACTGATGGGTAAGAGACCGTATTGGGTGCTGAAGACGGTCAGGTCGTTCTGGACGTTTGGGTCATCGTAGGCGTCGATGATGGCGATAGTTGTTCCCCCGCCTCCTGTGGAAGGAAGGCCATACGCGTTTTGTATCTGCGTTGGAGTAAGAGCTGTTGGAGAGGGAGTTGCCGTGGTTGGACGAACATGCGTCAGTGGATGCGCTGACCAGTCGTTTTCAGGCTGCGCCGCTGATACAGTTGATGCAAAGCCTGGAAAGCCTACAACGAGAATGAACGCTGCGATAACAATGACAGTGCCAATTTTAGCTTTCGTCAATTTTGCCAAGAATCGTTCAACTCCTTAGCTAATTTATTTAGCTCTGATTCTATCTAACTCACCATTTTCTATTTAAGCCTATTCAGAAGACAGCTCCAGCTTACACTCCATCGCGTTCGCGTCATGCCCAAGATAGCTTCTTTGCTAGAAAACTTCCGCGGGGCTTGAGCCCGTTTGGTTATTGATCTGGGCAGTCTCACCATACTTGATGGTTTCTTGTCCGTAGATTTGGTGGGGGTCCCACTCTTGCACCATACTGTTTGTTCTGTAATAAGCTGTGTTTCTGGCTTGTCTTTGATAAGAGCGTTTTCAGAGTTGTTAAATTCTATCGAACCTGCGGTGCCTGATTCCTTTCTTAACCCCAAGAACTACACCTTTAGGTGGACATCAAACGAGTTTTAGCATCTTGTTAGAATAGTCGAGATCAAACGAGAAGTTGACAGCGCCTATTCCAGCAAAGTATAAGAAACTGGGGGTCAACGTGTAAATGGAGGAATCTCGCATGGTCCGCAGATTTTTGTTGTTAGTTCTAGTTTCATCTTTCCTTGTTACGTCTGCCTTTGCAGGCATGCTGGTCGTGAGAGTTCTTGCTGCCGACTACACCGACGTTTCGGTTACTGAAGCGAAAACAATGATTGATCAGAGACCTTCACTAGTGATTTTGGATGTGAGAAACCAGAGCGAATACGATTCTGGACACGTCCGAAACGCAAGACTAATACCTGTCTGGCAGTTGGCAACGAGGCTGAATGAGCTGAACGTGACCGACGAAATCTTGGTCTACTGCAAGAAGGGATCAAGGAGCGCCGCAGCAAGTCTAACCCTTGCTGACAACGGCTTCTCACACGTTTACAACATGCTCGAAGGAATAACTGCTTGGATCAACACCCCATATCCAGTTTACGTCAAGTACTCCTCGATACAGGGAGCGATAAACAACGCGTCCATAGGAGATACGATCTACGTTTCCTCAGGGCTCTACTACGAACACTTGACCATAAACAAAACGCTAACTCTTCAAGGCGAAAATAAAGACACAACCATAATGGACGGGAACGGTAACGGAACAGTAGTCGACGTTACGAGCGAGAACGTGACACTCACCAGCTTCACAATACAAGAAAGTGGCTGCAGCTGCGCAGACTACGCAGGAGTCTACGCAGAGCCGTCTAGCCAGAACTTAAATCTTACAGGTAACTCCATAGTCCTCAGTGGTTTTGGCATCAAATTGAACAAGGCGCCAAACGTCACTTTGAGTCACAACGAAATAGCAGACAACTCCTATGCCGTAGAGATTACCTTCTCCTCTGGCAACTCGATAATTGGGAACACGATGGCAAACAATGAGTACGGCTTTGAACTAAACCCTTCTTCTGACAATATCATAGTCGGAAACAACATAACAATCAATACTAACTATGACATCATGCTCCGTTCTTCGTCCAACGAAAACATCTTCGCAGAAAACGAGATAACGAAAAGCTCTCATGGCGTCAGGCTATACTCTTCCTTCAACAACACTTTCAACGGAAACGTCGTAGCAGACAACGCTATCGGCATTGACGTCCAAAACTCAACAGGCAACGGCCTTTACCAAAACAGCTTCACGGACAACAGTCAGCACGTGCAGTTCTACGACAGCTTAACCAATACTTGGGACGAAGGCAACGTGACCGGCGGAAACTACTGGGACAACTACACTGGGATTGACTCAAACCACGATGGAATAGGCAACTCCCCCCAAGTTCTAGGCTCAGGCAACCAAGACAATTACCCTCTGATGGGCATGTTTTCCACCTTCACCACTTCTGTAGACAACAAGTTGAGTGTCACTTCAAACTCCACAGTGGAAGGCCTTCAGTATTTCAGTTCAAACAACACCATCAAGATGCGCGTCACGAACAGGACCGAGAACCAACAATATGGCTTCTGCAGGTTGACGATTCCGCATAACGAGTTGCCTCCTCCGTACACCGTGACAATCAACAACAATCAAACCAACTATGCCACTATATTCGAAAACGCCACGATGAGCATCATCTACTTCAGCTATCAACACTCAACCATAGAAATAATCGTAATTCCAGAGTATCCATCTTTCGTCCTTCTTGCACTAGCAGGTGGAGCAGCACTTCTGTCGCTGATAGTCTATCGGAGGAAACGCACGCGCAGCTCCTGTGCTACAGCCTCCACATAAAGTGACGTCAGCTTTTCTCTCGGAATTGTTTTCTGCAATCTTGCTGACGGTTACGCATATGATTATGAGCCTGCCAGGGCTTTGACAACCTGCTGAGAACCTTGCCTTCTAATTCGAGTAGCCCAGCCTCTTCTTGCTGCCTTGAATCCCATTTTTTTCCCTGCATTCTTTTCCAGCTTTTTGTTTATCATGTTTTCAATCTACATGTGTTTGCAAGCACTTTCAAACATACGGTCGAAGATGCTTCCACAAGCCATAAAAACAGACGGGAGAATTAATTAATGATATACGATGGGTAGGAGATTTTTCCTTCTTTTCCTTTTGACGCCTTTTTTGGTCATGGTTCTTTCATCTTGGATCGGAGGGCCAACTGAGGCAACTGGTTATACTGACGTTGCAGTTTCAGACGCGAAAACTATGGTTGAATCCAAGCCTTCCCTTGTGATATTGGACGTTAGAAATCAGAGCGAATACGATGTGGGGCACATTAGAAATGCAAAGCTTATCCCCATCTGGGATCTAAGTGCAAGGCTGAATGAACTGAACGTATCTGATGAAATCTTGATGTACTGTATGGCGGGAGCAAGAAGCGCTACAGCAAGCCAGACTCTTGTGGACGATGGCTTCTTGCATGTTTACCACATGCTTGGCGGAATAACTGCATGGGCAAATGAGGGGTACCCAGTATACGTCAGATACCCTTCCATTCAAGAAGCTATAAACAGCGCAAATGAGGGGGACACGGTTTTCGTATCTTCAGGGCTTTATGTTGAGCATTTGACAGTTAACAAATCCTTAACTCTTTTCGGAGAAAACGAGTACTCGACCATAATCGATGGAACTGACGATGGCACCATTTTCTACGTGACAGCTAGCAACGTTTCCATCAGTGATTTTACCATACAATATTGCGGATGCTCATGTCAAGGTTACTGCGGAATCGACGTAGAAGGGAACCAGCAAAACGTCAATATAACGAACAACAACTTGGCATCCAACGGCTACGGCATCAAACTGGATCAGACGCAGATGGTTCTCATATCCAACAACACGATTACGGGACCTAATAGAGATTGGAGCATCTTAGTTTTTAACTCTTCCACCGTTCTAATACTCAAGAACAACGTAACAGGCAATCTGAACGGAATAGAAATTGAGAACTGCAGTGACACCATGGTTTCGCGTAATACTGTCTTGAACAGCTTCACAGGAATTTTCGTTTCGAACTCTAACAATGATACCTTTTTCGGCAACACTCTTTCCTCAAACAAGAACTATGGAATCTACGTCAGGCAATCCGGCAACAACACGATTTTCCACAATAGCTTTCTAGGGAACACACGCCATGTCTTAAACTTCAATTCGATGGACTTCTGGGACAACGGCGCCGAGGGGAACTACTGGAGTAACTACACCGGGGTCGATTCAGACTTTGATGGAATAGGTGACACATCACACGTGTTAGACGCAGACAATACAGATCATTATCCTTTGATGGGGCTGTTCTCAAGTTTCAGCACTTCTGCAGGCACTGACGTAGATGTCATATCAAACTCCACGATACAGTCCTTCGAATATTCTGGTCCTGACAGCACGGTCAAGTATTATGGGTCTAACACGTCAATCGTCATGCAAGTTTCTAACATGACTGGAGACCAGACCTATGGTTTTTGCAGACTGGCGATTTCTCACAGCGTAATGTCCCCTCCCTACAACATAACGATAAACGGCAACCCTGTCCCATACACCTCGACGTTCGAAAATGACACCTTGTCGATTATTTACTTCAGCTACCAGCATTCAACGCTGCAGATAGTGATAGTTCCAGAATTCCCATTCGCTCCACTACTAGCCCTGTTCATGATAGCAACACTAGCAGTCATAGTCTACAGGAGAAAACGTTCCGCGTAACTTGTACTCTAGATTCAGTTTTGGAGATTCAATATTCTACAGCGCGGTTGCTCTTGTATAGTCCAGTTTCTTAGCTTGCTTGGCACTCTTTGTTGTATGGTTTTGATCAGTCGAGTTTTTGCGTCATGAGCGGATAGTTGTCGTTGTTGTCTCCGTCTATTACGTATGGTGTGTTTCCGATTCCATCACCATCCGTGTCTGTTCCTCTGTAGTCGCTCCAGTAATTGCCTTGTGCACCGTTGTCCCAACTGCTCTGCGAATCAACAGTTGAAGCCTGCTTCGTGTTGTTGATGAAGTCGTTATGCTGAATTGTGTTGTTGTCGGAATCTCCGAGGAAAAGACCTCTCTCGTTGTCCTTCATCGTGTCGAAGCCTATCGTGCAGTTGTAGCTGAACAGTAGAGAGAGGCCGTCCAAAGTTTTGGTAACGATGCTGTTTGTGACGACACTGCTGTTTGAGTGATCCAAGAGAATGCCTCCACCTCCATTTCTTATTGTGAAACCGCTGATCTTGACGTGGCTTGCTTGTATGACTACGATGACTTTGGTTTCATTGCTTCCGTCAATTATCGTTGTATTGCAGCTTTCGCCCAGTAGCGTCAGAGACTTGTCTATGCCTATGTGTTCGTGATATTCTCCTGACGAGACGATGATGGTTTCTCCTGAAACAGCATTGTCAATCGCTTCTTGAATAGTTGCATAGTCCTGTGGAACTCTTATTTGGGTTCTCACCACAACATTTGCCGGAGCGAGATTGTCTTGTGTATATTCCTCGTTTGGTACTGGTTTGACCCATGCTGTCAGGTTGTAAATCCTCTCTTCAGTGGGCACGAATGCGTATGTCAAGTTGATGCTTGACCCTGTTGTTAATGTGCTCGCAGTCGTAGAGTTAACAACATTACCATCAATGAGAAGCTGCAAGCTCACGTCCGTTTCGTTGCATGTACCCTTGTCAACTGCTACTCCAGTAATCAGACAAGAGGATCCAGGCTGTATATGAGTAGGCGCATCAAGATAGGCAGCAGTCTCATGCTCGTAGATCTTGCACCAGACTTGAGCATCAATTACTCTATGTGCAATACGTCCGCAGTCTCCGGCTCCGTGAACGAGCATGCTGTCATACAGGTTTAAAGTGCAGTTTCCTGATGATATTGCATGGAAGCGGACTGTTGCAAGCGTTCCATTTCCGTGGGCTACAAACGAAGAACCCAGAGGAGCGCATGTTGCAAACCACACAATTCCATTGGCTGAATCTATCTCCATCCTAATGACTAGAGAATCTTTAGGGAAGAGGTTGCCGGGGTTAACCTCAGTTGCGCTGATGATGATGCTGTCGTACCTAAGCTTGAACTCGTATCCTCCGAGGGCACTCACGTTGATTACTCTTATGTTGATCGTAAAGCCGTCGCTGGCTGTTACATTCAAAGTTGGGGGGCACACACAAAGCAAAGTCCCTTCTTGCATTACCAGTGTCGACGAGAGAGATGTCTCCACTTGGGATGAGGAACCGTTCGCGCCAAGAGAAGGTTCTTCCATTTTCAAATCTGTTTTCACATTTTTTTCCATGTTTGAAGAAGCAACTATATTATTGAGAGTAGACTGCAATCTTGGAATTGAACCTAAGATGACAAGTCCTGCGCAAAAAATAACCATCCATTTCCAAAGGTCACCCATTTCGGTTCACCTTCTGTTTAAGGGGTTGTATAACGAACTATTTAAAACCACGTTTTAGGACAATCACAACGATAAGCATAATTATCGACTGCCGAGCCATAGAATGAGAGCACGCAATTTGGGAGCAGCAAGAAAGCTGTGTGGAACCTATAGGCCTTGTCCGAAATGCTGTGCGGCTACAAGAACGTCATCTACCCGTGTTCTCTGGTCACTGTTTATGTCCAAGTTGGCCCTGTACCTAGAATCACCTACGTTGCTTCCGAACGCTTGGGAAACTGCGAGAATGTCGTCAATTCTGACCTTGCCATCTCCGTTAACGTCGCCGGGGATCGTTACAAAAATGGTGCCGTCAATATAGGTATTGTATTCTGCGCCTGTTTCAGCTTGCGTTGCGTTTGTCATGGCACTTACGTCGTACTTCCCATAGGCGTAGCTGGTAGTGTTCCATGTGAAAATGAGTGTTGAAGAACCTCCGCTCTGCAGTGTTAGAACTTGCAACAAGGTGGAAGTCGAGTTGACGTAAAGTGTCACGTTGAGAGTTTCTGAAAGATTCGCTTCGTTTCTCACCGTGCAATTTGCAGACAGGGTATACCCTAGACCCACAACGGTTTTGGAAGTCGTGACGTTTACGCTTGTATGAACAATTTCAACTGTGCTAGCGTTGTTTGCATAAGTGAACACGACATACATGTTGCCGTTTGCATCAATTCTGCTCTGTCCTATCGGGCTATGATCTACGTAGACCTGATAGGGGCCCTGCATCAGTTCTTCGGGGAAGGCTACATAGAAGTAGGTGTTGTTTTGCTCTAGCCCGGAGACGTCGAAGCCCAAGAGCTTGTCGGGGTTGAGGTTGAAGGACTTTATTAGAGAATTGGTCAAAGCATGAACAGAATAGTTGGCGGCTGTGAAGCTTTCGATTGGTGGAATAGTCGGAGGCACCGTGCAATTCGGCCTGAGCGCTTCGTCCGAGAACCCGATCCTTTCGTATGTTCCTTTGTAATCATAATCGACGACGATGATGTCTTTCACGTTAGAAACCCATTTGTAACCCCACCTGCATGGAAGAACTATGCGATATCCTCCTCCAAGGCCTCCGACCAGCTTCAGATCCGTTCCATTGGCCTCTAAGCCCAACATAGTGGTCGTATCCATCGCCGTTGCCAATGGAATACTGCTTGAGAAACCGTCGGTGGCGTTGAAGACAACTTTGCGGTAAGCTCCAGGCATCACCCTTGTCATGCTTAGAAGATAGAAGAGAGGCACGCCAGTCCAGTTGTAAGTAACGCTGAGACCGCCTTGTCCCCCTCCTACACACTGGAGAGTGGCCACCTCAGACAAGAGCGGAAGGTTCCAAAGTGAAGCGTAAGTGAGATTCAGAGGGTTTTCAACTAAACCGCTTATTGTAAGCCAACTGGGTGTTTCCATTGTCGAGAAAACGGCCTTTAGCCCATTCTCTACTAGGAAGAGTGAACTGATTAACACTGCGCACATCAACGCAGCAAATAACAGTGGTCTAGTTTTCATTCTGAGTTCATTCGTCTTATTCTTTCGAATAACCAATATGACATATGTCATATATACGCTTTTGCTAACACACATTAATTGCATAAGTGTGCCCAGCTCTAGCCATGATACACAACGAAATCCAGCCTGTGAGAAAATCTGAAACTCGGTCAGCAGGGCCTTGCCCGCAAGCTCCCGCATAGACCACCAGCGAAGGCCGAGAAGAAATAGGAACCTTGACGAGGCAATTGCCGTGCAACCACGAGAACTGACTTGGCTTATGGAAGACCTGTGCTGTACAGCAAATACTATACGATTTTGTTTAGAGACATCAAGCAGTCGAAAAGCTGGTACGCAGAAGAAACTTGAGGACGAACGTAGGGAGCATTGTCGCTCTAGGCAAGCGAAATGGTACCGTGGAATAGTCGGTGCGGATTGCGTGCGTGCTCACCAACAGGATGACTGTCTAGCTTGAAGATGGGTATACTATCTGATTCTTCCTAGTGAGCCCTCAGATCCGCGTAAAACAAAGTACTAGAAGATTTGCCCATAAAACATTAATATGATGAATCAACAGTTCTTGTTAAGTTCCTAAGAGGAGAAGAGAATGAAAAAAATCATTGCACTTCTGATCGTAGCCTTCGTTGCGTTACAGGGCTTTGCAGTGCTGAGCGCGCGTGCTAGCTGGCCTGGGGAGAAATACGATGTGGACCAAAATCACAGGGTAGACATTGCAGACGTATTAGCTGTTAGTCTAGCATTTGGAAGCACACCAGTCGATTTAAACTGGAACCACTTCGCTGACATAAACGACGACGGCAAGATCAGAGTTGACGATATGCTTGCAGTAGCTTTGCATTTCGGCATGTCCGAGGTGCCCGAGGATTAGACACGTAGTGAACGCACTTGTCCCCCCCTCTTTTTTTGGGACCAAAGTAGCACGTGAGAGTTCCATTTTCTAGAGCATTTTCCTTGTTTTCAGAGATGTTCTTCCTTGACCTTTTTCTTTGTAATTGCAGACCATGCTGTTGATGTGTCGGGTTTGGTTTGGGCCGGAACATCATGTGCGGGATGAATTGAACGATACTACGATCAGGAGATTAGATGCTATTTTATGTCAAATTGAAAGTGGTAGAAGAAGAAAGGCAGAAAAGAAGCCATTATGGTTAGGAAAAGTTTTGGGAGAAAGAAAGCTGTCAAGAAGAAAAGGAGGAAAAGAAGGAAGCCGTTCTTTTTGGGATATCCTTATCTTCGGCTCCTAAGTCATGGGATTTTCCACTATGGTTTCAGCGGCTCCTTGGAAGTTTGGAGTTGAAGACAATCACTAGAGGAGGAGAAGGGAGCCTTGAGGTGTCTGTTTCAAGTTGTTTCGACTGGTGCTTGATAGATATTTCAGTTGTGGCCATACTTAATGGAGCAAAGTCGTAACGTTTAGTTTTGAAAAATCGTCTGCTATTATGTCTGCTTTTGATAAGTCTTGGTTGCCACTGTTTGGGTTTTTGTATCCGAGGCACTTCATGTGCGCGCGTTTCGCAGCTTCAACGCCTAGCTCAGCATCTTCGACTACTAAGCACTCATTTGGGTTCACGTCCAATTCGGTGGCTGCTCTGAGAAATGTCTCTGGGTCTGGTTTGCCGTGAACAACGTCTTCTGCCCCGACGATAGAATCAAAGAAATGTGTGATGCTCAACCTACCCAAAACGTATTTGATTTGTTTCTTGGTGGAGCCTGAGCCGATTGCCAATTTGATTCTCTTTGATTTCAGTTTCCTTATTAACGTGATTATTCCTTTTGTCGGCTCTGCATCTTCTTCCAAGAGTCTGAAGAGGATGTTTTCTTTTTGGCGAAACATATCCTCAAATGTTGCGTTGAGCTCGTATTTTTTTATCAGCTCAGTAAACATCGCGTTGGCCGTGGTGCCAGTGTACCTGTGAAGCTCCTCAGCAGATATTCGGACGCCGTATTTCAGAAATGTCTGCTTTTCAGCCTCGATGTGGGCATTTTCGCTTTCAACGATTACGCCGTCTAGATCAAATATGACAGCTTTTATCAATGGCAATAGGGTCCCTCATTTTTTTGGTTTAGGAGGTTCCTGCTCGAAAATCCACGCGGCTCTCTTGATTATGTCGGGTATCGGCAATTGCTGGGGGCAGAGCTCTTGGCATTTGCCACATGCCTTGCATCTTTTGGCTCGACTTTCTGGAGTTATGCTCTTGCAGTACTTGGCTTTGACTTCGCCGTTCATGTTCTTGACGTAGAACTCGTTGTACAGCGAGATTATCTCGGTTATGTTGACGCCTTCAGGGCATGGTAAACAGTATCTGCAGCCCGTGCAACCGACGAAACCCATGCTCTTGTACTTCAGTGCAACTTGATCGAGAAGTGATAGCTCTTCTCCAGTGAGCTTGTCTATGCCTGAGTGGCTGGCGGTTCTAACGTTTTCTTTCACCTGCTGCAAATTGCTCATACCGCTAAGCGCAGTGGATACTTCCGGATGGTTCCAGACCCAAAGCAGGGCCCATTCTGCCCGTGTTCTTTCGACTCGTGCCTCGTCCCACAGGTCCTGTACTGGCTTAGGAGGTTTGATGGCCAGTCTTCCGCCTCCTATTGGTTCCATCACGACTACAGCGAGTCCTTTGGAGGCCGCGTACCTGAGCCCTCTTGTGCCGGCCTGGTATTCCGAATCTGCGTAGTTGTACTGTATTTGGCAGAGTGTCCAGTTTTCGTAGCTGTCTATTATGTCTTTGAAAGCGTCATATTCGTCGTGGAAACTGAAGCCCAAGTGTCTGAATTTTCCTTCGCTTATCTTTTTCTCAGCCCAGTCTATCACGTTTAGTGCTTGAAGTTTTTGCCACCGTTCTTTGTCTAGGCCATGCAGAAGGTAGAAGTCGATATCAGTCTGCAGTCTCTTCAGCTGTTCTTCCAAGTGTTTGTCCATGTCTTCGCGGGAGTTGATGAGCCACGTTGGCATCTTGGTGGCCAACTTTACGTTCTCGCGATATCCGTCCTTCAATGCTTTGCCAACTAGTGTTTCGCTATTTCCTCCGTGATATACGTAGGCAGTGTCGACGTAGTTCACGCCGTGGTCGATGGCATACCTGATCATCTTTATCGCTTCGGGTTCGTTTATCCTTGCGGCATCGTTGCAGACTATGGGCAGCCTCATCGCTCCGAAGCCCAGAGCTGAGACTTTCCAGTTCAGCTTTCCAAAGCTTCTGTACTTCACGAGGCCAAGTCACCAGCTTCACCCAAGGGAAAGTTCCCTTATAGGCGTTCTGCAATCGCGCCCGTCGTTTCAACGCTCCACGCGCATGGTAACAAAGAGGGGATAAGGGAAGCTGGATGGTGTCTTCGCTTTGTGAAGGATTCAAATCACATCCAGGCACCTTTCAACGCGGTTCGGGAAGACTCTTCTGCGTCTTCAGTTGAACTAGTTGATTGCACATATTTCAGAAAAGTCAAAAACCTAAAAACCGCCTCTGCACTACGTGAGTATTATGAGCGGCCTCTTGATTCGAAAAGCAGCTTCTTCAGACGTTGAGAAGCTGGTTGAGCTTCGGCTGTTGCTGGAGCAACATGGTGAAGATTCAAACCCTTCAATATGGCGCATCACCGAAGAGGGAAAAGCACTTCTCAAACAAAAAGTGGAGAACGCCCTTGTGGGCGTCAATAGTCAGGTTTTAGTGGCTGAAATGAACGGAGAAGTCATCGGATACATCCATGGTGAAGTTACGCATAGAGCCGACTATCTGCCCAGAAGCGTCGGCGCCATCTCAACAATATATGTAGCCAAGAAGTTCAGAGGAAAAGGCGTTGGCGTGCGCTTGGTTGAAGAGCTTCGTGAATTTTTCAACTCGGAGAGGGTTGAACATGTGACATTGAGATACATAATCGGAAACAGGGAGGCTGAGAGATTCTGGAAAAGGCTAGGTTTCGAACCGATAATAACAACAGCCGGCATGCGTCTGAATGAAGCACGCGTGCCTTCGGACGTTGGTGGTCTGAAGAGTGTCTTCTGAGAAGGGCATCGCAGAGAGAGCGACGCGCAATGCGTTGAAAATCATGAAGAATGCCGGTTTCGAGATTTCAGATAAGCTAAGAGTTGAAGTTGATCCCAAGCTGGTCTTTATGGGATATTCAACCAAGAGAGGAGGCAGCGACGTCATCGTGGTATCTGGCATGTCGTTAAGGTCCGGGATGGTTGAGACGTTGCTAATACACGAGATGTGCCACGTCTACAGAACTAACACAAATCACCCATCGCACAATAATGAATTGTTGAACAGGGTTGGGCAATTCATCATGCGCAGGAGTCATTTGACGGAAGACTATCAAGTTGCAGTTGTACAGCAGGCAGTTAATCACATACAGGACTTGTACGCTGATGACGTGGCCTTCCGAGTTCTAAGCCAAACCGAGACTTTTCCACTTGACCAAGCCTTCAGCTTTTTTCTAAGTTGGATAAATGATAAGCCCGTAGGCTCAAAAAACGCCAAGAGTGTGTGGCTGAACATAGGCATAATGTTGAACAACTGTTTTGCTCTCAGCAACATGATAAGGCACAACATACCAGATGTTGACAAACAAGCAGAAAGCAAAATTCAAAAATTCTTGTCTCAAACCAACGAGCGGATGAAACGAGAATTCGCATACTTTCAAGACTTCATGATAAACCTAAGAGAAAAGACAACGGAAAAAGAGTTTGAGGAAGACTTGACCAATTATCTAACGAAAATAACAGCACTCGCAGACTGCAGTTAGCCTTCGTTTTTCTTCCTTTCTTCCGTGAAGAACGATGGAAATTCCCTAAGTCTTTCAGCCATTCCTCTAAGGCGTTTATCCACTGAATAGTTCACGGTTGCTTCTTCGAAAGCTCCGTCTTTTTGTCTCTCGCCAGCTTTAACGCCTGTTAGAATTTCTATTCCTTCATCAACGGTCTTGACAGAGTAGACGTGGAATTTTCCTTCTTTGACAGCCTCTACTATTTCCTCCTTTAGCATTAGGTTTTGCACGTTGCTTTCGGGTATCATGACTCCTTGTTTGCCGGTGAAGCCCTTGGCTTTGCAGACCTCGAAGAAACCTTCGATTTTTTCGTTCACTCCACCAATGGCTTGGATCTCGCCTTTCTGGTTCACGGAGCCGGTGACAGCGAGGCTCTGCTTTATTGGTAGCTCGGAGAGGGCAGACAGAATGGCGTATAGTTCGGTGCTTGAGGCGCTGTCACCCTCTACTCCTTCATAGTTCTGCTCAAAAACAAGACGAGCTGAGAGACTCAGAGGCTTGTCTTGTGCATACTTCCCGTTTAGGTAGCCGCTCAAGATTAGAACCCCCTTCGTGTGGATCGGTCCTCCCATTTTGGCTTCCCTCTCAATGTCGACGACGCCTTCTCGGCCCAAGCCTGCACTGGCAGTCACGCGTGAAGGAGTGCCAAAGGCAAAGTCGCCCATGTCTATTACAGAGAGGCCGTTTACCTGACCCACATTTTCGGCCTCCGTATCGATGAGTAGGATCCCTCTTTCGATCATCTCTTGAATCTTCTCTTGGATGAGTTTTGAACGGTAAACCTTTTCTTCAACAGCCCTTTTCACGTGAGTTCCAGTCACAAAATCCGAGTTCTCTTGCGTAGCGTAGAAGTTGGCTTCGCGGATGATGTCGGCAACCTCGGCAAACCTAGTTGAAAGCTTCTGTTGATCCTCGGCCAGTCTTGAGCTGTGTTCTATTAGCTTGGCCAAGCCTGAGCCGTCAAGGTGTTTCAGGTTCTCCTTCTGGCACAGTGTGCAGACGAAAGCCGCGTATTGTTGCGTGTTTTCCGCTGTTCGATCCATAGTTGTGTCAAAATCCGCCTTAACTTTGAAGAGCTGGTTGAATTCCATGTCTAAGACGTACAATTGCTGATAGAGGTAGGGGTCTCCAATGAGGATCACCTTGACGCTTAGAGGAATCGGCTCGGGTTTCAAGCTCTTTGTGGTCATGAAACCCAAACGTTCTTCGGCCTCTTCGATGACGATGTGCTCGTTTCTGAGGGCTCTTTTCAAGCTGTCATATGAGAAGGGATTGCGTAGCAACTCCTCGACTGGAAGAATCAGGTATCCACCGTTGGCCTTGTGTAAGGATCCACCGCGGATCATGGTAAAGTCAGTGACAAGGGCGCCAAACTGAGCTTCTTTCTCTACTCTCCCAAAGAGGTTCTGATATGTTGGGTTAGATTCTATTACGACTGGGGCTCCATTGACGTTTGAGTTGTCGACGATAACGTTTACTTCGTACTTTTTGACGGGGGCTTGTCTCGTCCACGGAACTGGAAAAGGGATTTGTGGGGCCTCTTCAAGTCCCTTTATGAACTTGGGCAGGTTGTCCAAGATGTCGTTCTGCACGTCATCTATGTATGTGGCGGCATCGGGGAAGTCCTTGTATTCCTCTTTCAAGTCAGCCACGATAGGTCCAATGGCAAAGAGGGCAACGTCATGGTCCAGTTTCTGGAGTGCTTCGTTGGCTTTTCCCTCTAACTCTCTGAGTTGTCTCATGACGCTTGTGAATTGTTCGGTCAGCTGTTCCCTTTTCTTCTCAATTCCCTCGCGAGTTTTCTGGTCTAAGGCCCGAAATTCTTGGTCGCTTACGGGTTTCCCTTTGATTACTGGGATCATAAGCCAGCCAACGGGTGACGCCCGTAGCATGAAGCCTTCTTCTTGGGCCCGTTTCGCAATTTCCCCCAGGAGTTTCTGCCTTTCTTCTTCAACAGCCTTGATGGTACCCGCCTTTCTTGCGCCATAATCTTCGCTTTCAAAGGACTTCGGCAGAATCCTCTGTGCTTCTGTAATGAAAGTGGCCATGCCTTCTCGAAGGTGTTTCCCTCTGCTAGGAGCGAGCTTTATGGCTTTAGGTTCGTAGGGGTTGCGAAAGTTGTACACGTAACACCAGTCAGAGGGTACAGGCTTGGTTCGGGCCGTTTCTTCTAGGAAGTTTGTGACGGCGGTCGTCCTGCCTGTTCCAGGGAGACCAGCGACATAAACGTTAAATCCGCGTTCCTTGATTTCCAACCCGAACTTCAGTGCTCTGACAGCCCTTTCTTGGCCAATGATCTTTTGGAGGGGCACCAATCCTCGTGTGGTGTCACAACGCATGAGACCAGCATCACATTCTCTTCTCAGTTTTTCTGCAGGCAACTCGTTTACCATTTTATTCATTCTCCTTAATCTTGAAATTGCGCGTGGCTATATTGTGGGACGCAATATGTCGCAATAAAATATAAATATTCCGATTATGTCTAGACGGGAATGAATGACCATGCGTTCGGAAGAGGAAAAAACGGCTGCGAACTGGCTTAAGGAGACGCAGAAGGGTTACATACGAATCGTAGCGTTGATTCTCTTGAGTAAGAAGCCATATCATGGCTATGAAATAATGAGGGAAATAGGGGAAAGAACCATGGGTTTTTGGAGGCCGACTTCCGGCGGCATTTACCCCATACTTCAAGACTTGGAAAAGTCAGGATACGTAAAGGGAGAATGGGACTCTGAAAGAAAAAGGAAGCGAAAGACGTATAGAATCACCCGGACGGGCAAGATAGTTCTTAAGCGAGCTCTTGCTAGGGAGAGTCAAATCGCCAATAACATGGGCGGCTTGTTCAAGGAGTTCATGAAAGATGTGCTCGAGGTAGAGGTGCAGCCGATTGCGATGCCTAGAAGGCCACCTTTCTTCTCAGTATTCCTCGAAGAGAGAAAGGAACAACCTGAAGATACGATCAGGATCATAGAAAACAGGCGCACACAGATTGAAAATATGGTGGAAGAGTTGGAAAAAGAGCTAGGGCGAATCAATAAAAGATTAATTCAGCTAAAACAGCCAAGGAGAAAAACAATGTACAGCGAGGTTCAGCCATAAAAGGAGGTAGTGCGAGATGTCCATGCTTCC
>Ga0315280_10005269_pt1 | contig 18544 bp, 13 predicted proteins | sample YL17G06_40_MG_FD_203697 | JGI IMG/M metagenome (GOLD analysis project Ga0315280, IMG submission 203697) | Sediment microbial communities from Yellowstone Lake, YNP, Wyoming, USA - YL17G06_40 | ecosystem: Environmental > Aquatic > Freshwater > Lake > Sediment | place: USA: Wyoming | collected... | reverse complement strand
AAGGCGCATTGCTCCAGGGCCTTGCGGCTGGGCTGGGTCTCGAAAAGGATGAAGTCGGCCCCGCTTTCCATCAGGCACTCGGCCTGCTGGACGATCATCCCTTCCGTCGACTCTTCGTACTGGGGCTGCGACGGCAGCGGGCCGATCGAACCGGCCACGAAGACCGGCCGGTCCGCGGCGCCGGCCACTTCCTTGGCAATCCGCACGCCGGCCCGGTGGATCGCGGCGAGCTGCTCCGCCAGCCCAAACTTGGCCAGCGCGACGGAGTTGGCCCCGAAGGTGTTGGTCGTCAGCACGTCGGCCCCGGCGTCGCAGTAGTCGGAGTGAATCTGCCGGATCAAGGCCGGGTCGGAGAGGTTCAACTCGTCGAACGAGCGGTTGGTGAAGACGTGGTGCCGGTAGATTTCCGTGCCCATGGCCCCGTCGAAGACCACGACGCCCTCGCGCAAGGCTTGCTGGAAGTTGGCTGGACTGGGCATGATGCGAATGGGCTGAAGGGAGTGTTGGAGCGACAGGTCCATGTTATGAAAGGGCAATTGGGCCGTCTTGTCAATGGCGGTCGCGGACTGCAAAAGGGGACAGTCCCATTTTCGCTGCGCGAAAATCGGGACAGTCCCCTGTGCGCGAAAATCGGGACAGTCCCCTGTGCGCGAAAATCGGGACAGTCCCCTGTGTCAGGGGTGCTGAATCACCGATCAAGAACCAATCGCCACGGAGGCACGGAGTTCACGGAGAAGAAGGAAGAAGGATGGGCCCGCCTTTCCTCCCTTTCGTTTCCTTGTTAGTCTGAGGGGAGTCCGTGAGCAAGCAAGCGGGCAGCGCGTTTTGTGCTCTATGGTCAGCAGAAGGGAAGCCGGGACGTGCCCAATGCCGGGCCTCTGGGCCCGAGGGGTCCGAGGGCTGATCGGGACGGTGGTGTGGGTCTTGGCGATCGGCCTTGTCGTGCGGACCTGGTGCGTGCAGGGGCTCGTGGTCCCCTTCCAGGTCACCAGCGGCTCGATGGCCGAGACCTTGCTGGGCCCGCACCGCCGCATCGTCTGTCCGGACTGCGGCTTTGCGTTTGCCTGCGGGAGCGACCAGCGGCTGCCGGGCGCCCGGGCGGCTTGTTCCAACTGCGGGCACGGCGACATCACGCTGGACCAGTGGCCTGAATTGGCGGGCGACCGCCTGATGGTAGACAAGGCCAGCTTCCGGCTCCGCGGGCCGCGGCGCTTTGAAGTCGTGGCGTTCCGCGATCCGCAGCGCGAGAGCCACATCGCGGTGAAGCGAGTCGTGGGCCTGCCGGGGGAATCGATCCAGATCCGTGACGGCGATATCTATGTCGGCGGCGAAATCGTGCGCAAGACCCTGGCCCAGCAGCGGGCGATGGCTGTTTTGGTCCACGATACGGGATTTCCGCCGCGGCTGGACCCCGGCACGCCGGCACGATGGCAAGCCGAGCGGAGCGATAGCCACTGGCTCGTCCAAGACGGTTGCTTCTCCCATCCCGAGGTCCCGGGCGAGGCGGGGATGGACTGGCTCGGCTACGTACACCGGCGCCGCATCCCTGGGGCGGGCAAGCGGACCGAAGAAGGCCCGATCACCAACCAGTGCAGTTGCAACCAGGGTTCTCCAGGGCGCGGCGAGAACTTCGAGCCGGCGACCGACCTGATGCTCGCCTTTCGAGTCGTGCGCACCGGCAGGCGCGGGGAGTTGGCCGTGCGGATCGGCGACGGGCGGGAAGAGTTCGAGGTTTGGATCGACTCTGAAGACGGCCGCTGCCGGGTATTTCGCAACGGGGCACCGACCCGTTTCGAGCAGCGCGACTCGGCGGCCATCGGGTTGGACGCGGCCCGAGTGGAGGTTTCCACGTTTGACCGGCAGTTGCTGGTGGCGCTGGGCGGCAGACCGGCTGTCGTCATGCTCTATCAGCGATCGGACCAGCCGCGGCGAAGGGAGTCCAGGCCGGTGGCCATTGGGTGCCAAGGACTGGGGATCGAGGTCCACGACGTGCAGGTCTACCGGGACGTATACTACACGGATCCGGGCGGGGGCCACGGCCGCTGGGGTCTGGACTCCCCGGTGCAACTAGCCGGCGACGGCTATTTCGTCCTCGGGGATAACAGCCCGATCTCTGAAGATAGCCGCACGTGGCCGCAGGGACCGGCTCTCTCGGGGGGACTCCTGGTCGGGAGGCCGCTCTTGGTCCACTTTCCGGCGGGGGAGGCACGTTTTTGGGGGCGACGTTTTCAAGTTCCGGATCTGGCCAAGATCCGCTATATTCGGTGATTATGCCGAAAAAGAAACTTACGACACCCCCGCCGCGCGGTGGCAGTGGCCCCGCAGGCGGCCGGTCTGAACCGCGCAAACACTCCGATCACAAAGGGTCCGGTGGCAAGCCGGGAGGGTGGCAATCCTGGTTCTCGCCGGGGGCCATCCGCGAAATGGTCGAGGCCGTGGTCATCGCCTTTGCGCTGGCGTTCTTCGTCCGCACCTTCGAGGCCGAGGCGTTCGTGATCCCCACGGGCTCGATGGCCCCGACCCTGATGGGCCGCCATAAGGACGTCACCTGCGCGAAGTGCGGCTATCCTTTCCAAGTTACGGCTAGTGCCGAGGTCGATGCGAGGACGGGCCGGCTGACGGGGCAGGAAGTCGTCGCCGGCACGTGCCCCGTCTGCCGCTTCACCATGGACCTGGGCCCCGGCAATCCGCAGGGGAAGAACTATCGCTCGTTCAAGGGGGACCGGATCCTGGTGGGCAAGTTCCCCTATCACCTGGCCGATCCCAAGCGTTTTGACGTGGCCGTCTTCATGTATCCCGGGGAAGCGAGAACGAACTACATCAAGCGCCTGGTGGGGCTGCCGAACGAGACGCTGCTGATCCGCCGCGGCGATTTGTTCGTGAAGCGCAACGGCGAAGACCGTTTCACGATCGCGCGCAAGTCGCCGCCGAAGATCGTGGCCATGGTGCAGCCGGTGTACGACAACGACTACGTGGTGCCGGAGACGGTCCGCCTGGGCTGGCCGCTCCGCTGGGTCGCGGAGCCGGGGGCAGACCGCGCCGGGGCCTGGCAGAGTTCGGAGGACTTCAAGTCGTTCCGCACCGACGGCACGGCCGAGGGCGAGGCGTGGCTGGACTACCAGCACTTCGTACCCACGTACGACGACTGGAAGGCCGTGATCCGCAGGCAGAGGTTCCCGCCCGGATACGCGAAAGCCCAACTGATCACCGATTTCACCGCGTACAACACCGAGTATGCGCGGCCGAAACCTCCCGAGGGATGGTTTCCGGAGGAGGGGTCACTCGGGATGGGCCCGCCGCCCAATCCCTCCCGGCTCGGATTGCACTGGGTCGGCGAGCTCATGCTGGAGTGTACCCTCCGCATGGAAAGCGCCCAAGGCACCTTCCTGATGGCGCTGGTAGAAGGGGGAAGGATCTTCCGGTGCGAGCTGGACGTGGCCACGGGGAAGGCCACGCTCTTTGTGGACGGCGCGAAACCGTTTCAGACCGTGGCCCAGACCCGCGTGCGCGGGCCGGGCAAGTACGATCTTCGGTTTGCCAACGTGGACGATCAACTGGTGCTGTGGGTGAATGGCCACGTCGTCGAGTTCGACCCCAAGCCGGAGTACGAGGCGAGGGTGGACCTTCCGCCCAGAGCGGGCGGCCTCGACGCGCCGCGGCAGGACGTGCCGGGCAAGTCCCAGGTGGGACCGGATCCCATGCCCAACGAGGCCGACCTGAAGCCGGCGCGGATCGGATCGCGGGGCCTGGTCGCCACCGTCAGTCACCTGCGCCTGTTCCGCGACGTCTACTACATCGCCCAACGGTACAACTCCCGGCGAAGCACCACGGTGATGAGCGATTACGAGTTTCCGGGCAGCTCATCCGAGCTCTCCCAAGGGGAGTCGGCGCAGGACTCCGCCGCGGGGCTCACGGCCTTGACTTCGCAGTCCGCCGAATCCTTCGCGAGGCAGACCCTCTCCAGTCCCACGCCCCAGTCGCTGGCCGCGTTGTTTTCTGATCCGAGGTTATGGACCTTCTTTCGGTATCGTCAGGAGGTTTCGCTCACCCTCGGAGCGGATCAGTTCGTTATGCTGGGCGACAACAGTGCGGAAAGCAAGGACAGCCGCCTCTGGGAGGGCGACGACGATACCCCGTTTTACGTCGCGCGCGATTTGCTCAAAGGCAAGGCTTTGTGGATCTACTGGCCGCACTCCTGGGACCGCATCCCGGGGAGCGACCGAATCGGCTGGTTTCCTAACGGGATCTGGTTGCCGCTGTTTCCGAATTTCTCGCGGATGGGATTCGTTCGTTAGACTGGCAGTTAGGAGGGCAGGCATTCCTGCCTGCCCCGGATCGGCAGACAGGAATGTCTGCCCTCCTGGATCAAGCGCTATGCTCGAAGTCCGCGGACTGGTGAAGATCTACGGCAGCCGCCGCGTGGTGGACGGCGTGGACTTCGAGGTCTATCCCGGCGAGATCGTCGGCCTCCTGGGGCCCAACGGGGCCGGCAAAACCACCTGCTTCCGCATGACCTGCGGGATGATCGAGCCCAACGCCGGCACCGTGAAGCTCGGCGGCATCGACGTGACGGGCTGGCCCATGTACCGCCGCGCCCGCGAAGGGGGCATGGGCTATCTGGCCCAGGAATCGAGCGTCTTCCGCAAGCTCTCCGTGCAGGACAATCTGCTGGGGGTGATGGAGCTGTTGGGCGTGGGCCGCAAGGCCCGCCGGGAGCGATGCGACGAGCTGCTCCAGCAGTTCGACATCGCCCACCTCCGCAAATCCCTGGCCATGTCGCTCTCCGGCGGCGAGCGGCGCCGGCTGGAGATCGCCCGATCGCTCGTCTCCAATCCCAAGATCATCATGCTCGACGAGCCGTTCACGGGGATCGACCCGGTGACCATCGACAGCATCCAGGAGATCATCCGGCGGCTGCGCGCCGGCGGCATCGCCATCCTCATCACCGACCACCAGGTCCGGGAAACGCTTCAGATCACCGACCGCAGCTACGTGATCCGCCAGGGGAAGGTCCTCTGCCACGGCTCGCCGCAAGAGGTGCTCGACCACCCGGACGCCCGCAAATACTACTTCGGCGAGGACATGAGCCTGGGAGCGGCGTGATGTGCGGGCCGGCAAATCGCCGGGAGACTTTGGGGCCCTAGCAGGTTTCCCCCAATGGGAGCGAAACCGGGACTGGCTCCGGGCCCCCGCGCCCGGTCTGTTTCCCCTGAAAAAGGATCTGCTATAATCTCCGCATCGGGGCCGAAAGCGTTGGCCCGGCCCGGACGCTCCCCGCCGGATGATTGCCCCGAGCGATTCCTTGGAAATATCCGGACGATGCGATGGCTGTCCAGCTCACGAAACGTCATCGGGAAGTGGTGCGGCTGCTTAGCCTGGGCTGCACCGTCAACGAGGCGGCCAAGATCCTCAAGCTTTCGCCGAGCACGGTCGACAACCACAAGACCGCCGCCATGGCGCGGTTGGGCACCGACAAGCTGGCCCTGCTGACCCGGCTGGCCCTCAAGCTTCGAATCAGCAGCCTCAAGGACAAGCTCACGCCGCTGGAAAAGCGGCGAAGCGGGCGCAAGAATGACGGCTGGAGCTAAGCTATCGGTATTCAGCTATCAGCCGTCAGCCAAGAGCGGGTCGTACAAGCGTTTTGGCTGATAGCTGAATGCTGATAGCTGACGGCTGACAACTCTTCACCGCCGCGACAGGTCTTCCGCCTGGCGGCGATACCTCGCGGCCTGGTGCATGAGCCGTTCCTTCCTCGGCTTGCTCGATACGGCCCGCGCCAGGTTTTCGTATTTCCTGGCCAACGCGAGCTTCGTCTGCATCAGTTTCGCGTGCTTTCCTTCCGCTGTCATTTTCCTCTCCCTGGTTTACTGGTGGGTGGGGCGGACGTCAGCCACCACTCCGCGACGCCGCAGGACGATCAACCCAGCCTCTCCGGCACTTCCTTCATCGGCCCCATCCAGCGCAGCTCCCGCTGGATGTCAGGGTGTACGCGGTACTTCCGAGCCACGTCGGCGAGCTTTGCCCCGCGAATGTCGATTTTCCCCAGATCGTTCTGGCCCAGGCCGGATTGTGCGCAGAAGCCCAGGTATCCCACCCACGACGCGTCGATGCCCATCGCCTCAATTCCCACGCGGTCGGCGGCCACGTAGTCCGTGGAAGCGATCGCGATCCGCGACGGCACGCGCTCGCCGTCGTTCGGCCCGTTGCCTTCCATCCCGTCGTAGCCGTCGATCACCGTCGCGCCCCAGAACGGCTGCAGCTTCTGGGCGGTGAGCGTGATGTCCACGTGCGTCTGGCGCACGCCGCCATGGTAGATCCGCTTGTCGTTCCATCGCCGCTTCTCCTTGCGCGGGCTGTGCAGCGGCGCCCCGAGGGCCATGTTCTTGATCGACAGCGTGGCCACCACCGTGTTGTGGGTCTTCATGATCGCCGAGCAGATAATGAAGGCGTCGGGGTCCATGAGCCGCGCCGCTAGCCGCACCGGCACGACGTGCAGATCGCCGTTGAGGATCGCGTGCGTCTGGTACTTTCCTTCCTCGTTCAGGTCCACCAGGCTGACCTGAAGCGGCTTGTGCTCCGCGACGACCTGGTTGTAGCGGAAGTGGTCGTATCCCTCCGTCGTAGAGCCGGCCGAGGATTCCGCGATCACGACCGGACCCTTGAACCGCGGCCCGAGGAAATCCAGCACGCCGTGCAGGGCGTCCACGTGGGTCGAGGCAAGCTGGTTGACCGTATTGACGATGTTCGGCTTGATGACCACGTACTTCTTGGTTTTGAGCACCGGCAGGATCCGGTCCTCGATCGCCACCAGCGAATCGCAGATGTTCTTGCGACGGCCCTCGCCGCTGGCCAGCGAGACCACGGACCGGCGGTCCGTCGGACCGGTGGACGGCGGCGTGAGCGGCGGCGGCGCCGGCGCGTCGCCCGGCTGCTGCGCGTAGAGCAGCCCGCCGGATGCACTGACTGCCGCGGCAGTCCAGAGAAAGCCCCTGCGTGAGATCTTGTGTTCCATGGTTGAGCCTCTCGGTCAAAATGGATGTGCAACGTGTTAGCGGTCCGCTCCCCTTCGCTAGAGCATCGCGTGGAAGTGCTGTCGCTCTACGCGCATCAAACCCGATTCCCCGGGCCAACCGCACGAGCCCTTACGCCATGCCCCCAGCCTACCGGACCTCCGCCGGAAGGTCAAGAATCTGGCAAGGTACGCCGTTGGACGCCCGGTGAGATCCTGAACTCCGAGCGCAAGGCGGTGCAGGTCACTTCGCGAGTCTTGGCCCGATATTACGAAGCGCTGGGGAGCGTACACAACGCCTTGGATGCGTACGCCGGTTCGTCCAACCTGCACATCCCACCCCGCTGGACCAAGTGTCGGGACGCACTGGTGGCGCTGAGCGACTACGACGACACGCGACGCCATCAAGGCGGCCCTGAAGCTGGCCAAGCCCAACTCCAACCCCGACGCCGTGTTCCCCTGAAGCCCTGGGCACCGGACCCCCACGTGCTTGTCACGTGGGTGAAGGAGACTGACGGCTACCCGCGGCGGCCTGCTTGCGCCCTGGCAACGCCTCACCCGCGGAGTTGCCGCCCACACGACACCTCTCGCTCGTCAGGGCGCTTCGCGTCGAAATCCCACCTTGACAGTCGTACCCAAACATGGTACGATTGTACCGGCGATGGGTACACAAATGCCGACAGACCTGTTGGGCACAACGTTGTTTGCGAGGAATCGGAGGGCGGTGCTGGCGCTGCTCTATGGGCATCCAGACGAGGAGTTCTACCTGCGCCAAGTGATCCGGGCGTCGGGCGGTGGGGTGGGAGGCGTTCAGCGGGAACTCGCTCAGTTGACCAAGGCGGGGATTCTGCGCCGCACGGTCCGGGGGAACCAGGTGTACTTCCAGGCGAACGCGGATTGCCCGGTGTTCGATGAGATCAAGGCACTGGTGGCGAAGACCGCCGGCGCGGCCGACGTCCTCAGAGCCGCTCTTGCCCCCCTGGACAACCGCATCCAGGTCGCCTTCATTTATGGCTCCCTGGCCCGCGGTCAGCAGCGGGCGCAGAGCGACGTGGACCTCCTTGTCGTAGGCGACGTCGCATTCGGCCAGCTCGTTGCCGCGCTAGCCGACGCCCAGGCGCTGCTGCGGCGAGAGGTCAATCCGACGGTCTACCCGCCCGAGGAGTTTTGTCGTAAACTCACCGCTGGCCACCACTTTTTGCGGAACGTCTTAAAGGGAGAGAAGATCTTCTTGATCGGGGACCAGCGTGAGCTTGCGAGATTGGCTGAAAAGCGGCTGGGTGATGGAACATGAAACGACTCAACAGGAGATCGGCGATCTGCTGAGCGTTATCGATCGTGATCTGTCCGACTGTCAGTCCCCTGGACTTAGCCCGGACTGGCGACTCGGGATCGCGTATAACGCGGCCCTTCAAGTCGCCGTCGCGGGATTGGCTGCCGAGGGATACCGCGTCGCGCGCGAGTCCCACCACTTTCGGGCGATTCAGTCGCTGGCCTTCACACTCGGCTCCGACGCCGCGTTGATTGCGCAACTGGACGCCTTCCGCAAGAAGCGGAACATCAGCGACTACGAGCGGGCCGGCGCGGTGTCGGCGCAAGACGCTGGGGAGATGATCGACCTGGCGAAGAGGGTCCGGGAGGATCTCGTCGGATGGTTGCGGGGCGCGCATCCTAACGTGGTCCCAGAGGCGCCGTAACCCGCGTCTACAGGCCCTTGCCCTCGGCGACCTGCATGGCCCGCATCAATGCCCGGCCGGGTCCAAGCTGTGCGTAGGGCGTGGACAGTTGGTACACCTTGTGCGGCACCAACGGCGCAATATCCTCGCCCGTGACCAACAAGTCCCCTCTCGCGCTTGCGGGAGAGGGGCCGCAAGGTGAGGGCGCGGCGGTGAGACTGCGAAGTCACTGGCCGACGGTCGACGAGACCGCGATTTCGTAGCCCGATAGGTGGTCAGCGCTGGCCGCCTGTCAACGCCTCACCCGCGGTGTTGCCACCAGCGGGCGCAGGAGTCGCCCTTCGGTTTGTCAATACTGGCTACGGCCCCGTTTCGACTTCCCTCGTCGAGGCTCCGTCAAGTGTCAAGAGTTGACCGCCTACCCTACGCCGGAGTCTGGGAATTGCCCGTTAGCCGCTGCAGCGTGCTTGGACGTGCTGCGCAAGCCGATGCTCAAGTTCCTTCGACGGGAATCCCTTGTTCCTCGTGCCTTGGCGTTCGGCATGAACTTGCCTCGATATCTCCGCGATAGCCAGGCAATCCTTGTTGGCGGCGTCGAACTGTGGAACATTCATGAATTCGAAGACGGTTGTCCCGATTTGCTTCCCGAGGAGAAACCCGGCGAGCCACGTCCTCACGGGTCGGGAGTTGAGGAACCCGCACAGGTAGTGAGGCTCCGTCGGCTCATCGAAGGCCGCGAAATAGAGTTTGTGGTCCGGCACGATGCCAGCATTGGGCAGGGCTGAGACGCGTTGCTCCGAGACAACGGACGCGCGAAATCTCTTCGGATCTTGTTGTTCCGGCCACGCCACTTTGTACGGGCGAAAAGAGTAGGGGCCGACGCAGTAGATGACATAGAACGGCAGATGACTCTGGTACCTCCTATAACTCGACCGTTCCCGGAGAAGGCCCTCGTAGTTCTTCAGATACGAGTATGTGAGGGGGTACTTGTCCGCAAACGTGTCCTCATCGTCAACGTTTTCGTAGTGGTCGTTCGGGATAAGCTGGTACCACCCTTCGCTCGCGAAAGCGAATCGGCCCACGTCCCGGCCGCGCAACAACGGATGGAGGAGGTCTGCCTCGATCCACGCGCCCTGCACCGGGTCGATGAGGCGCGCGCGGCGCAACTCCCGCTCTGTGAGGGTGCGGATGCAGGCGCGATGCTTTGACTCCGAGTATTTGAGAACCTTGACCCAGTAAACCCGCGCGCAATCGGAAATCGTACCGCGGTGTGATTGCTCGAAATAAGGGCTCTTCCCGTGCAGGAAGCCTGAGGCGTGGTAATGCGCCAGGTTTCCGGTGAAGAAGGGCGTACCCCACTGGCCTACCGGACACGCGGCGCCGTCGGCGATATCGCACGACGCGTAAGCCTGGGCCAATGACGACGCGGGCGGAATCCGCGACTTGCCCCGTTCGGGATGCCAGATTTGGCAACTCGTCGAGGTGAAGCGTGCCGCCGTCGCAGGACGGACTTTCTTCGCAACATAGAGGGACGTCTCATTCGCCGCGTCGGCAAACGGTTGGAGTCGCGTGAGGTCCTCGATTCGTTCGATTCTCAACCCGAAGTCCGCCGGCAGCCTGCCGACGCGAAACCCCCGCGCGGAAGCGCTCTTGAAGACGGACCAGGTGATTAGAAACGCAATGGTGCCCCCCTCGAGGAGCCAACGGTCCGCGGCGCTGAACGTGATGACCGTGGATATGTCGCTCTCAATGCCACCGGAATAGCCGCGCCCGGAGACCAGACCGTAGTACTTGCAGAATCGCTTCACGTTCGCTCGATAGGTGGCGGGGAGACGGCTCCACCGGACCCAGGGCGGGTTCCCCACGATGAAGTGGAATCGCGAGAAGCCCTGCGGGCTGAAGTTGTTCTTTAGAATGCGGCACCATATCTCGTCCCACTCACGCGCCTTAAGCGACCGGATGACTTCGAAGAACTCCTCGAGGCGGGAAACGACCGACGTGGACAAGTTCGGCTCGATTTGGGGATCCATGCGGATCGCTTGAAGAAACCGATCGAATCCCTGGGACTTCTTTATGGCGTCTTCGCAAGCCAGGAGAACCTTGCCGAGCACTTGCGCCTGGACAAGTTCCCATGGGACCTCCAGAGTATAGCTCTCCACTTCGGTATCCAGGACGTACTCCATGTACTTGTTCCCCGCCAGATCGGTCTTCTGCACGGGCACGTTGATGGAATCCGCCAGGTAAACCGGCAACTCGACGTCGTGACCCAAATCGAGGATCAGGTCGTAGATGGAGAGAATGTAGTTCGCGCGTGCGGAGATCACCGCCAGTGGATTGAGGTCGATGCCTTTCACGTTCGACAAGATCGTGTCGAGCGTGGCGAGCTGGGACATCCCTGCCTCTGCGCATTTCTCTTTCGCGCGGCAGATGCTTTCCACCAGAAATGTCCCTGAACCACATGCGGGATCGAGAATCCGCACGCCGGGATTCCCATCGTACCCAGCTCGGTCGAGAAGGTGCTGGGCGAGCCAGTCGGGAGTGTAGTATTCGCCCAGGTCGTGCCTTATCTGCTCGTCAACCAAGGACGAGTAGAACTCCTTGAGCAAGTCTTGTTTCGCCTCAGGAACCAGCATTGCGCTTGCCGGCTCGAACTCCAGGAACTCGCGCGCGACCGCCCGGATCGCGTCGCCCAGTGCCCCCGAGCGCTCGTTCAAGTACCAGCTAAAGAAGTCCCCTTCAAGGAAATTGCCGATCCGATACCTCTTGTAATACTCGCTATTCTCGATCTTCCCGAGCACGGCGCAGAGGTCATCGACGGTCTTCGCCGCCATAATCTCCTCGCAGACCGAGAACGGGATGTGCGCCGAAATGGAGAGCAACTCGGAAGTCAGAATCTTGACCACGAGACTGTAGTAACTGTGCATCGCAAAAAGGATATGGGACGCGTCCTTGGTCGCGATCCCGTTTTCAATGGCCCAATTTCTCAAGGATGGCAATTGGTCAAGCCCGTACATGGAAACCTGTTGAAAAAGCCGTTTCCACTCCCGGAAGAGCATGTTGGTCTTGTGCCGAGGCTTGGCAAGGTGAGAGCACATCACGCGGATCAACTCGCGCGCAACATCAGCGCTTTTCCCGAAGGCCGCGCTCAGAAGGCTGGCCGTCAGCGGCTTCCGTCGGAGGGACCGGTAGGCATGCACCAGAAAGAGCAGAGTGCTCTCGGTAATTGGCAGCAGGCGCGACCATTGCCACGCGCGCCGGTTCGAGCGGCAGTAGACGAGGGAGACGCCGTCGCAAAGGTACCCAAACCAGTTCGCGCACCCGGCGGCATTCGCTTCGTGTCCGCCGGTGATCTTGTCAAGGTATTTCTTCTCGATTTGGTCCTTCGCGTCTTGAAGGTCCGCCGGCTTGGAAAGCTTGCCGGGGGCTTTGTAGTCAAAGACGATGTGCCCGAACACGCCGTCTGGCCGGTCGGCATCCACTTGTGAGAGGCCAAGGCTCTTGAGTGTCTGGTTGACGCTCGGGTCGAACGCGATGCCGAACTCCGCGAGGCACTCTTTGAGAAGTTGGTTGAGTTCCCCCTCAAGTTTTGCCTCGGACTGCGCCCGTTCAGCGATCCGCCCAATGCGATTCACATACTCCGTTAAGGACATGCCAGGGCTCCAAATCGTCCGGTCGACAGCCGGCGTATCGTGCGTCCGCCGTTCGATGCGGTTGCAGTATCGTGGCTCGCGGTCGTACCGTCAAGGGGGTGCCCGCCGTTGGGGCTCCTTCGGCGCAAGAGAACAATCTGCAACGATTCGATGGAGAATCCGTCACTCTGCCCTCGTCTGCGTTTCGCGCCGCGTTTCTCTGCACTGACGGCGTACGAGCGATCACCGCAAAGCCCGGCTCAAGCATCGTTGGTGGGACTGCGCTGCGCTTGTCCCACCCTACGATTCTTGTCCGATCGCATTATTCTATCTGGCCCCGCCGCTCCGCAGGCGCAAGATCGTCACCGACTGCGCCGGGAAGGTGTAGCGGAATCTGGGTGCGGTGATATCGACCGGCCGCGTGATTGGCGCGACCTTCTCCGGTTGGTCGAGCGTGTTCTCGTCGGTTGGGTCGGCGGAGGTGAGGATGGTGGCGGTGGCGGATTGGATGGTTGGGGCGGCGCCGCGGAGGTCGATTTGGGTGTCGTGCGACGAGCTGGAGACGTTGACGATTTTGAGGATGATGTCGCCCGAGGGACGGGCGAGGCCGGCGACCGCGTAGAGGGATTTCATTTGCGGGTTGACGTCGTGGATCAGCTTGCCGTCGAGGTAGCAGCGGATGCGGCTGCCGGTGAGCTCGATGCGGATGTCGTACCAGCGGTTGGTTTCGATCCGGCCGCGAACGCCGGGGTCGGCGATGCCGCCCAGCTCGATGGCGTGCCGCGTGTTGTTCCAGCCGCCGATGTTCCACCACGCCTTGGCGTTGGGGTCCTGGACGCGGAACATGATGAGGAAGCCCTCGGCCCCGCCGAGCTTCCGGGCCTTGAGAGTGTAGGTGTAGTTGTCCCACGATTTGTCGCCGGCGATCGCGCGCACGTCGGTCTCGCGGCCCATCTGACGCAGGGCCCCGTCCTGGACGCTCCACTGGCCGCGGATCGTCTTCCAGCCGGCCAGGCCCTTGGAGAAGTCGGACCGGAAAAGGACCTTGTCGCCGCGGGTGACCTTGAGGTCCTTGAACTCGGCCTGCGTGGCCCAGGTGCCCACGCCGATGGCCCCGCCTTTGGCCCCGACTTCCATGAGCGGGCTATCCAGGTCGATCGGCAGCACCACGTCGCCGCGGTTCTGGGCGAACATCTTTTGGACGTGATACGACGGCGTGCCGTAGACGCGGGAGCTGTCGAAGTTGATGGCGTCGGGATTCCACTGGCGCCAGCCGACGTTGACGAAGAGCGGGGCATAGGAGGCCATGACCACGATATCGCTGTTGCGCTCCATGCCGGTCATGAAGGCCGCCTCGCCCAGCGCCCCGCGGAGGTTCCCCTTGCCGCAGTTCTGCGTGACCGCGTACTCGCCGACGTAGATCTTGGGCCCCTTGCGGTCGTACTTGTCGTACCGCTCGGCGTTGTGGATGAAGAACTCGGGGTTGTTGTAGTAGTGCTCATCGAGGATCTCGGTGGGCCGCTGGCTGGTGCGCTCGTCGGCCACCAGGACGATCTCCGGATAGCGGGCCTTGAGCGCGTCGTAGAAGAGGCGATAGCGCTCCTGGTAGAGCGGGCCGCCGTTCTCGTTGCCGATCTCCATGTACTTGAGGTTGAAGGGCGAGGGATGGCCGGCCTTGGCCCGCAGGGCGCCCCATTTGCTGGTTGCCGGGCCGTTGGCGTACTCGATCGCGTCCAGGGCGTCCTGCACCCAGGGGCCCATTTGGTCCATGGGCACGCGGTCCTCGTGGGCCATGCCGCAGTTGATCACGTAGAGCGGCTCGGCCTTGAGGTCCTCGCACATTTGCAGATACTCGTGGTAACCCAGCCCGTCGGTGGAGCGATAACCCCAGAGGTTCCAGTGTCCGGGGCGCTGGGCGACGTCGCCGATGGAGTCCTTCCAGCGGAAGGCGTTGGCCAGCTTGTTGCCCTCGACGTAGCAGCCGCCGGGGAAGCGGACGAAGGCCGGCTTCATCGCGGCCAGCATCTCGGCCAGGTCGGGGCGGAGTCCGTTGGGCCGGTTCTTCCACGTTTCCTCGGGAAACAGCGAGACCATGTCGAGCCAGAGCGTGCCCGGCGAGGTTGCGGCAATGACCAGCCGGGCCGCCGCACTCGTTTCCGCGGCCGTGAGGGAACACCGGAACTTCTTCCACTCCGGCCCGACGCCATCGATCGTGGCAATAGTCAGGGCCTTTTCGCCCAGGAGGACCGCGACGAGCCCGGCGAAGCCGTTGGCGCATCGGGCGTAGAACGAGAGCCTATACTCGGCCCCCTTCTTGACTGCGATTCCCTTGAAGCCGTCATTGGCCACGCCGATGCGGCCGCCATCGTCCTTGGTGATGTCCAGTCGCAGCGAGCGGCGGTTCTTGTCGTTGAGCGGCTTGGAGGTGTCGAGGGCCATGGTCGCTTCGGCCGCCGCGGACTTCACCAGCGACCACGCAACCGGCTTGTCCGCGTCCTCGAACGACCGGTTCTGCACCATCTCGGCGTAGAGCCCGCCGTCGCCGGCCCGGTTGATCTCCTCGAAGAAAAGGCCGTAAAGCAGCGGGCTGATCTTCACGCCGGGCCGATTCACGTGGACGGTCAGCGTGGCCGGCGTTGCGGCCGGAGTTTGTGCGGCGGCCATCGTGGCGACTGCGGACAACAGAAACAACGCCGTGAAGAGGCAAGCGAGTGGTGATAATCGTGGCATAAGTAGACGCCTTCCGTATGTTAAAGCAGGGTGATATTGGCTTGTGCGCACTGCGCCACCATATCTTGAGGCCAGATCCCGCAACTGACCTCGCCGACGTGGGCGGTGCGGAGGAAGAACATGCACAGGCGCGACTGGCCGATCCCGCCGCCCATGGTCTGGGGCAACTGGCCGTCCAGCAGCATCCGATGAAACAGAAGTTCCTTGCGCTCGGTGAGCCGGCGGATCTCCAGTTGCTCCAGGAGCGTTTGGGGATCGACGCGGATGCCCATCGAGGAGATCTCAAAGGCCCGCTCCAGCACGGGATGCCAGATCAGAATGTCGCCGTTCAGGCCGCGGCCGCCGTCGCCGTTGGGCGTGATCCAGTCGTCGTAGTCCGGGGCCCGGCCGTCGTGGGGCTGCCCGTCCGGCAGCTCCGCTCCGATGCCGATGATGAAGACTGCCTTCCACTCGGCGCAGACGCGATGCTCGCGCTCGCGTGGGCTGAGGTCTGGGTAGCGGGCGTAGAGGGCTTCGGAGGTGATGAAGCGGATGTGCTGCGGGAGGATCGGACGGATGCCGGAGTGCTGCGAGGCAATGTGGAACTCCGTGCGGCAGATCGCGTCGTAGATCGTTTCCACGGTCTGGCGCAGGGTTTCCAGGTTCCGCTGCCCCGGCAGCAGGATCGTCTCCCAGTCCCACTGATCCACGTAGATCGAGTGGGTGTTGTCGAGGACTTCGTCCGGCCGGACGGCGTTCATGTCCGTGTAGAGCCCCTCGCCCGGCTGAAACCCGTAGCGGGCCAGCGCCATCCGCTTCCATTTCGCCAGGGACTGCACGAGCTCCACCGGGGAGTCGCCGTCTTCCTTGACGGGGAATCGGACGGGCCGTTCCACGCCGTTCAGGTCGTCGTTGATGCCGGTGCCGCTGCGGACGAAGAGCGGGGCGGTGACGCGCTGGAGATTGAGGGCCGCGGCAAGCTGGTGCTCGAAAAAATCCTTGATGTCCTTGATGGCCGACTCCACGGCCCGGACGGGGAGCTTGGGACTATAGGCTTTCGGGATGAACAGGTTGACTGCCACGCGATGGACTCCAGGGCTTACGGAGGAGAGGCCGCCTTGCCGGCGGACTAGAGCGGCATTATGCCACAACTGGGCTGGTTTTGCCAGTTGCCGAAGGGCATCGCGGGGTCGCTTATCGCTTGCACTGGTTTCGCCTGGGCGTGATAATGACGGGCGGCGTGGTCGGGAGACCGCGCCACAACAAGAGCGCGAAAGAACGAAAACACGATAGGGAGACCTACGATGAGTCGCCGCGAGTTTCTGAAGAGTGTGCTTGCCGCCGGGACTTGGGGCGCGCTGTCTTCGGCCGTTCCAGTTCCGGCCCTGTGGACGGCGCACGCGGCCAGTGCGGCGCCGGCCCGTGCTGCGTCTGCCCGGTGGAAGCCGACTGAGCGGCCCAATCAGCCGATCGGCGTCGCCCAGGGCATCTTCCCCGGGCGCGTGAGCTGGGTTCACGACCCGAAGTCGGCGCTTTGGGAGGGCGACCCCCAGAGCGGCGGCTGGTTCGAGGACAAGTTCAACGACCCGGCCCTGGCCGATGCGATGCTCCGTCGGTCGGTGCGGCTCCTCTGCGGCGCGAAGACGGACGCGGAGGCCTGGGCGGCCCTGTTCCGGCACTACAACCGGAGGCACGGACGGGGCGACGCCGGTTACAGGCCGGGCGAGAAAGTGGCCGTGAAGCTCAACATGAACTGCTCCAGCCGGCACGCCGATTCCGTCCAGGGGCTGTACAACACGCCGCAAGTGACCAAGGCCCTGCTGCGGCAACTCGTGCGGGAGGCGGGCGTGCGGCAGACCGACCTCGTGGTCTACGACGCCTCGCGCTTCATCAGCGATTCCGTCTTCCTGCCCATTCACGCCGAGTTTCCCGGCGTCCGCTTCGAGGACCGCGAGGGCGGCGACGGCCGGTTCAAAGTCCAGCCGGACAAGAAGGCCGCCCTGCACTTCGGCGATCCCGCCACGCCGGACCACGGCAAGACGTACTTGCCCGCCTGCGTGACCGGGGCGACGTACTTGATCAACGCGTCGGTCTTGAAGGGGCATGCGATCGCGGCCGTGACCCTCTGCGCCAAGAACCACTTCGGCTCGGTCTATCGCGAAAACACGGGCCCCAGCGACCCGCATAACGGCTGGAACCCCAGCAACATGCACGATTCGGTCACGGTCCGCTCGCGCCGGATGGGGACGTACAACGCGTTGGTGGACCTGATGGGGCACAAGGACCTCGGCGGCAAGACGATCCTTTACTTGATCGATGCCCTCTACGTGGCCCCGCACCAGAACCAGGGCCTGGAGAAATGGCAGTCTCCGCCCTTTGGCGGCCACTGGACGGCCAGCGTGTTTGCCTCGCAGGACCCGGTGGCGATCGAGTCGGTGGCGGTGGACTTCTTCGCGGCCGAGAAAACGGCCAAGCTGATGGTCGGCGCGGTGGACAACTACCTGCACGAGGCCGCGCTGGCCCACCGGCCGCCCTCGCGCACCCGCTACGACCCCGAAGGCGACGGCGCGCCCCTGGCAAGCCTGGGCGTCCACGAGCACTGGAACCATCCCGAAAAGCGGCAGTACTCGCGGAACCTGAGGACGGGCCGAGGCATCGAACTCGTGAAGGGCTAGAGGTCCGACCCGGGTTGGGCAACGGGGTTGGGAGTCTCTTCCATGTCGGGGCAAACGGTTTCGGCGGATCTGCGACGATTACCTCGACATGGAAGAGACTCCCGACCCCTTCCCTTCCACTCGACGTGAAGATGGATTTCGGCTCGCTCCAGCAGGTCGGCAGCCGGCTGGGCACCGGCACGATGATCGTGCTCGACGACCGGACCTGTCCGGTGGGCATGGTCCACAACTTGGAGAAGTTCTTCGCCCACGAGTCGTGCGGCTGGTGTACGCCCTGCCGCGACGGTTTGCCCTGGACGGCCAGAACCTGCTGCGGGCCTGCCTGTCGCTGGGGTTCGATTTTCCCTACTTCTGCTGGCACCCCGCTATGCACTCCGTGGGCGCTTGCCGCCAGTGCGCCGTGAAGGTATTCAAGGACGAGCACGACACGCGGGGCCGATCCGTCATGGTCACGTCCAAGAGCACGACATCCGGTGGCTCCGTGGCGACGAGGCGCAGTGCTTCCTCACCGCCCTAAGCGGTTGACACTTGGTATCCTTGTCTCTTCACAGCGAACGCCAGCATCGCCACCGTATCAGCAGAGTCGTCAAAGCGAGGATTCTGGTCATCTTGTCCTCATCGCATCGAGTTGCTTGGATGACCGGGAGGTCCGACTTGCGGACGCGATCGCTCACGACTTCAGCACGCTTGGTCGGCTCCACGGGTAGCTCCCATTGCCTTCAGTAGAGGGTTGGATGCCTGCCGGACTCGCTAAGGGCCCGGGAAACAATAAGTTGGGCAAATATGGGAAAGCAAGGCCGCGCAGCGGTCCTTGCTTTCCCATTGCTGCAGCCACTGGAAAGTTGC
>Ga0315280_10005268_pt1 | contig 18545 bp, 15 predicted proteins | sample YL17G06_40_MG_FD_203697 | JGI IMG/M metagenome (GOLD analysis project Ga0315280, IMG submission 203697) | Sediment microbial communities from Yellowstone Lake, YNP, Wyoming, USA - YL17G06_40 | ecosystem: Environmental > Aquatic > Freshwater > Lake > Sediment | place: USA: Wyoming | collected... | reverse complement strand
GAACCCTTTTGATTTTACACTTATTGTCAAATCTTTTTCTTCGATTTTGATTTCTCCCTTAGGGAGCGAAGAAATGAAATCAGAAAAGATTTTTCCCGGAACGGTAATTTTACCTTCTTTTTCTGACTTGACAGGTAACGATAAAGAAAGCCCGATTTCTAAATTTGTCGAAGAGACTAAAAGAAGGTTTTGTTTTATCTCCAAAAGAATATTATTTAAAATTGGTAAAGTTAAATTACTTCCACAAAGGCGCGTTGCTAAAGAAACTATTCTTTTCATCTTTTCAGAATCTATAGTAAGTTTCATATAAATATTAGTTTATTATAACTAATCATGGGGAAAAGTGCAAAATTTTGATTTTTGCAAGAAGGAGAAAAGAGATTGGCCAAAATCTTTTTGAAAAATCTGGGGATAATATGGGGATGTTTTTAGGTGTTGTATAACCTTTCTTTTATTGTTTCTAAGGTTTTGACAAAATCCCCATCTTTTTTAACTTTTTCCCCAATTTTTTCACAAGCATAACCAACCGTTGTATGGTCTTTGTTCCCTAATTTAACCCCTATCGAGGGTAATGATAAATTAAGTTCTTCTCGGAAAAGGTACATAATGACCTGTCGGGGGAAAACTACCTCCCTTTTTCGACTTTTTGACAAAATTTCTTTCGGGGGGACATTAAAAAAATCGCAGACGTTTTCGATTATCCTTTCAGGCGAGATTCTCTTTTTCGGTTCTTCAATAATATCTTTTAAGCTCTTTCTCACTTTCTCGAGACTGTTTTCCCTTTCGAAAATAACCAACGATCGGGTTAAGGCCCCTTCTAACTCTCTAATATTTTTTTTGACATTTCCGGCAATAAACTCGAGAATCTCTTTTGGTAAGGTAGTTTCTCTCTCTTCTAATTTCTGCTCTAAAATAGCTACCCTCTCTTCAAAATCAGGGAAAGTGATATCAGCCACCATTCCTCCTTCAAATCGGGAGCGAAGTCTTTCTTCGATTCTCTCAATGGCTCGGGGGGGGCGGTCTGAAGAGAGCACAATTTGCTTCCCCACCTCGGTTAAATTGTTAAAAATTCGAAAGAAAACATCTTGGGTTCTTTCTTTGCCGGCAATGAATTCAATATCGTCAATAATTAAGGCATCAAATTGACTATAATTAGCAACAATTTTCTCGATACTCCCCTCTCTGATATTAGCGATGACCTCACTGGTGAAATTTGGACAAGGGACATATTTCACTCTTCTCTTTTTTTGAAAATCAATAACTTCATTGCCGATTGCTTCTAAGAGATGAGTTTTCCCTAAGCCAACCTTGCTATAAATAAAGAAAGGATTATACTCTAACTTCAATTTTCTTTTGGTATTTCCTAAATTTAGAGTTGTATTTATTAAATTTTTACTGATAGAGATAGCACAGGCGTGGGCTAGTTGATTAAAATTACCTACTACAAAGTTAGAGAATTTATACCGAGGATTCAAACCGGAAAGGCGATTTTGGTAAAATTCGATTTTAGGCTGAGCAAGGTCATTTTTTCTTCCAACTTTTTGGCTATTTGCACCTTCTTGGTTTAAAACAACATATTTTATTTTTTTGATCTTCGGGGAAAATTGTCGAAGGGACAGGAGAAGCTCTTTGTTAAATTTATTTTGGAGCCATTCTCTAACAAAAATATTAGGAACTGCCAGGATTACTTCGCTGGTCTTTATTTTTTTGATAGTGGTATTTCGAAACCAGGTAGCAAAAGTTGGCTTGGAGAGCTTTCCTTCAAGGTTGGCCAGGACCGATTGCCACAATAAGGAGTTGTCCATAAGAAATTTGGTATTGATAAAATTGATGAATTATTGTAGATTCTCAAGGGAAATTAGTCAAGGGAGAAAATGGGGAAAAGCTGGGGAAAACCCTAAACGCCCCCAATAAATTTTCCTATCTAATTGTATTTTTTTATTAATCTCTGCTAATATGTTAAAATATTGAAATATAAAAAGGCTTATGACTCACATCGTGCATCCTAAAAAGAAAAAAAGAAAAAGAACCCACGGCTTTTTGAAGAGAATGAAGAAACCATGGGGGAGAAAAGTTCTTCAAAAAAGGAGGGAGAAAAAAAGAAAACAGCTGACAGTATAACGTCAATTACTTTTTGTGTTGTCTAAGACTCACAGGTTAAAGAAAAAAGAAATAGAAAACGTCTTTAAAAAGGGGAGAACATATCGGGGGAATTTTTTAATTTTGAAGATTAAAAAAAATTCTCTTCCTCTTTCGCGTTGGTCATTTATTGTTCCTCTTCCTGCTCCCCGAACAATAGTTAAGAGAAATAAGCTCAAACGGCAATTAAGAGAAAATTTTCGAAAGAAGTTAAAAATAATTAAGTCCGGCTTCGATGGAATTATTCTCTCTTTACCAGTTGCTTTAAAGAAAAAATATTGGGAGGTAGATAAAGAAATAGATAAACTTCTTCACCTTGCCAATCTTTATAAGGGATAGTAGTAACTGCGCGGAGATTAAGAGTATTTGTAATTTTTATGAATATTTTTAGTTTTATTTTTCAAGAAGTATTATACAGACCTCTTCTGAACCTTTTGGTCTTTTTTTATCAGCTCCCTCATGTTGATTTTGGGATGGCGATTTTATTTATAACTATTTTAAGCAGAATTCTAATTTGGCCTCTTAGCTCTAAAATGATTAAAGACCAAAGGGAAAGCCAAATAAAAAGTCAGGACATTCGGGAAAAGCTAAAAGAGATTCAAGAAAAATATAAAGGTGATGCCGCTCGCCAAAACGAGGAAGTAGTTAAAACTTGGAAAGAGATGAAGTTTAATCCGCTTGCGGGTTTTGCTCCAATGATAATCCAAATCATAATTTTGATTGCTCTTTACCAGGTTTTAAGAGCAGTGATGCAACCTGCCGGGCTTTCCCTTCTTTATAGTTTTGTTCCTCATCCCGGGGAAATAAACCCCATCTTTTTAAAGGTTCTTGACCTTTCCAAGACAAGCCCAATTTTGGCAATCCTAACTGGGGTAATTCAATATTTTTATTCCAAAATGAGTCTAGCCTTGCAGCCGAAAATTTCTGATAAGAAAAAAAACCGCCAAGTGAGCGGTCAAGAAAAGCAAATGCAAACTTTTCAAAAATTAATGCAAAATCAGATGATTTATTTTTTACCAGTAATGACCGTTTTTATAGTTTGGTCACTCCCCGCAGCCCTCTCTTTTTATTGGTTCTTCTCTACTTTAATTGGAATTTTGCAACAAAAAATGATTGCAAAAAAGCTAGGAAGATAGTTTAAAAATTAATAAAAAAAACTTAGAAGGCCTGAGCTGACGCTTTATTTGCTGGCAAAGCACCAGGATGGGTATAGATAGAGGGAGCACTTGATGGTGAACTACAGTTGCTATCGTCGTAAAGGATTATTGTCCGTCCATTACACATACCGGCTGGCATTTCTGTTACACTATTGTCATTACTATCCAAATTTACACAAGGGCCAACTACTGGAACGAACTCCGGGCCATCAGCAGTAAAATAAAATCCTACACAGTCAGTGGTATCATTTGGGTAAGCGCAAAGAGCTCCTCCTGAGAGGTCTGCAGATGTTGGGCTAGCGCCACTTTTCTTTGGTGGTTTGGTGCAGCCGTCCCAGGAAGAATTACATAAAATTGCACTGCTATTTGCGTTCAACCAATAAGAATTAAAAGTTTTATCTGCTGCTTTACATTTCTGGTAAGATAAAATCTCAGGCTTGCCGCTTAAGCTAACGAAGGGGAAAACTGCCAATAAGGCCTCTTTATTAAGGCTTCCTATACCAACAGAGGTGAGGCGCAGATTATCGGAAGTAATACAACATACTGGATTGCCACAGCCCCAAAGAAAACCCCCTTCCCAGGTTTCAAAATTATGGCACTTGCCATCCCCTACAGCTATTTTACATTCACAGAAACCAGTACAGCCACCGGGCCCCTCGCACGGGAATGCTCCGCCTGCATGACGGCACAGCTGGACTACTTGGCCACTTTTTACTTTAAAAGATACTGCTTTGTCATTCCATCCTAGACTATCTAAATTAGGCACATCTTCACTGATTCCGATGGATTCATCTTGACAATTTTTTTGGCTATAAAGAACCAATGGGTTAGCCTCCTGCACCAGACTTTTCCAGTCTTCTGGGGTTGCCAGTATGACTAACTCTGGGTTAATTGTATTTAAAATAATAAAAGAAAGAAGTAAAAGTAAAAGTCCGTATCCTATATTTTTCATTCCCTCTATCGCTTCACCTCTCTTAGCAGGCGCTACCGTTGAGGTCATATAGCGAATTGCCTGGAGAATCAACATTAACAGAGCAACTACTCCTACTATCATTAGAGCAAAATTGAAAATATAAGAGAAGAAATAAGGTATGGTTATTTCCTCTCCTCTTGCTGCTACGGTAGTCGGAGAATCCATCCAGGGGAGATCTGGCCAACCCACCTCAAACTCTCTTGCCAAAACCTGACGAAAGGAGACTAGAGAAAAAACTAAGCTTAATAAAAAGATAGAAAGCAGAAAAATTTGTTTTTTCATAGATTTACTTTTCTCTTATTACACTAATAAATGTTTTTATTACTGTCAATGTCCAAAAAGGGGCCATGCCTAAAATAGGTATGCTTTCTCCAAGAAAAGTTAAGCCAGTCGTCCTAAAAGCTAACATAGCAGCTTTTCCGCCCATCCCTTTGGCAGCTTTTTTCCCTCCCTTCTGAGATTTAGATGGACGATTTTTACCTCCTTCCGAGGGAGATACTTGTTTGGTTTCTGAAGGTTCGGGTTTTGCCTCCTCACTCTGAGGAGTAGTAGTTTTTTCTCCACCTTTCTCCAGTCCCTTTTTTTGGACCCAATATGTCCAACCTCCGATTACTATTGTGGTTATAACATCAAAAGTTTCTGAGATAGCTTTTGTAGCAATCATGGCTACGCTCCGCCCTTTTTGTAAAGGGAATCCTATCAATTCCCAGATGAAATCCATTAAGTCAAAAATTAAGGCAAAAATAAGAATTACAAAAAAACTTATAATAAAAGTTATATCAAAAGCTCTTTCTGACATATTTTTTATTTAGTACTCTCCTAGCTCTCTAACTCCTCTTTGGCTTTTTTGATGGCCAATAATTGTTCAGGGTCAGTAGTGATTACTTGGTCCTCGCTGTAAGAAGCGACCACTTTCATTGCTACATGCTTTGTGCCGGCAAAAAAGAGTCCTTCCCCTACTTCAGCCTGTAATAAAAGGTATTTTTCCTCTTGAGTTAAGTTAAAAGTGTCTATTACTACATCAATAGTGGCTGGCGATTGCTTTAAAAGAATTTGTAAAGAGGAATTGGTAATAATTGGTTGGCCATATCTTGATTTCATAAAGTCATCAACATCTTGGGTGATAGTGGAAATGCCAAGGTAATATTTTCTTGCTCTTTTGGCAATACCGTACAAAAAGGATGCTCCGTCTTCATATTGCATCATCCACCAAGCCTCATCTACCACTAACATTCTCCTCTTTAGTTTTGAACGAACGACATTCCAGATATAATGCATAACCAAGAACATAGCAATTGGTCGTAACTCGTCTTCTAGGTCTCGTATTGAGAAAACAACTAATCTATTATCTAAGTTAACATTGGTGTGATTATTTAAAAGTCCAGAGAAAGCGCCCTTGGAATACTTCTCTAATCTTATCGCTAAACTTTCTGCTCCTTCCATACCGGTGAGAACTTTTTCAAGGTCGGAAAGTAATGGAGGGGTTTTGTTTTCAAAATCTTGGGCGGTAATATCCCGCGATTCATAAGTTAAATTTAAGGCACTGTCGAGAATCGAATCTTCTTCTGGAGTAAGTCCCCCAAGCATTAACCGCAAAAGTCCTACCAAGTTAATAATGTTAGAACGGAACAGTCCTTCTTTTGACTCTCCTTCAATTGGGGGCGGCATATCGAAAGGATTAATATGGTGAAGCGAGGTCAAGGAAATGTTAAAATAAGCGCCACCTACTGTTTGAGCAAGGTACTTATATTCGTTTTCTGGGTCAATCACAATAACGTCTACCCCTTGGACTAAAGAACGCAAAATTTCTAATTTTTGAAAATATGATTTTCCTGAGCCACTTTTGGCAAAAACTACCACATTCCCGTTTTCTAAAGAGAACCTATCAAAGATAATCAAAGAGTTATTGTGACGATTAATTCCATAAAGTATTCCTTTATCGGAGGTTAACTCAAATGAGACAAAAGGAAAAGATGCTGACAAAGGGCCGGTATTCATTGAGGTGGAAATAGAAACCTCGTCTAGTAAAAGCGGAGAGACACAATTAAATCCTTCTTTCTGCCTGAAAAGAGAAGGTTTTATATAAATGAGCTGCGATTCTAAAACTTGCCGAAACTCCTTTTCTGTTGTTTCTAAGTCCTCTGCTTTGTCACTATAAACTGTAAAATAGAGACCGAACCTAAACATTCTTTCTTGGGCCTGGACAAGCTTATCTCGCAATTCTTCAATATTTTTGTAAGCCGTTTCTAATTCTGGACTACGGACTAACCCTCCTTTCTCCCTTTCCATAATCGCTGCCTCAACTTCAGTAATTTTTCTCTGCAATTGTTTTAGAACTTTGGAGGTTTCTACCGGATAAATAAACATTGAGATGTCGAAGATTCGGTCAAAGTTAATGATGGGAGAGAGCCAGTTAGTGATAACAGAACTTGGGTAAGTTAGAACAAAGTAGCTCCGAGCAAACTTGTCTCCAATTTTAAGATAACCTTGTTTTATTTCCACACTTGGGGGAGCGATAATATCCATCAAATTAACAATTCGTTCTTTTCTTTCTATCTCCCAACCCTTCTCAACTCGTTTTTCTACTACTTCTTTCCCTCTTGATTGTGCTGCTTTTTTAGGAAATAATTGAAACATATTAAAAGTAGAAAATTAAAAAGATTAGACGGAAGGAAAAGCAGGAATTTCACCTTTCTCAAGGTCCGCTGGATTATAGTAACTCCACAAAAGCTCAACAATTTCCTCGTTCCCTAATTGCACTGCGTGGATCCCCGTTCTTCTAAGACCGGCAAGGACATACTCAACTCTTTGGGTGATTTGAGTTTTGTAGCGAGCAAAATCCTCGACAGTTAGTTTTCTTTTCCCGATCGCTAAGGGATAGAAAGGAATAACAATATAAAAGTTTTTTGACATCAAATTTACCATTTCGGAAAGACTTTTTATAAACTCTCGGTATTCTTTTGCCTGAACTCTCAAAAGTTCTGATTCTTGTCTTTCTTCTATTTCCATTAACTTTTTTAAATAGCCTCTGATATTAAGTCTCCTTGACTGAATTAAAATTTGGATATTAAAGTCAAGAGAATTTAAAAAGTTTTGGTATTGATAAATTACCGCATCCTGCTCTTCTGGTGATAGGAGGGCAAAATTCATAGAAGAAGCTATTAAAATAGTTCTCCATTCGCCATTTCTCAAAACGGCAACTCCGTCTTTTATTTCTTTGACTGGAATAAGTTGTTGAGTTGGAGGCATAATAATTTCATTTTAACATTTTATCATACTAACATACAAACCTTTATTCATTTATTTTGCTAAAATGTTTAAATGCTAATAAGATGAGTTATCTTTTACCCGTTTCTACTTCCCAAGCTATTTTCTTGAGTCTACTTTCTTTAGTTGTTTTGATTAATTTTCTTCTTTCCTCAAAGATTCTTTGGACCTCTTTTAAACTTAAGCCTTCTTCTCCTGCTTTTTGCCAGAGAGCCATCTTTGGTGCGAGTCTAAATTTGATAGAGAAGATTAATATTTTTGGGACCATCTCACCGTTTACTCTCCCCATAGCAAGATAAAACGCCGGAATTCCTACTATTATACCTATCGCAACAGTACCAATAATACTTTGGGTAATACTAAGAGCTATTAAGACTATGGCGCCAGCAGCACCTAGAATAAGAAACTGGAGAAGCGTTAATGGTCCAAAAATCATAGCCTCCGATTCTATAAAAAGAGGTACTTGGTATTGCTGCATAATTTACTTTATAAATAAATGATGCTTTAAAGAATTTTTTTTATCCTGCCTGATTCCTTCACTATTCTTACTTGCCTCTTCTCTTTGGTGGTCTCAACAGGCTCTAGATATTTATCGGGACCCTTCTTTTTCAACAATTCTTCCTTTATTTCAATTTTTTCTGCCGGTTTCTCTTTAGAAACTTCCTGCTCGGCTATTTCTTCCTTTACTTCTTTTATCTCTTCTTCCTTTTGGGCTTTTAGAATGCTTTCAGATATGTAGATTTTTTCCAGCTCATCTTTGTAATTAGAGAATACTTCTACCTCTAAAGTCTGAGAGAGTTCTTTACTAACGTTTTCTTCAATTTCTAATTCCTCTGTTAATTCTTTGGCGAGTTCTGGTAAAGGCAGAACTCCCAAGAAAATCATTGTTGAAAGCATTGCTAAATCCTCTATCTTTTCTTCAGGAATTTTAAATCTCTCCCCAATTGTCAAAACTTTCTCTGAGATTTTCGGACTTGAAAGGGCTTCTTTTAATTTCGGAGAAAGTTTTTCGTATTTTTCTTTTAATTCCTCTGGATAATTTCCCATATTTATAAAATTATATCAAAAAATTATATCAAATAGCAAACAAAAGACAATATGGTTAATAACCTTTTCGATAATTATAAATAGTATTTTAAAGCAGGCGGCCATCAATGAGTTGACAAAATTATTTAATTATAATATAATATAGACACTCTTTAATAACTGAATAAAGAAAAAAGGAGGAAAGAACTGAATGCGACAACCAAGAAAGTTAAGAAGGGCGTTATTTCCACTGATTTGGCTACCTGCTTTAACGCTAACTCTGTACTATGGGTCCAGAACGACAAAAATAGAAAGGCAAAAACAAGCGGCGCGCAAAGCTCTTAAGATTTTAGGGCGCAACTTTTTGCAACCCTACCTTGTTCTATACTTAGTGCTCGTGGTTGTATTCCTCGTGAGTCTATTTGTCCCAATCGCAGTCAACTTTTATCTGTGGTTTTTCATAGCAACAGGAATAGCCACGGTAATAGGTATAGCCTCAGCTACTTTCGTCAGCGTCTACATACTTCCTAGTGAGATCTTAGCTCCTGAGGATATGTATTTCACTGAACCGTCTGAAGGAACGGCAATGTTCGTCGTCAGAGGACTACGAATTGAGGATGTCTTGGCTGAATGGAAAGGTCATCATTTGGACGACCACTTCAACGTGTGCGACGGAGACCCTACAAGAAGGAGTTGGTGGAACCGTAAGTTCGGGATAGAGTACATTGGTTTCTGGCCATGGAAGAACATTCTCTGGTATAAGTTTAGATGGACAGGGCTTACCGAAAGGAACGACATCCAGCCCAAAGAAGAATGGTTAAACTATATACTCCTTAAGGGGGACGTTTACCTCATGGAACTCGTCAATGTAGAAGACAAGAACCAACTTCATCTCACTATTCGGATTTTGTTTATATGGCAGGTAATCAACCCACTGCGCGCTAAAATATCAGTTCAAAATTGGCTCGAGGCGGTCCTCCACCGATCCAAAGAACCAATAATTCAGTATACTAAAACAATTGCTTACGAGGACTTCTTTGTAACCAGCCAGGGACAAAAAGTAGCAGGAGAAGCTATGAAGGATGGACTGGGGCAAGCAAAGCTGACTGGTCCCACAGGCGAATTTGAGACAGTGTACGGAGTGCGATTAGTATCACTTTCAGTATTTCAGGTTGAGCCACCAGAAGAATACCGAGCCACAACTCTATTAAAGTTCACAGCAGAAAGAGAAAAGGAAGCTGCCCTTATAAGAGCAGACGCAGAGGTGCAAAGAATCGAAAAAGTCTGGGGCAAAATCCGCGACTTTGGCCGAGTAGGAGAAATACAGTCCATCTTAGAAGCGCTGAAAGAGAAAATAGGTCCTGAAGCTAAAATAGGTGCTATCTACACCATGTTGCCAGCTCTAACAGGGCAATTAAGCGATGTTTTTGCAAAGCCAATATCACCAGAAGCCAAACTCAACGAACTACTAGAAGCAATCAAGCAGCTAAAACAATCCGTGGACAAAGTTACCCGTGAAAGAAAAGTACGTCCAAGCCAGAAAGCTACAACGCCCAAACCCAAATAAAAGCAGGGAGACCTTTTTTTAAAACCTCCCTGCATTTTTATTTTAATAATATGTCGCTTTATACCCGGCGATGTGGACGTCTTTGAAATTCGCCCATTTCTGCAGCTCTTCCAGCTTTTAGCGTTTCCCTTAATTTTTTTATAGCTAATCTTGGATTTGCGAACTCTTTACCTAACTTAAGAATATTCTCCTCGACCTCCCCGGGCTTATGAACGTCGGTGCTGCTAATACTGCTGACAAGACGAACCATCTTTTTCGAGCCAAACTTGGTTCTCTTGTAGAATTTATAGAGTTCTACAGTTTCTCAAATTTCTCGTGCTACTTTTCCGCTGCTCCCGGCGGACTCTCCTCTCCTGGTACTCCTCTTCTTTCCATTACTCCCGGCTCTGTTACTCCCGCTGCTGTCGGCACTTTCTTTTTCTCCTTTCTTTTCTGCCCCCATTTTTCGGCGCGGGCCAAAAAAGGCTCAAGAGATCTTGCCGTGATATATGTTCCTAGGCCTACAGGACCGGTAAATACTCCAACGGCAGCAGCCAAACCACCTTCTTTCATAGCTTTTCTCAATCCTATTTTTTTCTTAGGATAAGTAGGAGATGGAGGAACTTTTTCCTCTGCCTTTTTGACTGGTTCTCCAACTGGGACGCCTCTTTTTTCTGTTACTCCTGGCGGTCCTGCTCCTGCTCCTGGTCCTGCCACTCCTGGTCCTGCCACTCCTGGTCCTGCTCCTGTTAGTCCTCCCGGCCCTGCTACTGGTCCTGGTGGTGTTGGTCCTGGTGGTGTTGGTCCTGGTACTCCTAAAACATCACCGTAAATATCTCTAGCTCGCCTAGTTTCAAAGAAGCTTACCAAGTCTTCTCGGTTTATGTCCGTCCTTCTTAAGTACGCTTCTCCTCCTTGGTTCCTGATATAATCCGCGATTATTGGTGCTACCTTTCTTGCGTCATCTCTTCCTCCAATAGCTCTAAACTTATCAGCGCTCCATGCCGCTTTATCTTGAGCAAATAAAATATCTAATTTCCCTTCCGTGTCAAGATATTCAATATTACTCTTCCCTAATCCTTTTCCTATACGACCTGTATCCACTTTTCCATATGCCTTAGCGAGGGCTTCGTCTATAGATTCTCCTTCTTCACGTCCTTCAGGAAGAGCTGCAAGTTTTGGATATGTTTTCTTTACATCTCTCCATTTCCCTATGTCCCTATTTTTCAATTTTCTTAGACCTCCTCTTTCCATTTTTTCTAATTCTGCTTTTTTCTGAGCTTCTCTTTGAGGTCCTAGTCTTGCGTAAGCTTCCTCCACTTTATCTATACTTTCCTTTTCTGCAAGAACCTCAAGAGCTGCATCTTCTTTTCCTCCGCTCATTGCAACTACAGTTTCAGGGGCGAACTCTCCAAACACTGCTTTTTGCCCTTCTTTTTCTTTTCTTGCCTTCCGCAGTTTCTCCGCTTCTCTTTCCGCTAATATTCCTCCAACTATTGGAACTTTTGCCATCCTTTCTCTCGCTCTTGCCTCTCTCTCCTCCGAAATCGCTTTTGGTCTTCTTTCTTTGACTTCCCTCACCCCTGCTTTTGTAACTCCCTTTATTCTCCCCTCTATTTGACCTTGCAAGGCAACAGCTCCTGCGACTAGTACTCCAGCGAAAATGGCATTGGTCTGCTTGGCAAAATTGAAGGCAAGGAAAAGAAATAAAACGAAAACTATATAAGGGAGAATGTTTGTTACTAACCAAGATTCCAAAGATGCTCCGCCAGCCTCGGGAGGCAAACCAGCTCTAAAAGTAGTGTATTGCCATTGAGTTTTAAAAGCAGCATCATTTATTATAATCATTAACTCATAACCTAAATACAAAAAGAACATAGTAAAAACTCCAATGAATGTCCATTCTAAAGTTTGATCTAGCCACCAGCGAAATTTAGACTTAAAGTAAGGGAATAAGTATAGAACGATAAAGAAAGGAGATATTATGGTTAAAATCCACAGCATCGGGATTCTCAAAAAGAAGATACCTGCAAGCATAAAAAGAATAATAGCTAACAATAGGTTAAAGGTGGCTAAAAGTAAGCTTCTTAAAAGCCACCATATCCAGCTTTTAATAGCCGCTTGAGCAATGTTCCATAGCACTAGCACTGACCAATCAAAAGCCCACATTCCCCCAACAGCATTAGTGAAAGTAGCTGTTTGTTGTTGGAAGCCGTTCACTACCAGAGAAAAACCATCCCGAAATGGTTTCGCAAACGTTTCTATTAAAACATTGGCGATATCAACGACTACTCCGATAAAAACCTGGCTAAAGTTAAGTAAAATGGCGATTAGAATCAAAGGGACAAGTAACCTCCTCATCCCATAACTTTCAATTCCCAAGATTGTAGCAAAGGCAATAATAACAAGGGCTAATATGAAAAACATATTGGCAATATCCCTTGTAAAGACCCAACCAGTATCTACTATACAAGGAATACCTGATGCGCAGCGAGTTAAGGGGATGGTGGTATTTAAAGTTATCGCCCAATTCAAAAGACCTCCTGCAAGTCCTAAAAGAAAATTAGAAAGAGCCAGAATTATTTGGAGAATAACTTGCAAAAAAATAGCAACTAGGAGATATTCAAGACCTTTGTCTATTGCCTGTAAGAGCCAGTCATTTGCGATTTGGGCCCATGTCTCAGCTGCCAATTGTCCATGAGCTATTTCTAGTGGTAAGATAATGCAAATAGAAATTGCCGCCAACAGCACAATTAGCTTCTTTTTGTTGAGTTTCTTTAATTTCTCTTTAAGATTATGGGCTACAAAATTAAGATAATGAAGATAAAGCCCCATAAGAATTTATTTAATTATTTTATTTTAACCTATTTTTATAATTCAAGCAAATTCTTAGCCAGTCATCAATTGATAAAGTTTCGGCTCGCCGAGTCGTCTCAATTTTCGATTGTTTTAAAATTTTCTCGGTGTCTTTACCAAATATCTTTTTAAGATTGTTTTTTAGTTGTTTTCTCGGTTGAGAAAATCCCGCTTTCACTATTTTGAAAAATAGATTCGTATTTATAGTTGTTAGTTGTCTGCCCGCCTGCCAGCGAGGCAGGTTGTTAGTTGTAAGTTTAATTATTGCTGAATCCACTTTCGGTCTTGGCCAAAAACACTCTTTTTTTACTATTTTAACAATTTTCGCTTGAGAGTAAAACTGGACAGCCACCGAGAGTAGACTCATATCAGGAGGTTTGGCGCAAATTCTCTCTGCCACTTCCTTTTGAACCATTAAAACCATCAATTTGGGCCTGCCCCCCGACCTGTCCGCCGAAGTTTTAACGAAGGTGGAAACCTTGGCGGAGGGGGGCGGATTCCCTTCTTCAAGAAATTTCCTTATAACCGGCGAAGTAATATAATAGGGGAGATTAGCAACAACCTTATAATACTTATTAGATACTAGATATTGGATATTAGATTTTAGGATATCTCCTTCTACTATTTCAACATCTTTTAAGTGAGAAAGTTCTTTTTTTAATATTTTAACTAATTTCTCGTCTTTCTCAATGGCGATAACTTTTTTTACCTTTTTTGCTAACTCTTTTGTTAAAATTCCCAAGCCCGGACCGATTTCCAGAACAGTGTCATTTTTATTTAAATCGGCTGCTTTTATTATCTCGCTTAAAATATCTTTATTAATTAAAAAATTTTGTCCCAAATGTTTCCTTGGCTTTAAACCATATTTCCTTAAGAGTTCTCTTAGCTCATTTAACATGAAATTTCTTTTTTTTCTCTAATTCTATCTCCTGTCTCACCCCGACCTCCCTATCAGACACCTTCAGATTACTCCAAATCGCTTCGCGATTTGGAAGCCACATTTTGGGTGGTGGGTGGGTTGTAGTCCAACACTCGGTTTGCTCGCTGTTTTTCCAACACGGGGTAAGCAAATTATTCCATTATATATGAAATTTTACTCTTTCCTGAATTTCAATTTCTTCTTTTTTCTCTTCGACCTCTTTTGCCATTTTTTTCAGTTCTTCATTGGTTATTTTTCTAAGTTCTCTAGCCCGTTCTTTAAGATAGTCTTTTTTATTTTTACTTGGGTCATCCAAAACTTCTGACAAAAGAGCATTGAGCAAAAGACCAACTCTCGGTCCTGGCTCAATATTCAAAATTTTCATGACATCATGACCATTAATTTTTAACATTTCCACTGAGATTGGGTGGCGAGAGACCTTAGATACAATATATTCAAAGTGTCGCAGACGATAAGGCTTTGCCTTTGGTACGCCAGAACCTTTTCTATCAGCTATCCGTAGCTGAATTAATTCTCCGATATTTTCTGGCCCTACTTTATTTAGAAGTCTTCGGACCGAAGATTCGCTAACAATTTCCGGGTCGTAGTAGAACATATGATAACGAATCAAAATACCAACTTTTTCAATAAGTTTTTTGGGAAATTTCAATCTTGATAAAATCCCCATCGCAATTTTTGCTCCGACTACATCGTGATTATAAAAAGTAGCATCGAGTCCTTCGCCCCTTTTTGTTTGGGGTTTGGCAATATCATGAAAAAGAGCTGCTAAGCGGACAGCAAGGTTATAGTTGTATCTTGCCGCATATTTTAACGACAAAAGAGAGTGTTGAAAAATTGTGTAGATATGATGTCTATTTTGAGTAATCCCTACTCCTTTTTCCAGTTCGGGAATTAGATATTGCGAAAGATTTGTCTGATGTAAAAGTAAAAAACCCTCATAGGCCTGGGACGCCATTATTATTTTTTCTATTTCGTCCCTTAGTCTCTCTTTGGAAATCACTCGCAACCAGGCGGCATTTCCCTTGATTGCTTTTAATGTTCTTGGTTCGATTTCCCAATTTTTTCCAAGAGTGGTGGCAAATCTTACGGCGCGCAAAAGCCGCAAGGCGTCTTCGGAAAATCTTTTTTTTGGTTCCCCTACCGCCCGAATAATTTTATTTTTTAAATCTTCTTGTCCTCCAAATAGATCCACCACAGTTGTTAGTTGCTTGTTGTCAGCTGTCAGTTGGAGCGCTATTGCGTTGACTGTAAAATCTCTTCTAGAGAGGTCTTCTTCAATAGTTTTGGCAAATTTAATTTCATCCGGGTGGCGTTTGTCAGTATATTTTGCCTCGCTCCGGAAAGTGGTAATTTCAATTTCTTTTAATTTCGGGTCCTTACTTTTGGTTTTTACAGTTACTGTTAAAAACTTATTTTCATAAAAACTCTCGGAAAAAATCTTCTGGATTTCTTCGGGCTTGGCATCGGTAGCCACATCCCAGTCAGTGGGTTCAATATTTCGTAAGACATCTCTGACACAACCCCCGACAACATAGGCTTCATATCCTGAGTTCTTTAGCTTTTTTAGAATGAGTTGAACCTCCTTGGGAATTTTCATATTATTTTATTATTACATTACTGTCTTTTTATTTCAATTTGTCCCGTTTAGAAATCGAAAAGTTCTAAGGGAGTTTATTTTAGTTCTACGTAGAACAATTGACCCCGTTATAAACATATCCCGTAGTCAGTTTCTTGGGGAGGCAACATAAACAACTCGTGCGGTTGGATTTCATGCTTGTATGGTTTTCTAACGTGGTTGACTTTAGAAAACTTTTTACTTAAAATTTTTAAATATATCGATACTTCCTGCCCACGTGGTATAACCCGCCCGTTTCACCCACCGAAGTTTTATTTATAAAATTTAGGTAGGTAGGAAATTTCGCCCCTGTAGCTTAATGGATAGAGTGCTGGGCTTCGGACCCAGTGATGCAAGTTCAATTCTTGCCAGGGGCATTAGAAGATATTAAAATGAATTAAATTGGAATTTCGGCGAGTGAAGATAAAAAAATTAATAACCTATGCCCGAATCTTTGGGTTACGGATACAAAGAAGAAGGCGCAAAGGAAACACTAAGCAAGGTTTTAAAAACATTAGGAATCTTAATATTCTGTGGTGCTTTAATTTTCCTTTTAATCAAAACTTTCTATTTAAACAAGCCAAAAACTCTACCAAAAGAAGTGGCAATTTCTTATCTTAAAGCAGAGCAGGATTTCAACCGCGAAGAGGCCGAAAAATATCTTTCTGCTGACTGGAAAAAATTGGAGATTTTGGGAGAGAAATATGAAACCTTGAGTAAACGTAAATGGATTGTCCAAGAGACAAAAGGCAAAGAACCAACTTTTGAAATAAAAGATGAAAAAGTTGAAGGAAATCAGACAAACATTAATTTAGTAGAAAAAACCAATAAAAAGGAAAACCAACCTTTCTTTGAATTCCTTCTACCGAAAGTGATTGTTTTTGATATTTCTTTAGAAAAGCAGGGGAGCTGGAAGAACGGCTATAAATGGCAGATAATAAAAATCGACTCGCCTACTTTACTCGTGGAAAGCAAAATAGGAAAAGAGGTAGAAATAAACAATGGTATTTTTGTAAAACCAATTAAAATCGAGGAGTACTTACCAAAAGATATAGAATTACCAGAAAAAATTCATATTCTTTCTTTGGAGATTGTATATGAGAATAAAACAAATAAATCAGTGAATATTTTATCATTTGGGGAATGGAGATTAGTTGATAAGCAAGAGAAAATTTTCTATCCACCCCCTTTAAGTTCAGCTATTGCCTTAAGAAAGCCAGCATTTCTCGGCCAGGAAATTAGAACTGGTCAGAGCAAGAAAGGTTATGTCGTCTTTGAAGTACCCAAAGAAATTTTGCCAAACAATATAGAAAAGATAATGATTAAAGATTTTACAAGAAAAATTATATTTGATTTAAAATAATTCATATTTATGGAGAGAAAGAAAATATTTTTTACTGGCATCAAAATAGTATCCCTATTTTTTATTATATTGTTTTTGACAATATTCCTCGCGTCTTTAGCCAAGGCCCAACCCTGTGACCAAACTCTTAACGAATTTTCTGATGGTTCTCTGTCCCAAACAGTGACAATACCAGTAGGCGGTGGCGTAGTTGAAACATCAGTAACATTGCCCACTGACTCAACGATTTGTTCAGCCACTCTCGAAATTGATAGAGCTGCTGTTGGGCTTGGAGGCACTCCTTATATTTGGGTACCTCTATCGGGTCTCAACCAATTAGTTCAGATTAGAACTTTTGATGGAACTATAGAGCGTACTTTTAGTAATGGCGCTTTTAATTGTGCTGGAAATGCCTTTTCTAATCCTTCTCGAATTACGGTTATTCCGGGTGGCGATGTTTGGGTAGCTAATAGAAACAATGGAACAGTGACTCGACTGGGATTAGTGGACCCCGCCAATCCTCTTTCAGGTTATGAGTGTAAAGGAACTTATGGTGACGTAGGAGGCGGACCTCGAGGAGTAACTTTTGACGCAAATGGAAATATTTGGGTAGGGGATTATAACACCGATAGGATGTGCAGATATAGATTAGACGGGACTTTGATTAACTGCGCAAATAGTGGTTGTCGAACCTATGGGATGATTGGCGATAGTAGTGGTAATGTCTGGGTTGCTGATAGGGCCAACTCTCAAATCTGTAGGTGCTCTGGCGCTATCGCTTGCGCAGCAGTCCCTGCGACTGTAGGTATAGACATTTACGGCATTGGAATGGACAACGAGGAAGATATTTGGTTTGCAAGCTACGCCGGCGCTCTAGCTTACGAGATAGATACGCCTGGTCTGGCCGTGAGATCCTGTGGTAATGTTGGAGTAGCTAATGGCCCTCGAGGCATAGCAGTCGATGGTCTTAACAGAATTTGGGTAGCAAATTCCGGCGATAATAATTTTTATGTAATAGATCAGAGTTGCAACCTTGTAGCTTCGACAGCTACTGGGTACTCAGATGTAATCGGAGTTGCTATTGACATGGATAATAGAGGTTGGATAGTCAGTAATGGTAGTGGTCGTGTACTAAAATATGAGGTTAGTGGAGGTTCTTTGAATCAGCTCTTAGATATAAATGTTGGCGATTCTCCTTATAATTATTCTGATATGACTGGTTTTAGAACTCCAAAAATTCTTATTGTGATTGGTATTCCTCCAGGGGGAAGTTATTCTCCTACTAGTTTTCCTGCGACAGTAGATTTCACAGTCGCCTTGCAAAATTCTCTTAGCGGATGTGTAGGAGGGGTGGCACAGCAAGAGGATTTTTGTGGAAATAGTTATTGTGAGGTAAAACTTAGTTTATCTTCAACTTTTGTAGGAGGAGATTATACATTAAGGCAATTGAATGTTAACTATAGGAATCCCCCTTCGCAGATAACGGGAGGCCTTGTTCCTTGCGGGAGGCACTGTGACGACCTCGAGACCGCCGTGCGAGAGGATGTTCCCTGTACTTTATGCCATATTTTAGTTCTTATTAAAAGAATTATTGATTTTGCAACTGGAGTTATCGCCTTTCCGATTTTGGTTTTGATGATAATAGTCGGCGGTATTACCTGGATAACAGCTGGTGGAAGCGAGT
>Ga0315280_10005267_pt1 | contig 18547 bp, 10 predicted proteins | sample YL17G06_40_MG_FD_203697 | JGI IMG/M metagenome (GOLD analysis project Ga0315280, IMG submission 203697) | Sediment microbial communities from Yellowstone Lake, YNP, Wyoming, USA - YL17G06_40 | ecosystem: Environmental > Aquatic > Freshwater > Lake > Sediment | place: USA: Wyoming | collected... | reverse complement strand
AAGCGCAGCCGGCCAGCCCCCGGGCAAACCAACTCATGGGGACGCACCAGACCCGGGTCGCGTCCGGCGACAGGTGGACTTCAAACAGCCCGGCTTTCGGCAGCACAGACCGTGCCAACTCCTCGCCCGCGGCCCCAAACAGCCGCAACCATCCCTGCTGCCGGGGACAGAGCCAGACGGGGTGGCGTGGGCTCCAATTCGGGTGAATCCGCTCCTGTCCGAGGCGGGCATATCCGCCGTATTCCGTACACGCTGCCCGGGCCCCGTCGCGGTTGGCCGCGACCGACATCGCCGCCCGAAAGGGCACCATCGCCGCCGGCCGGAAGTGGAAATCCTTGGCCAGCGCAAGGAACTCGTCGGTGGGCTCCGCCGGCAGCGGAACTGCGGGCGCGGGAGCGACCGGCTTGGCTTTCCATCGCAGCGATCCGTCGCCCGCGTCGGTGGCCGCGACGGTCACTCCGAGTGATCCCAGGCTGGGGACTCCTCGCACTTGGGTCTTGCGGTTGTCTGCGGCGATGAAACCCGAAACGAGCACGCGGCCGTCCGCGCTCGGCGCCATGCGCCAGGCGCGTTGGCCGAGGCTCGGATCGCGCCGCCAGTCGCCCGGCTTCTCTTTGGCGTTTTCGCCGGCAATAAACGGCGTGGTGAACAGTCGCCCGCCCGCCGGCGCGAGCATGTCGCCCAGCAGGCTCGCCATCCATCCAGTGCGCCAGTCGCCGCCGCCATACCGGATCCATCCCAGCTCCCAGGCGGCATCGCAGCCGAGAACCGGGGCATCGCTCTGGGCATTAAAGAACGCAAAACTGGGGTTGGGCATGGTGACGCGCGAATACGCCAGTCCCACGGCCAGTCGCTTGCCGCCGGGCAAGAACGCCACCTGCCAGGGTGCCCATGGGTCAAGATAGCGCCCCCACAGAATGCGCCCGTCTTCGGCCACCAGCCAGAAGTTGCGGTCGTGGCGGAAGGCCATGGTCGCGACGGCCAGTTCGCGCCCGTCGGGGCTGACCTCCAGTGCGCTGATGCCCTGCGGCGAAAGAAACTCCCCTTGACGCAAAGGGCCGGGAACGCGCGTGGGCCGCGCCGGCGCGATGACGCGATCCTCCGCCTGGGCAACGCCTGCCCCACCCCAGAGCACAAGCAACGCGGGAACCGCGATCCAGCCCGTTCGGAACCACCGGACGATCCCCTCAGTTCTTCTCGCCGTCGTCCTCATGTTGATCGTCCCCGTCGCATCATCCGCCGCCCGTCCGAAATGGTTCAACGCCGGATCTATGACAGGTCCATTATGGCGACGAAGGACCGCCTGACGCAATCGGGAAGGGAGAACCCAGGGCAGGTCCGATATTGACAAGCGATGGGTGGCGAGGGTGGGAGCCGGCTCACCGGCAGGCTATACTTCGCTTAATGGATAGAGCCTCAGTCCGGCTCTGGAGGTGCCTTTTATTCTTCATCACGATCGTGGGAGAACGTTAGATGACCAGTCCAAGGCGGAAGTTCAACCGTCGCCGGCTCCTCGGCGCGGGAGCGGCGGCCGCGGCGGCGGCGTGCGGGCGGCTGCCTCGGGCCGTTGCCGGGGGGCCAGAGAAGCCGCGAAAGGATAAGACAATCTTAGCGTTCTACTGCGACGACACGGGCCCCTACACGGCCGGCGCCAAGGCGTTCGGAACCTTCCTCGACTACTGCGCCGAGCAAGGGATCGCCGGCGAGTCGAGCGCCATTCTGGGCATGAGCGGCCACAGCATGACCCGCAATCCGAACAAGGAGGAGCAGGCGTACCTCGAACAGCTCCGGCGGGCCTGGAAGTGCGGCATCGACACCCACATGGAACTGATGACGCACCGCGGCCTGTTCGACTTCGACGCCAACCGCGAGCCGGACGGGGCCGTCCACGAGGGGCTTTGGCTGCACGAGCCCGCGGTGACCGTCGAGCAGTACCAGCGCTACTTCGGGAGCATCCTGGCCGAAGGCCAAAAGGCCGGCATTCGATTCACCGGACTGACGTGGCCGGGCTGCGGCTGCGACGCCTGCAACCGGCGGTACGCCGAGCTGCGGGCCGGCGGCCACAGCGAGCCGAATCCTGCTGTGTGGAAGGCCCTCTTGAACCTGGCCCAGCAGGGGAAGTTCCGCGGCCGGACCGTCCCTTGCTTTTTCGGCTCCAGCGAGACCAACTACGGCATCCACCGGAAGGCCACCGGCGGCGAGCACGCCGTCTTCGACCTGATGCCCAATGCCATGGACCACTTCGGCATCTGGGAGAACAACCCCGCTCGCGTCAACCCGGACTACTACATCACGGCCGACGGCAAGTCCGGCATCGTCGTGCGTCACGTCCAGGCCGGGGCGCCCTACTGCATCTGGTACGCCCACTGGCAGGGGCTCAACCCGGCGAAGGGCGTCGGCTGGCGGGCGTTTACGACGGTCGTGGAGCGGATCCGCAAGCACCTCCGCGAGCGCGTGGTCTGGATGCGCCCCAGCGAGATCACGGATCGTTACCACAAGGACGGCGGAGAGAGAAAATGACGAATCACGAAAGGACAAATGACGAAAGAATCTCCAGTGACGAAGCACGAAACGGCTCTCGCGAGCCGTTCGCAGTGGCCCTGCGAGTTTTGTGCTCCGCTGTCCTTCTGTTGGCTTCGGCGTTGCACGCCCGAGCGATTGCCGACCAGCAGCAGCGCATGGTCCGCATCCCGGCCGGGCGGGTGACGGCCGGCACCAGCGAAGCGGAACGGGCGGAGGCTGCCAAGCGATTCGACTGCCATCCCACTTGGCTCGGCGACGACCTACCTCGGCACGAGGTCGCACTTCCGGCGTTCTGGATCGACCGGCAGCCGGTCACCAACGCCCAGTACCTGGCCTTCGTGGAAGCAACACGGCATCCGCGGCCCGCGTGGTGGAGCCGATGGGGCGGGCTGTTTCCTACCGAGTACGCCGATCATCCCGTGGCGGGCGTCAGTGGGCAAGACGCCGCCGCGTATGCCCAATGGGCAGGCAAACGCCTGCCCACCGCGGAAGAGTGGGAGGCGGCCATGGCCGGCCCGAAGCGCTCGCTCTTCCCCTGGGGCGACCAGTGGCCGGGCCCTCTGGAGCGGCGACGCCCGGGCCGGATCTATTGGGAGCTGCCGGCCACGCGGCCGATCGCCGGCGGCCGCTGCGGGCGCAGCGCGGCTGGCGCAGAGGATTTCGCCGGCCAGGTCTTGGAGTGGGTATCCAACGTCCGGCCGCACCACGGCGTCCAGTTCCAGTTGCTCAAAGGGGCAAGCTGGTTTCACGAGGACCCGGTGAACTTCCGCACGGCCTCCGGTTGGTACGCCCACGAAGGTTGGCGGTCGGCGTTTACGGGCTTCCGCTGCGCCCTGGACGGCGACAAGACGCCTCCTCGCGTGACGGAGCGCCGAGCGGGCAAATCGATCTCCATCCAGGCCGCCACCGAGGAACTTGGCAAGCCCGGCCCCGGCAGCGGGCTGGCGCTCTCGGCCGGGGGCGGCACTTCCCGGCACCTGTCGATTCATTATGCCAAGTTCGGCCGCGAGAGCGTGAGCCTCTCGGCCCCGGAGACCATTATTTGGAACGGCGCGGGCGTGATGACCTGGCAGAAGACCCCCGACATGACGTGGACCGTGCGCGGCCCGCAACGGGCGGCCTACGAGATGCGATTTCCCGAATTGCGCGTGGGCGCTGAGTTCGTTGCCCGCGATGACTGCTTGGAGCAGCGGTTCACGGCCAGCAACCTCACCGCGAGGCCCGGCAGTTTCCGGACCAGCTCCTGTTTCAACCTCCAAAGTCACCCCGTGTTCTACGATTGCGAGCAGCTTCGCACCTACGTGCTCGACGGCAAGGGCGCGCTAGTGCCCGTGCGAAGGCTCTCCCGCGGCGGCAATTGCGTGCGGTGGATTACCGGTCCGGCCGGGAAGGAGTTGGGCAGCGATCCGCGGTGGTCGCTCCTGGCGGTCGTTTCCAGAGACGGCCGCTGGGTGATTGCGACCGCCCGGGCCGGCGAAGGGAACGGGTTCTCGGTGGCCACCAACACGCTCTTCACCTGCCTGCACACCGACTCCACGGTGGAAGTCGCCCCCGGCCAGCAGGCCACGACCCGACAGTTCTTCTGGTTCCTCGAAGGGACGCTCGACGACCTGCTGGTCCCGTGCCGGCGCGATCTTGGGCTGACCTTGGGCAAGTAGGCGGCCCAAGTCACCCGCCTGCGCGACTCTTCGGGGCCCGCGGGTTGTCCCTTTTCAGCCACTGGTCGAGCCAGCCGATCACTGTTTCGTGCCAGAGGATCGAATTGTGCGGCTTCAGGACCCAGTGGCTCTCGTCCGGGAAGTAGAGCAGCTTGCTGGGAATGCCCAGCCGCTGCAGGGCGGTGAACGTTGCGAGGCCCTGGGTATCGGCGACCCGGTAGTCTTTTCCGCCGTGGATCACCAGCATCGGCGTGCGCCAGTGGCGAACGGAGTTCACGGGATTCTGCCGCTCGTAGCCCTCGGGGTTCCCCCACGGGGTGCCGACGTGGTCCCATTCGGGAAACCACAACTCGTCGGTGTCGAAGTATCCCATCCGCTCGTCGAGATTGCCGTCGTGGTTCACGAGACACCGAAAGCGGTCGGGCCAATTGCCTGCGATCCAGTTGATCATGTAGCCGCCGAAGGAAGCGCCCAGGGCGCCGACCCGGCTGCCGTCCATCCAGGGGTAGCGTTCCAGGGCCGCGCTCAGCCCCTTCTTGAGATCCTCAAGCGGCTTCCCGCCCCAGTCCCCGCGGATCGAGTCGGTGAATGCCTGCCCGTAGCCCACCGAGCCGTGGAAATCGACCGTCACCACGGCGTAGCCGGCGCCGGCATAGGCCTGCGGGTTCCAGCGGAAATGAAACGTATTGCCGAACGATCCCTGGGGCCCGCCGTGGATGAGCAGCGCCACGGGATACTTCCGTGCAGGATCGAAATCCACCGGCTTGACGACGTAGCCGTAGACCGTCTCGTCGTGATATCCGCGGAGTGAGAACTGCTCGTAGTCGCCCATCCGGGCGGCAGCGACCTTCGCAACGTTGATACGGGTCAGCACGCGCTGGCCGGTGCCGTCCGGCCGGACGAAATAGAGCTCGGCCGGCGATTTCAGGTGGCTCAGGCTGTAGATGACCCCCGGGCCGGATGCGGCCGGCGACCGGGCGTCCCCGTCTTTGACCACGACGCGGACGTTGCCGCTTGCGGCGTCGATCGCGAAGAGCGAGTTCTGACCGAAGTTCTCCGCCAGCGCGTAAAGCAACTTCCCGTCGGCCGACCAGGAGATCGCCGACGGGGAGCGGTCCCAGCCTTCGGTCAGGACCCGCTCCTCGCCGCTGGGCCATCGGCGCAGCACGATCCTGTAGCGGTCCGACTCGTAGCCCGGCCGCGCCATCGCCAAATAGGCCATGGTCCTTCCGTCCGGCGAGAACGAGGGGCAGCAGTCCGAGGCCGGGTTCCTCTCCGTCAGGCACACCGCCGGCCTCGATCCATCGATCGGCGCCCGATACAGGTCAAGATCCGTGGACCACGGCTCGCGCGGGCCTGCGTCGCGTGCCGTGAAGACGACCTCTCTGCCGTCGGGGGTGAAGGTGAACTCCTCGGGTCCGCCGAAAGGCTTCGACGGCGCGTCGGCGTCCATGCGCCCCATGACGTCCACGGGCCTGCCTTTCCCGGTGGCAGGCATCACAAACAGGTGCGAGCGGCGGCCGTCGCTCCAGGTGTCCCAATGGCGGACGAAGAGGCGGTCGTAGACCCGGCCGGTGCTCTTCTGCTTGGCCCGCTGGTCGAGCCTCTGCTTGGTGGCCGCCGAGGAGTTCGCGTCGGGGAAGACCTCCATCGTGAAGGCCAGGTGGGTCCCGTCCGGAGAGAGAATCAGGTTGCCGGCGTCAAGAGGCAGGTCGGTCACCTGTTCCGCTTCGCCGCCGTCGACGGGAATTCGCCATACCTGGGACGATCCCGAGCGGCTCGACAGAAAGAAGACGGCCTTACCGTCGGGCGTCCATCGCGGATCGCGATCGCCGGAGCGGTGCGCGGTGAGGCGGCGAAGCCCGGTCCCGTCCGCCCCCACCATCCAGAGGCTGGTTCTGCCGGTATTCTCCTTGAGGTCCGTCGTCCGGACGACGAGGACGACCCGGCTGCCGTCAGGGGACACGCGAGGATCGGAAATGCGATCCATCGCCAGCATGTCGTGGACGGAGAACGGATGCGACGAGGCCCCGGCGGCCGGGTCAGCACCCAGCAACCCGGCAAGAACCAGAAGAAAAGGACCGCTCATGGCTCGCTCCCAGGGGCCCGAAGGAATCCCGAATAGTGTTGCGCGATTCTGGGAGGGCGAGGCTCCTGCCGAGCCTTCCAAAATGGCTCATATCGTGACCACAAGTGCGGCTCGGCAGGAGCCTCGCCCTCCCAGAATCGTGAAACTCCATTGGGCGGACGCGGAGCCGGTCCGAAAACCTCCGGCACACCGGGCGCCCGCCGCACGCGGCAAGGCTTTCGGAAAGGCCGACCGCCAGATAGAGGATATCCGGCCGGAGGGCCGCGATCAATGTGCGTCAGGGCTTCCGATCGGTCCTCTTGCCCCGCAGCGCAATCGCCTGTCTCAGCTCCTGTTTTTGCCCGCCCGAGCCGACGAAGAGTTCCTCAGGAAACCTGCGATAGGCCAGCATCTCGTCGAAAATGCGCCTGCTTTCATCGGAGTTCAGTCCCATTCCGGCCAGGTACTGGAGCCGCAGGTTTCCGTCGCGGTTGATTTCCGCGTCCTCAAGCCACGGTCCGAGATCGTCTCCCTGCCCGGCGTAGGTCGCCAGCAGATCGACCGCCGACAGGAACCCCACCTCCACGATCGACAGCTTCACCAACAGGTGATCGGCGCGCTCCAGCCGCCGCTGAATCTCGCCGACGTCAATCGTCGCCGCATCGTTCCCTCCCAGCAAAACAACGTCGTACCCCTTTCCTTTCTCGTCGTTGCTCCAGATCGTCCCGTTGGGGAAGACCTCGAAGAAGGTCGCCAACTCGCTCTTCACTGCGTCCGCGTTGCTCTCGTAGAGGGGTACCCACTGGGTAATCAATCCGCCGGGGTTCAAATGCCGCCGGCAGAGATCGAAGTATTCCTTGGTGTAGAGCGTGGCGGAGCCTTTGACCCAGGGGTGGATGGGGTCCGACGTGATGATGTCGAACTTGTCTTGCGTCGTGAGGACGTAGTGCCGGGCGTCGTCGTAAACCACTTCGACGCGCGGGTCCTCCAGCACGCCGCAATTCTCGTCCCCGAAGAACGCCGCCGCCACCGGCGGAATCAAGGGCTCGATCTCGCAGATGACGATTCTCTCCACGTCGGGGTGCCACACGAACGAGCCGGCGGTGACGCCCGCCCCGCACCCGACGACCAGCACCGAGCGAGGCTCGGGGTGCAAGAGCGCCGGGATGTGTCCCAGCATCCGCTGCAGCCGCATGTCGTGCCAAGCGCTCGACGCTTCCACCTTGCCGCTGACGTGGAAATTCCGCACCCCGTCGTACCTCTCCGAAACGGCGACCGAGGCGTTCATCCCCTCGCCCGCGTAAACGATCTCGGCCTCGCCGTCCCGGCTCGGCAGATGGCGGCCGTAGGCGATCAAGCCCCAAGGGACTTCGGGCACGCCCCAGGCCAGCCATGTCGCCAGCGCGGCCGACACCGCCAGCGAGACCGCGCCCGCGCTCCCGAGCGCGGCCGCCTTAAGCTTGCTGCGGGACGAGCCGATTTCCCACAACGGCCGGACGAGCGGGGCCAGCATCAGAAGCCCGGCCGCAGCGGACAGTACGATGAGCCATCGCTGGCTCTGCTGCGTGCCCGCCCAGCCAATCAGGAACATGCTGAACCCGACCGCGCCGACGATCGCACCGACCGTGTTGGCCGCATAGACGCCTCCGACCAGCCGCCCGGGGTCCTGTCCGCGCGACGCGGCCGCCGCCAGAGCGAGGGGAAAACTGGCGCCCCAGAGGCATGCGGCGGGCAAAATGGCCCAAGTGCACCGCATGAGGTCCAGTTGGAAGTTGATCCAGGGACTCGTGGAGAGGGAAGGGTCGATCGGCCAATACGGGAGGGATCTGGCGAGCACGGCCGCGGTCCAGGCGATGGCCGCGGTCAAAAGTACTTGGCAGCCGCCCAGCGCGATCCGCGGCCGCACGGCCTTGCGGGCAAGGAGCGACCCGAGACTGCTGCCGATCCCCAGCCCCAGGAGGAAGACGGCCAAGATGATGGAGAATGTGTACACCGTGCCGCCGAGCAAGAGCGACAGCAGACGGGTCCAGATCACTTCGGCGCCCAGCGCGCAGAGCCCCGATAGCGCGATCGCGACGTACACCGGCCAGGAGCCCGGCGCCCGCGGAGGGCGGCCTTGCGCTGCGTCGGCGGCCGGCGCTCGGTGGGGCGTGAGGGACGCCAAACCGAGGCCGATCAAGGCCACGGCCGCGTTGATCGCCGCGGCAACGTAGGTGGCCGTCGCCATGTCGTGGACTCTCAACAGATAAAAGCCCGCCAGCAGGCAACCGAACACGGCCCCGGCGATGTTCCCGCCGTAGAAGAACCCCAGCCACGAAACGCCTTGCGGCGTGGCCTCCACCCAACGGGCAATCGCCGGCAGGGTCGCGCCCATCAGCAACGTGGGCGGCAGCAGGCAGATCGCGCAAACGGCCCCGCGAAGCAGGATTCCCGGCAGCCCGTGCCCGACGTGGGCCGTGTACAGTTGACCGACGTACGGCATGCCGTACAACACCGCGACCCCGATGATCCCGGTTCCCAGCTCAAGCAAGGCGTAGACGCGCAAAGGATGACGCCGCCGGGAGACGATCCGCGGCAAGGCGACGCTTCCCAGACACATCCCGCCCATGAAGGTCCCCAGCAATACCCCCAGGGAAACCGCGGACGAGCCGATCACCAGTTGCAGCAACTGGAGCCAGACGATCTCGTAAACCAGCGCAGCACAGCCGCTGCCGACGAACAAGAGCAGCAGCAGGGGGAGGAAGCGGGCCGAAGGGGGAGGGCCTGCGGGTAGACTCAAGTTTCGTTCGGTCATGTGTTGCCGGCCAATCCTGGAGGCGGAAGAAGTGTCCCATCCCGGGCATCGTCAGACGCTCGCGCGCCGGCGAGGCGATCCTGTTACGGCGGAGGACCGGGGCCGGGGGACGAGCCCGGTCCTGCCCCCGGACCGCCGGGCGCTGCTCCCGGGGATCCCGGCGTCTGCCCCGTACCGCGTCCTGAGCCGCTGGTCATCCGGTCCTGATAGACCTGCCGGATCACGTCGGCAATGTCCTGGGCCGAGGCGTTGGACACCGCAACACTCAGCGCACCGGCGATGAGGAGGCAACCCCGTCGATTGGCGTGCGCAGGAGCCATAACAGCCTTCGTCCTCCTCAGTCGCGCCGCGATCGATCGGAGTCCGGGCCGAGCCGCTTTTCCAGTTGCTCGGCCTCCTTCTTGTCGATCGCGCCGTCCTTGTTGGTGTCGGCGAGCCGAATGAGGAATTGCATCGACTTGGGCAGTTCGTCTTTAGTGACTTTGCCGTCCCGGTTGGCGTCCCGGCTCATGATCCGCTCGGCGAGGCTGCGGCCGCCTCGCTCGCCGCCGCCGAAGAAAGGACCTCCGAACGGCGGCCCCCCGCGGCCGCCCCCGAAACCTGGAAACTGAGGCGGCCAGCCGATCTCCTCGGCGCTCAGCTTGCCGTCCTTGTTCTTGTCGAGCTTCTTGAGCGCCTGCGGAGCGGCCTTGATCTCCTCGGCAGAGAGCTTCCCGTCCTTGTTCGTGTCCAGCGCGTCCATCAGGGCGAATAGGGGCGGGGCAAAGCCTTGCGGACGCTCGGCCGGCTTCTGTTTCTCGGGGGCACGCGGCGCCGGGGCCTCCTGTCCCGGGGACGCCGAGACCAGACCCAGCAAGAGTGCCGTGACGAACACTGGAGCTTTAAGTACTCGCATCGCGGTTTCTCCAAGGTAGGTGGTAGGTGGGTGGCGGGTGACGGATGGTGGGTGACGGGTGACGGGTGGTGGGTGACGGGTGGTGAGTGGATCTCGGACCTGCCACACACATTTCCTCCCGAGCTACCACCTACCCTCTACCCGCCACCCACCACCTCCCCACATGCGACCTACCACCTACGACCTACTTCCCGTTCGCCTCCACACGGTAGTGAATCGCTCCCAGCTCCGTTCGCGCGGGGTTGAACGTCGTGGTGCCGATGCTCTTTTCCGCGCGGGCCTCAACGTAGTAGTAAACGTCGGCCCCGGCCTGTGCCGCGGGAATCGCTGCCGAGTAGCGCCGAGCGTCCGGCTTCGCGCCGGGCTCTGCCGGTTCGGCCTTCATCTCGGTCCTCTGGAATGGCGCGCCCCGTCCCACGGCGTGGTAGAGAAGGACTGCCTCAACTGGCACCTCCTGGGCGAGTTGCGCAGCAATCTGGACCGGCTTTCCCGCCCGGGGGGCCGAAGGACGCTCGACCGACAAGACCGAGGGACGCGGCTTGGCAAGCTCGGGGTGCTTGAGCAAGAACGCGCCACGGGCATCGGCAAATCGCTTTACCCCCGGGGGCGCGCCGAACGGTCCGCCGCCCGCCGCCTCCGCGATGTCGGAATCGAAGAACTCACCGAAGTCCGCCAGGTTGTGCGGGTCGCTCAGGACGTCCTCGGCCGCCAGTGCCCGGTAGTCTTCAAAGACCGGCCCCAGGGTCTTCCAGTCGAGCCACTCGTCAACGATCGTCCGCACATGGGCAAGATACCTCGCGCGCAGGTTGGCGTTGGACAGCAGCCGGCGGATTAGGGGCCGGACATTGCTCTGCGTCATGGCAAGCGGGTCGAGCGACGCCCCGGACTCGCCTCTGCCCGGTCCACCGCCGGGGCCGCCGAAGCCGCCGGGCCCGCCGCCTTTGCCGAAGCCTTTGTCGCCGTCGCCGGGTCTGTCGAAGCCGCCGGCCCCGCCGCGGCCGCCGCCTTTGGCGAAACTTTTGGCTCCGCCGTCACCGGGTCCGCCGAAGCCGCCGCCGGGACCCCCGCGCCCTCTACCGCCGGGACCGCCGAAGCCGCCCGGGCCGGGCCCGCCACCAAAGCGGAACGTTTCGTTGCTGTCGCGGGGGACGAGGTGGAATCGCTTGAAAGTCGAGTCCAGGTAGATGCAGTAGTCGCTGCCGCGGCTAACGTACCCGTCGTCGTCCATCAGGACATTATCCGTCGCCAAGAACCAGAGCGCACTGTCCACGTTCAGCACGCGGTCGAGGTCCGTCTCCAGCTTGTCGTCCGGCAACTGCTCCAGTTGCCGGCAAAGCGAGACCAAGTCCTTCCACACCGCTTTCTTGTCTTTAGACTTCAGTTCGTAAAGGCGGCGATACGTATCCTCGTTCTCGCCCTGGTACACCAGCGCCCCCGAGCCGCTGAAGTTCACCGGGATCCTCCAGCGGGCGCCGTTGTCGTCCGCGAACCAATCTTTGGCGAATTCCTTGTTGAACGATTGCTCGTTGACGTACACTCCCCAGCTCTCGCCGTTGATGACCACCCGAACCAGGTTCGCCTTCGGCGCCGGATGGTACTGGCCCGCGACGTGGTCGAAGAGGACCGTCCGCAGCAGCGACGGATCGGTGTGGGCATTGAGCAGCTTCAGCGTCTTGTAGCCCAGAAGCCGCTGCTTCTTGTTGACCAGATCGATGGAGACGTTCCAGGGCCGCTTTTTGCCGCGCGGGATCCCCATAAGCGACGTGTTGCCGCGAAACCGGACGCCGACGTTCTCGTAGGTCTTGCCGTCCACAGTGAGCTTTGCGGGGACCTCGACGTCGGTGCCGCGGAAGTCCTCCAACTCCTCCTCCCAATCCTTGCCGTCGAAGACGAAGAAGAGCGTGCGAAGGACGTGCGGGTCGTACAGTCCGGCGTCGGGATACTTGGCCACGTCGTCCGGCGAGAGGCGTTTTCCCGGCTTGGTAGGAGAGCCCCCTTCGCCGCCGCCGGGGCCGCGGCCGCCAAACGGACCGCCCGGTCCTCCGGGGCCGCGTCCGAACGCCCCTCGGCCTGCCCCGCGGTTCTCCTTCAAGAACGCCCGGGCCTTGACCCGCTCTTGCTGGTTGAGCATTCCGTCCTTGTCTTGATCGAAGCGATCCAGAAGTTTCATCGCGGTGCGTCCGCCGCCGGGCCCTCCCGGCCCTGGTCCGCCGGGACCACCGAAACCCGGTCCACCGCGGCCGCCCGGTCCACCGGCTCCGCCACGGGCACCCTTCCCGCCACGGCCGCCCGGAGCACCGGGGCCACCAGGGTCTGGACCACCGGGTCCGCCCGGCGGGCCAAACCCGCCGGGGCCGCCAAAGCCTGGACCACCGGGTCCGCCCGGCGATCCAAACCCGCCTGGGCCACCGGGGAAAGGCATTGCAAGCTCGTCCTCGCTCAGTTGGCCGTCCTTGTTCTTGTCCAAGGACATCAGACTCGAGGCGGCCTTGGCGATCTCGTCGGCGTCAAGTTCGCCGTCGTGGTTGAGATCCAGGGCTTCCAGCAACGGCGGCACCGGGAGGCGGAAGCCGCCCGGAGGCCCGCCGGCCCACGACGGCGGGCCCGGAGGCCCGGGCACGTCGGGCGGCTGGGGCTGCGCGTGCTCCACCGAACACGACACCGCCAAGATCGCACCCGCCAACACTACAAAAGAGGCATGTCGCATAGGGCCTCCGAACGATAATCGCTTACTCAAACGGTCGGCCATTCCAGTTCCAAGGGAAGCAGGAGACGCTGACCCACAACACTGCCAGCACGCCCTCGGTGTACCCAACCGACTCGGCAAGGCCGGGAAGCGGAGTCAAGCCTTCTTCTTCAACCTGCAGCTCATTCCTTTGGCAACTCTGGTTGAGCCAGCAGAAACTCGCGTCGCTTGCGAAGGAACGTTTTCGCGGAATCTGTGTTTTGCGACAGGAGCCGCCTTCCGAACTCCGCGTCCTGACCTCGGGCCGCCGCCCGCAGAGCGGCATCTTCTCCCAGGCTCGAGGCCATCGCTTCGATGATCGGAAAATAGGTCTGCTCCGTGTAGACCTCGTCCAGGATCTTGCGGACGCGCCCCAGAAACACCTTGCGGAGATGGGAATTGGCCAGTAGCGGCCCGGAGAAGTAGCCGGGGGGCCGCCACCACATCGGCCCTCCGCCGAAGAAGCCGCCCGGTCCCGGCCCGCCTCGACCAAAGGGGCCGCCGCTCGGTCCCGGCGTGCCGGGGGCACCGCGGCCTTGTGCCGGAGCAGCAGCGGCACCGTCCATGCCGAACGTCAGCGGCAGATTGGTCAGGAGCCCTTCACTCCCCATCGCAATGCCCCAGGTCTGGTCGTGGTCCCAGGGGTACATGAGCCACTTCCCGCGATTCGTGTCGTGGTAGGTGTAGTAGTTGTTGAAGAAACCGTCCCAGTGCGCAAGGATCATGTTGACGGCGAAGTGGATCGCCACCTGATCCACGTCGAAATGTTTCTGGATCACGGCCCACTGCTGGTCAGGATCGTTCTTCGTCTTCGCCAGAAGGTTGATGACGGCCACGAGGTCGTCGTGCCCCGTCTGCGTGTTGGTCAGCTTCCTGTGCTGGCCGACAATGCCCTGGCCAAACCATCGGAGCTTGTAGAGGTTGCCCTTCGTGTCCACGTTGTTGCGGCGGAGGAACGACTTGTTGGGCCGCTCGACCAGCAGGTGGTAGCCGACCATTCGCCCGTCAATCCAGAGCCGCACGAACTCCGTAAAGGGCGCTGCATTGCCAGCACGGCGATAGACATCGTAGGACAGTGCCTCGACCAGCAACGACCTCTCGCTGCCCTCAAACAACACGCTGACGGCGGTCATCCCGTTGAACGGACGATCCTTGTGAAAGTGCACGATGAACCCGCGCTGGCGGCTGCGAGGGCCGGCGTTGACGTAGTCGAACAACTCGGCTTTGCCACTGTTCGGGTCAACGTGGATGAAAGCCGACGAGCCTCGCGGGGCACGGAGTGTTTCCTGCCCCCCCGGTCCGCCGAATCCCGGCGGACCAAAGCCGCGCGGGGGCATCCCGCCCGGTGGACCGAATCCTCCCGGTCGACCAGGTCCGCCGGGCGGTTTCTCGCTTGGCGGCCCGAATCCTCCCGGTGGTCCGAAGCCGCCTGGGAGCATCCCGTCTGGCGGGCCGAAACGGCCGGGTGGTCCGCCCGGTGGACCGAAGCCTCCCGGCGGAGGTCCGAACCCTGGCGAGGCATTCTGCTGTTGTGCAGCGGCAGCGCGGTCGGGTCCGCCCAGGATCAGCACGCCAAGCGGGATCGTCGCCGACTCCCAGCGACCCTGAACATAAGTCGAGAATGTCGGGCGCAGATCGGTTTCGGACGGGCATATCCGCTTGGCACCGCTTCGGCCCGTCACGCTAACGCGATACCTCAACAGCGCTCCATCCGCCTGTGCCGGAATGCTCACAGCAAACTGGCCATTCGCCTGTTTCGTCATCGGCAAAGCCACTTCTGTTCCTTCGGCCTTGACTGTGATGGCGCGGTACAGCAGAACAACCTCTCCAGCCGGCTCGTTCCCCTTGACCTCAGCCGTCACCTGGAGCGGTTGCCCGGGCGCCACGGTGTTCGGCAACTCCGTCACCGACACCTTCGGAGGGAGCACCGCCGAGAAGCTCGCGTTCTGCTTGCCGGGTGTGCCCGAGGGCTTCGGGACTTCCGGGAGCGGAGAGGCAGCCCAGTTCTCAGACGCATCGCCGGCGGCTATTGGACAGATGCGTTCCAACGACGCGGAATACCCGTCCGCGCTCACCGGCCAAGGCGCCCGGCTCTTGTATTCGGCTACGTCCACGAGTTGGCCACGACCGTCGCGAAGCTCGAGACGCCCGTCGTTACGCTTCAGCGGCCGTTTCAGAGGCCCGATTGCGGTCATCCCGTGGGCTTTGGAAAACCTCTCCCGGCTCAGGGCCACCACCAGGTACCCCTTAGGTCCGATGCGGGTACCGGTCGGAAAGGTGAAAACCTTGCCTTTATCAACGGCCCAGCCCCCCAGGTCAGAGGGGCGGTCCTCGGGGTTGTACAACTCGATCCACTGAAGATCGTCCAGGTCATTTGGGGCGTTGTAGAACACCTCATTGATGACGATGCCGGCCCGGACCGATGGCAAGGGTAACAACGCTACTAGCAACGCGACGACGATCTTGGCTTTCATGCGATGATTGACCTGTACCTGATCTGGATGACCCTTCTGATACCGCGTTCGGAGTCCGATCCCTGGCTTAGCCATCAGCTTTCCGCTTTCCGCTTTCCGCTTTCCGCGTTCAACTAGACCAGGCCAACTCTTTCACAACCATGAACGTACTTCGAGCACCGCGCCACGCGGCCCACAAACGGGTAGAGAAACGAGCGAAGCTGGCGCTCGCAGCCGGGGGGCATCTTGCCTTCCAGGACGGCGAACCCCTCATGACGCCGTCCAAACGAAGTGGATATGCGCAGTCGCCCCCTCTGGTCGTAATAGACCATTCCGTAGTCGAGCGTCACCCGCAACCGCCGCTCGGGCGAAAGAAAGTGCTCCCGCTGATACTGAACCAGCAGAGTCGGTTCCGAGTACCGCAGCAGAGCCGGCCGGTACGCGTCGGGCACCGCGGCCGCCAGACTCGACAGGATCACCGGATACGACAGGCCCCCGATCGGATCGTCGCAACGGAGACGCAGCCGGTGCTTGCCCGTGACACGGCCCTCGCGCCACTTGATCTCTAAGAAGGCCTCGCTGCCGGGCAGCGGGGAGTCGTACCAGCGGAGGCGCAGCTTGCTCCTGCGGCCGAGGCCGTCCAGGTTTGCCCGGCACGCGGACAGTCTCGCGTCGTCGAAGTAGACGCTTCGGACCACCGACACCTCGCGGTGGTAGACTTGGCGTTTGCCGTTGACCTCCAGGAGGCGGCGCAATGCCTCCAGGTCGGCGTTGAAGAGTGTGAACTTCACTTCGCGGCGTCTTGCCAGATCGGCGCGCCATGAACTGATGTCGACCACTTCCAGCGCCGGGCGCTCCTGCCCGACCGGCCTGCAGATCGCAATCACGTCGTTCGGCCTCCGCGATGTCATTAACTACAGTGACGAATCCAGGTTCACGTAGGAAAACTCGCAATCGGGCAGCCTCCGCTTGAGCTGGCTTATCAACTGCGCGGTGCGGCGCGGGTCCGTGCGCCGAAGCACCAGCCGGATTTGACCGCGGCCCTCTTCGAGATCCATGCGCTGCAGCGTATACGGCCCGGCCAGCTCGCCCACGGCGGAGAGGACGCTCGACTCGCCGTCGCCGAAATCGCTGTCGGCATCGCCCGTAATGGTCAAGAGCAGGTTGTGGCCGTTGCCTCGCCGGCCCTGAAGGTGCAACAGCAGGGCGAAGACGGTCACCACCGCAACCAGCAGGAAGGCCATGAGCGGCGCCTCGGCGCCCAGTGCCAGCCCCACCGCCACGCAGAGGAACAAGTAGACCAACTCCTCAGGCTCCTTGATCGCCGCGCGGAACCGCACGAGCGACAGCGCTCCGAGGAAGCCCAGGGACAGCGCCACCGACGTCTTCACGATGCCGATGACCCCCGTGGTGATGATCGTCAGCAGCGGGAACGCCCGCCCGATCGCCTCCGAGTCCGACGCGGAGACGCTGCAACGCCGAAAAAGAAAGCGCAAATAGACGCCCGCCACCCCGGCAAGAAGCAAGTAGATGCCCATGCTCAGCGTGGCAACGGTCCGGTGCGGGGACGCGGATTCCAGCAGTCGCTCCCAAGCCTGTTGCAGTTCGTTTTCCATGATGGCGATCCGTAGGTTTCTTTACCCGGGAGGACCAAACCCCGGCGGCACGGGCATCAAGAGATTCAGCCCGGCGGCGATTTCGTCCTCGTCCAGCAAGTTGTTCTTGTCCCGGTCGCACTGCTTGAAGAGCGATTCGGCAGCGGCGACGAACTCGGCCAGCGTGACCCGGCCATCCTTGTCGGCATCCGCGCGCCTCATGATCGCACCGGCGAACAAGGTCCCCGGTCCGCCGAAAACGGGCCCGCCCGGCCGTTCACCCGGTGGAGGGCCATCGGGGAGGCCGGGAGAGCCCGGGAGCAACGTGTTCAGGCCATCTGCCAAGGCTTTCTCGTCCAAGCTGTTCTTCTTGCCAATGTCCCACCGCGCAAACAGCCGCCGGGCGGCCTCCGTCAATTCCTCTTTCGAGAGCTTCCCGTCCCTATTGGCGTCTGTTGCGTCCAGAAGCGGCCTCGCCAGGAACGTGCTGGGATTGAATCCCCTCCCAGGCAATCCGCCCGGAGCGAAGCCTCCCTCGCGCCCTCCGCCTCGACCGAAACCTCTTCCGCGTCCCCCACCCGGACCGAAAGGCATGTCGGCCGGCGAAAAGCCCTTGCTCTTTCCCGCAAGCTGGGCGTTGACGGACTCCACTCGCTTGGCAACGAAGCTCGCAAGCGAAATGCCTTGGCCGAACATCCGTCCCGGGCCGAAGGCGGGGCCGAACCCTCGAGACTCCTTGCGATTGGCAATCGCCTTGGCCTCCTCGGCGACCATGTCCTTGAGGGTCGCCTCGCACGTCTCGATGTCCTTGCCCAACCGATCCACGTTGAAGTACATGGCGACCAGCCGCTTGAGGTGCTGCCGGTAGGCTTCGTCGTACTCGGGGATCGCCAGCAGCCGCTCGATGAGGTTGTTCCGTCCGGTGTGCGGGCGGGTGATGCTGAGGTCCATAAGCTGGTTCGGCGAGTTCCTCATGTCGAAGGTGGCGAACGAGAGATCGAGGTCCCAGGGGATGAACGCGAACTTGAGCGTCGTGGGGTGAAGGTACAAGAAGTAGTTGTGCCCCGTTCCCAGCAAGCTGTCGAGGTTCGACAGCAGGGTGTTTGCCCCCAGGAACCGAAGAAACTCGTCCACGTCGAGGTACGAGCCGATCTCCTTGCGGAACTGCTCGTCGGCGGCGTTGTTGACGAGCTTGGTGAATTCGATCAGCCGGCGTCTCGTCCTGGCGTTCGGGTCCGTCTTCGGCCGGTACCGGTCCTCGTACTGACGCCAATCCTCCCCAAGGTACTCCAGGGCACGGACGCGCTCGGGCTTCAACAGCAGGCCCTTGGCGGACTGGAAGCGGCTCTTCAGGAAGGTGTTGTCCACATTCTCGACGAGGGTGTACAGGCCAGCGAACTCCTTCTCATACATGCCCGGAATGGTCACGTACAACCGCACGAAGGCCGTGCGAGGGGCCGGAACGCCTGCTTCCCGAAAGACCGCGTAGGAGAGCGATTCCCGGAGCTGGGTGGGATCCATCGCGTTGGCGTTGAGGCTCACCATCTTCAGGCCGTGGAATTGCCGGCCGGCGACGTAGTGATTGAAGTCGATCTTGAAAGGCCGCTTCAGACCGCCGGCAGTGCCCATGTAGCCGGCGTTGCCTTTGAAGCGCAGGCCGACGTCCTGGTATGTCTTGTCCTCCGCCGTGAAGTCTGCGCGTATCCACGGGAACTCGATGCCGAAGCTGCTGCCCCGGTGAACGTCGGTCGAGGTCTGGGCGGGTCTCTCCGCGGTCTTCTGGGCGCTGCCCTTAGCGGCGGGAGTCCCGGCGCCTCGCCCGCCCCCAACCCCACC
>Ga0315280_10005266_pt1 | contig 18551 bp, 20 predicted proteins | sample YL17G06_40_MG_FD_203697 | JGI IMG/M metagenome (GOLD analysis project Ga0315280, IMG submission 203697) | Sediment microbial communities from Yellowstone Lake, YNP, Wyoming, USA - YL17G06_40 | ecosystem: Environmental > Aquatic > Freshwater > Lake > Sediment | place: USA: Wyoming | collected... | reverse complement strand
AATTGCTGAGTTAATCGCTGGATTGACTGCGAGATCTCAGAGTTTTGCGTTAGCCTTTGTATTCCTTTAGCTATTCCCTCAAATTGTTGAACTGCTTGTAAGATTTCAGGGCTTTGTGTGAGTCTTCGTATTCCTTCAGCTATTCCCCCAAATTGCTGAATTGACTGAAAGATCTCCTCATCTAATAACTCCAGCCCGGTGCTAAGCGTCTCGCTGAATCTGGCTTCCTCATTTTCAATTACTTGTAGAATGAAGTCCTGTCTTTGCACTATTTCAGGATAAATGTGCCCCATCTGCTCAATAGTAGCCCTAGCTACCTCGCCAATAAATGGTTTATCCAGTCCCAACCTCCGACCAAAAAGGGCAGTGCGGCGCAATACCCGCCGCAGCACATAGCCCCGCCCCTCATTGCTTGGGATTACCCCGTCAGCAATAAGAAAGGCAATCCCCCGGCTATGCTCGGCTACAATTCGCATGGCATGAGCTACAGCCTTATCAGAGCCATACTTCTTTCCTGCAAGCTCGGATACACACTCCAGCAAAGGAGAAAAGAGGTCGCATTCATAAACAGAAGTCTTGCCCTGGACTACGGCGGCGGTTCTCTCCAAGCCCATGCCGGTATCAATATTAGGCTTCGGCAATAAAGTGCGGTGTCCGTCTTTGTCCTGGTTATACTGGGTGAAGACCAGGTTCCAGATTTCAGAAAAGCGAGCGCAGCCGCAATTTGGACGACAAGACGGCTTCCCACAGCCAACTTTTTCGCCAAAATCATAGTGGATTTCACTACATGGTCCACAGGGACCGGAATCGCCAGCCGGTCCCCAGAAGTTATCTTCCTCGCCAAACCGTAAGAGCCTCTCCTCAGGGACACCTACCTCCCGCCAGATACGGAAGGATTCATCATCGTCAAGGAAGATAGTTACCCATAATCGCTCGGGGGAAAGCCCCAACCGCTGGGTAACAAACTCCCATGCCCAGCTAATAGCCTCCCGCTTAAAGTAGTCGCCGATGCTAAAGTTGCCCAGCATCTCAAAAAAGGTGAGGTGACCGGGGTCGCCCACCGAAGCGATATCAGTGGTGCGAAAACACTTCTGACACGATGCCAGACGTCGGCTGGGCGGCAACACTTCCCCCAAGAAGTAGGGCTTAAACTGTACCATGCCAGCACTGGTAAGTAGCAGAGTGGGGTCGTCCCGGGGAATCAAAGACGAGCTCGGAATGATTTTATGACCTTTTTCCTCAAAGAAGCCCAGAAACGCCGCCCGAATTTCGTCAGTAGTCACTTATTTCTCTCCACAGATGGTACAGTTATTTCCCTATGATTTTAGTTTAACACGTCCTAGCTGTCAACGAGAAAAGAAAACGGGGGATAAACAATGTCACCGCCTAGAGAGGCTGACCATAGGCAAATACGGCAGCACCCAGCACCCCGGCATTATCACCAAGTTGAGCAGGAACTATACGCACCGCCTGAGCCGATAGTTGGAAAGCCCTCTCCTTCACCAGCCGCCTAGCTGGCTCAAGCAAAAGGTCGCCCATTTGTGCCACCCCGCCACCAACGATAATCATCTCCGGGTTAAAGATGTTAACCAGATTGACCATGCCTACGCCGAGATAGGTGGCCGCTTTAGAAATAACCTCTGAGGCTAGACCATCCCCACCCCGAGCCGCCGCCTCAACCTTCTCCGCAATAATATTCTCTATTTTACCCGCCGCCATCTGGGTCAGAGAAGACCCCTCCCCCTGACTGATTCGCCTTATCGCTTCCCTAGCTATTGCCGTACCAGAGGCTAGCATTTCCAAGCAGCCAATATTACCACAGCTACACCTTAGCCCATTAACGTCAATGGTCATATGCCCTATCTCTCCGGCACTACCACTTGGTCCAGAGTATAGCCTGCCATTGATGATAATACCACCGCCAATGCCAGTGCCCACGGTAAGATAGACGAGATTGTTCACTCCCCTCCCCGCCCCAAAGTGATGCTCACCTAAAGCACCAGCGCTGGCATCATTAATGAGAAAGGTTCTAACCTTGTACTTCCGGTTTACCATGTCTCTTAGCGGGACATTATGCCAAGCGGGAAGGTTTGGGGATGAGGTTACCAGCCCGTGGTCAAAGTCTATGGCTCCGGCGGCAGCAATGCTTATGCTGTGCAGTTGAGACAAGTCTATATTACCTACCCTGAGGAGATGGTCTATGGCAGAGAGTATCCGGTTAATTACCGACTGTGGTCCCTCACCAGCCAAGGTGAGATGGTATTCCTTAGCCATAACCTGACCCTGATGGGAAATAAGAGCCGCCATTATCTTGGTGCCACCCAGGTCTATGGCTAAAACCGGTAGTTCATGCCTTTCCTGCACGCTAAACACCGCTTTACTCCACTGGCTGAGCTAACTACGTACCGGCTTGGGGACATAGCTCAGCAATCAGAAGATTGAGAGCCAGCCCCCCCTCGTATTTTCCTGTTTTGATAGACAGGTCAGCCTGCAACAGTTTATGGTATACCTCCTTAAGCCGCTCCAGGGGATACCTCTGGGCTTGCTCCAATGTTTTACGCAGGGCAAACTCCGAGGGTAAGCCCAACTTGCTTTGCATCTCCACCTCAGGTTGCCTCTTCCGTCTTAGCTCCTTAGCTAGAACAATCATCCGAACCTGCCGTGACAGCATAACCAAGAGATAGGCTGGAGAGGCTCCTATTTGCAATAACTGCTCCAATAATTGCTCGGCGACCCCAGCTTTGAAGTCAAGGATAGCATCAACCATGGCAAAAACATTAGCCTCCTGGGCAGAGCTAACTAACGCCTTAATATCCTCTAGCTCAATACGGCGACCTGAGGTGAACAGGGCTAGCTTGCTTACTTCATTAGTCATAATCCACAGATTGCCCCCCACCAGTTTAGCCAGTAAATCTACCGCCTGAGGGGCAATACTGGCGCCGTGCTCAGCCACCTCCCGCTTAATCCACTGCCGCAGCTTGTCCTCTCTCAGTATAGGGAAAGACCTTACCTCCGCCCTAGCTGAAAGCTGCTTAAGCAGGGGGTTATTGCTTTTTATCCTGCCATCTATCAGGACCAGAACCGCGCTATCAGGCAGGTTACTTAGATAGGCGACAAATGATTTATATTCGCTTTCCTTTTCAGTTACCGGGGCTATTTTCTTCCGCCGGCGGGGTTTACCCTGAGGCTCAAAGCGCCCCAGCAGCCCGTGGATAATGACCAAGCGCTTTTCAGCCAGAAAGGGCACTGTCTCACAGACAGCCCTTAGTTGGTCTAAAGTCACTTGCTGACCGTCAAGGGCAGTGGTATTAGCCGCCAGCAAGGCTTGGTCACCCATACCCCGTTTTATCTCCTCAAGCGACCTGGTTAGGGAAAAATCGTCCTCACCCAGTAATATATAGAGCAACCTTCGCCTCCGCCACTTATCGGTGTTCCCATTTTATCACAGCGGGCATAAACAATCTCTATGAGCTAGTTCAGATAGATTAGTCCTTCCAATCTGGAAGGACAGATTATCATGTTTCGTTTCTCCGTCCTTCCTAAGGAAGGATTGACCCCATCCCCCTGAGGGGAAGGGGGCAATATTTAATTAAGAGAGGCTCCGCCTCTCTTTGACTCTCCTACTTTTGAGGCGTCTGAATAGAGGCTTGTTACCCACATTTACGCCTCTCTAAAATCCCTTTCCCCCTTGTGAAGGAAACTAACTCAACGGGGCGTCTAAGAGGGGCTGACGCCCCTCTTTCTTCTCCTCCCCCTCTCCTTGAAAAGGAGAGGGGGATAAAGGGGGTGAGGTTAATAAACAATCTCTATTGAACAATGAGCACATTAAGAGTAAAATAAACGCAACTAAACATTTTATCCGGATTTTGTTTCCGGAGCTGAGAGGAGGGTCAAATGGTCGAATACCCCGACGAACTAAAGAAGCTAGCAACTATTACCACTGACCTAGGATTACCTGCCGAGTTGAGGATTAGAGCCATCGAACAGATTAGCGCTATTGGCTCCCATGAAGCACTCCTTGCCCTGCTGGACGTAGTCGCCAATGATAAGTTAACCGTTAGGGAAAGAGAGCTTGCCCTTGAGCGAGCTAGAAAAATAGTAAGGTCAAGCCATTAATAGCCCAGCTTAAAAGGAAAGAGTGGGTTAGACCGATGAGTATCAATATTGGCATCATTGGGCTAGCCAAGGGTGGTAAGACCACCATTTTTAACGCTCTAACCAAGGGCAAAGCTGATACCAGAAGCCTAGCCCCACATATTGGCATAACCAAAGTCCCCGAGCCACGCCTCAAGGTGTTAGCCGATATGCTCCACCCCCAGAGGGTTGTCCCGGCTGAGGTGAGCTATATTGATATCGGTGCTTCAGTCAAGGCTTTGGCCGGAGACCAGGCTATAGATGGTCAAATCTTAAATCGGCTCAGCACTGCCGACGCCCTAATCAACGTTGCCCAAGCCTTTGCCGATGAAAGTATACCCCACAGTGAAGGTAGCATAGATGTAGACAGGGATATTGCCACTACCAATCTGGAGCTTGCCCTTTATGACATAGGCATTATTGGCCGAAGGCTGGAGAGAATAGAAACGTCATTAAAGGGAGCCAAGCCCACTGAGCGCCAGGGTCTTCTCCGAGAGCAAGAACTGCTAACCAAGATTAAGGCTAATTTAGAAAAAGATGTGCCTATCCGTGAACTGAGGCTAACTGCTGACGAGACTAAAACCCTGGCTAACTACCAGTTCCTCACCGCCAAGCCACTGTCAATTGTGGTCAATATTGGCGAGGGACAAATACCCCAGGCAGCATCTTTAGAAGCGGAACTGAGCTCCCGTTATTCAGGGACAAAGTCGGGCATTGTCGCCCTTTGTGGTAAGCTAGAAATGGAGCTGACCCAACTGGATACCGACGCTGCTGCTGGATTCCGCGCCGAGTTTGGTATCACCGAATCCGGGCTTGACCGCATTATCAAACTATCCTATGAACTATTGGGCTTAATCTCCTTCTTCACTATAGCCTCAGGCGAGGTCAAAGCCTGGTCTATTCAACAGGGCACCACTGCGGTCAAAGCCGCCGGCAAAATCCACTCCGATATGGAACGGGGCTTCATTCGAGCTGAGGTAATCAGCTACGACGACATGGTGAAATGTGGCAGTCTAGCTGAGGCTCACAAGAGAGGAATCCTCCGACTGGAGGGCAAGAACTATATCGTCCAGGATGGTGATGTAATTACCTTCCTGTTTCATGTCTAACCTGCCAAGATAATAAACAAGGCTCCTTCATAGGTATTCCGCCACTTCGCTAAGGCTGCGGATTCGGGGGCAATCGGTAATCTTCTCAAAGTAGCCACCACGGTCTAACAGAATGCCTCGCATACCCGCCTCATTAGCCCCGACTACATCAATCTGGTGCTGGTCTCCCACATAGAGCGCCTGTGAGGACTTAACCCCAGCCTGTTTTACTGCCTTGTAGAATATTTCAGGCTGAGGCTTGTTAAAGCCTACTTCCTGGGAAGTAACTACCACCTGAAGCAAGGCTGAGAGCCCGAGCTCCCGACAATTCGGGGTTATATCGTAGTCCACGTTGGAAATAAGCCCCAGGATTAGCCCCAGCTCCCTGAGGTGAGTTAAGGCAGGCATGACATCATCAAAGAGCACCAGTTTAAAATTAACCTTCTGCATTTTGCCCAGTATGCCGGCGATGAGTTCCTGAGATGGCTCTATCCCTGCCTTCTTGAGCACTATCCCCTGATACTGGGCATACAGAGCCATCGTCTCCTGTTTAGGCCGCTTACTTAGCGGGGAACGGGCGTGCTCCTGATAGATGAACTCGTCAGCGATGACCAGGGAGCGACGAAAAACCTCGGGGCTGACCTCTATGCCAAAGTCTTTGAGCACCCTCGCCTCGAGCTCCTCCCGGGGCGGGTCATAGCCAACCAGGGTATTGTAGAAATCAAAAAAGGCCGCTTTAATCATAGAACTCCCTTCCCGAAGCAATAAGTAAGCTAGTAACCATAGCATTCTAGCCTAATCAACGGTGGGTGTAAAGCGGGCAAAGATAAGAAAGAAGAGATAAAACAGTGGAGTTGCACTGCCATCCACATGACCATAATGATAATGGCCTTGCCCAGTATAAGGCTATATTGGGAGAAATAATGGCTGCGGGAAAAGAAGTCACTTAAGCTCCATAGGATGGCAGCGATTAGAAATAGGATGAAGTGTTTATGCTACCTGTGCCATGGGCAGGTGCCAATAGTAGTAACCAGCAGCGGAATATAGGCAATTATCACCCCAAATAGGAAAACCGTCAAACGAGACTAAAGTAAGCGGACTAAAGGGGGGAGACTAAAGTACTATTGAATAGCTACAGCCTCCTTGATTGAGCTTGTCGGCTTTGAATGCTATAATAGGTGACTTATAGCCCCCAGAGATGGTTAACCATGGTTGATTTAGATGACCTCCTAATTTATCAGCAGCTTGATACCTCCGGGATGCTTAACCATCTGCGTCAGTTTCCTGAGCAATGCCAGTGGGCATGGGAAAAGGTATTAAAGTTTGACCTCCCCCCAGAATATGCCGCCATAGATAAGGTTATTATCTTGGGGATGGGCGGTTCGGCTATCGGTGGTGACATAGCCCGCCGTCTCGCTTTGGCTGAAAGTAAAGTGCCCGTCTGGGTACACCGGGATTATGGCTTGCCACCGTTCGTTGACCAGAACACCCTGGTCATTGCCTCAAGCTACTCGGGGAACACCGAGGAGACAGTCGCTGCCTTTACCCAGTCACTCAAAACCACGGCTAAGAAGCTAGTGCTCACCACAGGCGGTAAGCTTAAACAGCTGGCGGAAAAGAATGGCGTCCCTGTTTTTACCATAGATTATCAGGCACCGCCTAGAGCCGCCTTCCCCCATAGTTTTATCCCCCTGGTCGGCGTTTTCCAAAAGCTTGGCTTGCTCAGTGATAAATCAGCCGATTTGCCGGAAGCGATACAAGTTTTGAACCAGCTTTCCAAGGACTTGGCTGAAACCACTCCCCAGGTTTCTAACCCAGCAAAGCAACTGGCGACAAAACTGCAGGGACACTTGGAAATAATTTACGGAGCAGAGATACTCTCAGAGGTAGCCCAGCGCTGGAAGACCCAGCTCAATGAGAACAGTAAGACCTGGGCTTTCTTTGAACTTTTCCCCGAACTCAATCATAACGCCGTGGTGGGCTATAAGTTCCCCTCCGAGGTAAAGAAAAGGATATTTGTGGTTTTGTTACGTTCCGCCTTGTTTCATCCCCGAAGTCAGCTTCGCTATGAGGCTACTGCTGAGCTGCTGACCAAAGCAGGAATCAGCCATCAATTCCTTGAAGCCATCGGGGCAACCGCCCTGGCTCAGGTGATGAGCCTGGTTCTTTTCGGCGATTATGTCAGCTTCTATCTAGCGATATTAGATAGGATTGACCCCACGCCAGTAGATTCTATAGACTTTGTTAAGAACTACCTTGCCCAGTTTACCACCATTGAACTGTGATGGGGCAAAACATGCTCAATTCAGCTCAGCAGCTAAAGGGCTTGAAGTAACACCCATTCGGTATTCTACTCACTTGCCAACCAACCCAAGAAGGAATATAATAACCGCCAAATGGTGAAGGGCTATATTCTCATGAAATTGGTCCCGGGGCTAGAATCCGGCGCTCTGCAGCAGATTCGTGCCATCCCCGGGGTAACAGATATCAACATCGTCTTTGGACAGTGGGATGCAATAGCCATAGCCGAAGCTAAGAGCCTCTTTGAGCTAGCTAAGATAATTGTTAGCGAGGTGCGCAGTATTCAGGGTGTCCAGGATACTACTACGCTGGTACAAAGCGAGCTATAGGCTCAATTCCTTGCGTTCAATCATGTCCCACTTCCCGCTTGGTTAGTAGCTCCAATACTGCCTTTCTGGTATTATGCAGGTTGCACAGTGAACCAATTTGGAATGGGGAAAAACAGCCTAAAACAAGGGCAGGGTATCTTTTACGGCTGGGTTGTCCTTGCCGCCGCCTTTATCACCCTAATCCTGAGCTACGCTATCAGGAACACCTTCTCAGTTTTCTACCCGGTCATCGTTGAGGAATTTGGCTGGCAGCGAGGCAGCACGGCGCTGATGTTCTCCATTAACATCCTGGTCTACGGTTTTGCGGCACCAGTGGCAGGCAGCCTGGTGGATAGATTTAGACCAAGATTGGTTCTATCAGTGGGGGCGTGCATTCTGGGAGCAGGCATCGCCCTGTGTAGCCTAGCCACCACTCAGTGGCAATTCTACCTCTTTTACGGGGTTGTGGCAGCCGTAGGCTTGAGCTTAATGGGCTGGACGCCCCTTACCGCCATAATTGCCAACTGGTTTGTCAAAAAGCGTGGCCTGGCCTTCGGTATCCTGGCTGCCGGCTTTGGCGGTAGCCTGGTGGCAGCTTCCCCTGCCCAGTTTCTCATTTCCAGCTTTGGCTGGCAGACTGCCTATGTCATCATCGGAGCCGTTGCCATTGCTATTATTGTACCGCTATGCAGCTTTGTGATAAGCCGTAGCCCACAGGAGAAAGGGCTTTTGCCTGACGGTATGCCTCAGAAATCAGCTAAGCCACAAGACTTAGGTCAGCCTGGGATAATAGCTGGCTCGGAAACAAAATGGTCTGCTACCAGCTGGACACTTTCGCGAGCACTAAAGACCTACCAATTCTGGCTTCTTTTTTTGATTGCTTTTTGCCTCATGGGCCTCGCTGAGCAGATAGCAATAGCCCATCTGGTTTACTTTTTCAGGGATATAGGCTACCAGCCTATGACGGCGGCCACTATCTACAGCGTATTTGGCATTCTATTTGTGCTCGGGACCGTGTGCAGCTCTTCCTCGGACCGCCTCGGACGGGAAAAGATTTTCATATCAAGCTGTCTATTCAGTGCTGGGGCAGTATCCCTATTATTCCTGATGAGGGACACGTCTCAGCCCTGGATGCCCTTCCTGTTCGCCATCTGTTTTGGCCTGGGGTTGGGTGCCGCCGGGCCTGTCTTTTTTTCTACCGTGGCTGATTTATTTCAGGGAAAATACTTTGGCTCTATTCTGGGGACTATAGTCCTTGGCTTCTCCCTAGGTGGTGCCATCGCCCCCTGGCTTGCTGGATTTCTCCACGATAGAACAAATAGCTACCTAGCCACTTTCTTCATACTTTTGGCTTCCTTGATAGCCTGTGTGGTACTGATGTGGCTAGTTGCCCCGAGCAAAATAAAACCTATTTCCCGACAGGGCTAATGCCAAACACCCCCCTGCCTGGTAGATAAATACCCAGCCTCGCCTTAGATGCCGATAGCCGCTATTAATTAACTCTTGCCGATTCTGAACATCTTGGTCCCACACACGGGACACACACCCTGGGTCGCCGGCCTGCCATTCTTCATAATTATGCTCCTGGCGTTCCTCACTTCCCTCTTAGCTCGGCATTTTACACAGTAGGCTTGCATTAGGTCTACCTCCTTTTTGTATGGAGAATAGAGCATTCCCTGCCGAATGTCAATAGTCTCTTTAGGTGTGCTATACTTATTGGTCAAGGAGTCAACCGAGTGGAGGCCTATCATAGGGATAGCAAGGTTTTACTTGCCAACAAGGATTATCTTTGGCCCTGGCAGTCTTGCCCGGCTGGGTGCGGAGGCGGCGAAGATAGGGCGGAGGGCTATTCTGGTTACCGGCACCAGTAGCCTGCGCAAGGCAGGTGTACTCGATAGGGTGATTAACGACCTCAAGGCTAACGGCGTTAAGGTTACGGTTTTCGATAAAGTTGAGCCTAATCCACGCGTCTCTACAGTAGACGAGGGCGGCAAAATAGCCCGCCGGGAGAAGGCAGACCTAATCATAGGTCTGGGTGGCGGTAGCGCTATGGATGCAGCTAAGGGAATCACCCTAGCCAGCAGCGGGACTGAATCAATCTGGCGCCAGGTTGAGGCTAAACTAGAGATAAAAGAGCCTGTGCCATCGCTGATTCTAGTCCCAACTGTAGCCGCCAGTGGCTCCGAGGCTAATAACGGAGCTGTGATTACCAATTGGGACACCCATGAGAAGAGAGTATTATACAGCCCTTATTTCTTCGCCAGGGTTTCTATTGTTGACCCTGAACTGACGCTGACCCTGCCGGAAAAGACAACAGCACAAGGAGGGGTGGACATCTTCTGTCACCTGGCAGAATGTTACCTCACTGCTGAGCAAACCTCCCCACTAACCGACGGCATAATGGAAACAACAATGACAATGGTGGTAGAGTCTTTGCCTCAGGTGTTAGCTAGACCACGTGATATTGAGGCTCGGACCAGGCTTTCCTGGGCCAGCACCATTGCCTGCTCCCAATTTACATCACTGGGTGGAGGGGCTGGCGTCATGACCCTTCACGGCATTGAACACCCTTTAAGTGGGTATTATGACATTGCTCACGGCGATGGTTTGGCTGCCTTGCTCCCCGCCTGGATGAGGTATACCTTTCCAGTAAGAAGTGAAAGGTTCTACCGTCTTGGCAAGAAAGCCTTTAATGAGGGAGACGGAATCTTAGCCACCGAGCAGTGGCTGGAAAGGGTAGGAATGAAGCTGCGGCTCAGTGCCCTTGGCATTGAACTTGAGCGTCTTGAGGAGCTGGCAGCCTGCGCTGTGGCAACTGCCCCCTGGCTCAAGTATCACCCAAGATTATTGAATGCAGCAACTATTAAACAGATCTACCAAGATTCATACTGACAAATTTTAGAAAGATGGGTATGGAATTAAACCAATTAGTCGTCCTTATCAGAGGGGGCGGAGAGGTAGCCAGTGGAGTAGCCCATAGGTTAGCCCGTGCCCACTTCGGAGCCTGTATGACTGAAATCTCTCACCCCATGGCAGTCAGCCGGGGGGTTGCCTTCTCTGAGGCGATATATGACGGGGAAAAGGAAATTGAGGGGGTAGTAGCTAGACGCATTACCTCTGCCAGTGACATTACCAAAGTATGGCAGGAAGGCGAGATACCTATCATAATTGACCCGGAGGCATCAATAAAGAACACCCTTAACCCTGATGTACTGGTTGATGCCATAATGGCAAAAAGAAACCTGGGAACAAGGATTACTGACGCCCCCTTAGTAATTGGGTTAGGTCCTGGCTTCCAAGCCGGGAGGGATGTTCACATGGTAGTGGAGACCAACAACAGCGAGAACTTGGGCAGGGTAATCCTTAACGGGGAGGCAGAAAAGGACAGCGGAATCCCCATCGCCATAGAAGACCTGACCTTTGAGCGGGTGCTACATTCACCCGGAGACGGTTTGTTCCTGACCGATAAACAGATAGGCGACCTTGTTGCCGCTGGTGAAATTGTGGCTTCAGTCGCCGACCAGCCAGTGAAAGCGGAGATAGATGGTGTGGTCCGAGCTTTGCTGAGGAGCCAGACAGTGGTAAAGAAGGGGACAAAACTAGGTGAAATAGACCCTTCGGGAAATAGAGACGTCTGCTTCACCATCAGAGCCAGGATGAGGGCAATTGCCGGGGGAGTTTTAGAAGCCATACTAATGCGCTACAATGTTTAGGGATACAACATGACCGATATCTACCAGGAAATAGTCAGGATTAAAGCCGAGGGGGAAGAGGCGGCGCTGGTCACCATAGTCTCAACCACCGGCTCCACGCCCAGGGAAGAAGGAGCCAAGATGCTGGTTAAGGCTGATGGTAGCATCCTGGGCACCATAGGTGGCGGTAGCCTGGAAGCTCAAGTAATTGAGGAAGCCATTAGGGTAATACGCCAAGGCAAGCCCAAGCGCCTCCACATCGGCTTAACCGCCAAGGAAGTAGCGGAGGAAGGGATGCTCTGCGGTGGGGAGCTAGAGGTGTTTATTGAGCCTATCCTGACCCCGCCCACCTTATACCTCTTTGGCGGCGGTCATATTTCACTACCACTGGCCAAGATAGGCAAGCTGCTTGGCTTCAAAATTGTGGTCATTGACGACCGGGCTGAGTTCGCCAATGCCGATAGATTCCCTGAAGCCGATGTAATCCTAGCAGACGACTTCACTAAAACATTCCCCAAGCTAAAAATAGATAAATCAAGCTACATAGTGATTGTTACCCGAGGCCACCAGTATGACGATATGGTACTGGAATGGGCGGTAGGGACAAAGGCTAAATATATCGGCATGATAGGTAGCAAAGCCAAAACCAAGGCGATATTCTCCCACCTGCAAGCCAAAGGAATAGCTAAAGGGCTACTGGACAGAGTCCATGCCCCAATCGGCTTGGAAATACATGCTCAGACCCCAGAAGAGATAGCCGTCAGCATCTTGGCTGAAATAGTGACGGTTCGCCGCTCTGCTTAAGACATTAGAAGTGGGGTTTACACAGGATTTCCTTAACCTTGAGGTCGAAAAAGTCCTGAGAATTGACCGGGTGCAGGACTAAAGCAGTATCTGCCCCCCGCCCGGTGCCCCCTATAGAGATGATATCCTCGTCGGTGCGCACCAGGCCGGCATCAGCCGCCATAAGGGTTATTTCACAGGCTACCTTCATACCCTGTCCAAAGATGCGCAGGGTGTTGGCTACTACCTCCTCAAAGAGGTACATGTTAAACTTCTTACGCATAGCCCGACTCAGCCCGGAAAAGGCGTGGGTGGTAGTAAGCACTACCCCGCGCCGGCTGACTACTTTTTGCCTGTTTTCCTCGGTGAACTCCTGAATGTTTGGCTCCCGCATGCCGGTAAAGTGGCTCACCGCAACCACCCTCATTCCCTTGAACGCTTCCACCGCTTTTACTGCCGTATCTCCGGTGGTAGAGGCTACTAGAATGGTCTTAATACCCAGCTCTTCTGCCCGAAGCCTGGCGATACGGAGCACTTCATCTGTATTCTGGCTCCCAGGCTCAGCAAAATAGACTATCTTTCGTTCCATTATTCTTCAATCCCCCTGTTGGGGTTTACCGTCCTCTACCCCCGGCAATTATAAGTGTTATATGAAGCTCGTCCCCGTCCTTGACTGGCTTAGCCAGCTCGTCTCTGGTAAACATAACTACTGGTCACCCCCGGTACCCTGTTTTACCTCTTTACCTAGCCATTCCAGGTAATCCCGATTGCCGCCGATAATAGGCAAAGCGATTATTTCAGGAACATCGTAGCTGTGGTGCTCCTTGACTAAATTAACAACTTCATCTAGTACCGATGCCTTAGTTTTGACGATTAGAAAGCTCTCCTCAGCCGATTCAAGTTTGCCCTGCCACCAAAAGAGGGAGCTAACCTTTGGCACGATATTTATACAGGCAGCCTTCCTTTCACTCAGTAGTAAGCTGGCTATTCGCTGCGCTTCCTTAGCATTGGCTGTGGTAATAAACAGGACTATATTATTAAACTCTTCCAATCTACCCCCCTGATTTAGCCACTATCCGCCATTCATTAGCGTAGACGTTCATCTTTCTTCCCCGGGCGAAGCCAACGAGAGTTACACCCAAATCATCAGCCAACCTCACCCCCAAGTTGGTGGGGGCAGATTTGGAGATAAGCAGAGGAATGTTTCTTCTCGCCACCTTGAGCAATATCTCCGACGAGACCCGGCCACTGGTGATTATTAAACGCCCGGCTGTCGGTATATCCTTCAACATGCACTCACCGAAGACCTTATCAATGGCATTATGCCTGCCGATGTCCTCGCTAAAGACCAAAATGTTCTCAGTATCACACAGGGCGGCACTATGCACCCCGCCCGTCGCCTTAAACACTTCAGAGCGCTGAACAAACTCATCTACCAGAGCGAAGACCTGGCTGGCTGATATTTCAATATCGGATTCCACCTTTACTAGGTTCTGAACGTCAGCCGCACTATAGAATGAAGCCCCTCTCCCGCAACCCGAAGTTATAAACCGCTTGAACAAAAGCTCGTCAGCAAACCCTTTATCTTCTTCACTTTCCACCCGCACCACGCCTGTCTGCTGGTCAACTATTATCTTTTTAATATCATCTTTGCCGGTGATTAACCCTTCGGAGAAAAGGAAACCGATAGCCAAATAGTCCAGGTTTGTCGGAGAGCAGAGTAAAGTTACCACCTCCCGATTGTTCAGGGTGATGGTGAGGGGAAATTCCTTGACCACTACATCAACGGTGTTACTCTTGCCTTTCTCACTAACCTGCCATACAGGGAGTCTCTCCGTATTGCTTGTCATCTCTGCCTCTTCAGCACCCTTAATTTGGGTAGTGGGACACTTTGCCTCTTCTTTTAGGTGCCATGTCAAATATGGACGAGGTTAGACCTCTTTCTTCAGTATCTTTTCCTTAAGGGTCTCCCACTGTGCCTTGGTGAGGATACAGGTGTTACCCTTCTCCCCTATCTCCACTCGTGCCTCGGTTATCTTAACTACGGGACAACATGAACCCTCGCGGCACAATTGCACGATTTTCATCTCTTCACACCTCCTTTCCTTTTACAAATTATAGCCTTGGTTAGTTCCACTGGCAACCGCATCCGCCCACCGAACTTCTAGATTTCTTTTCTCCCTTTATGCCTATATCGTGGAAGGCTCCACAATGCCACCCCAGCTTGTTGACTAAAGTAGTCAACAAGGCTACACTATCATAAAAACCTATAGGCGTCAACAGATACAAAAGCTACATCTGCATAATACTGGTGAGCTTGGCACTGCTTTTTCCCCGTTATTACCATATCTTTCAAATCTTCAATAAAGGAGTCCTAAAATGGCGAAAAGCATACTAGACCTGGTTGGAAACACCCCGGTTGTGGAACTGGCTAAAATAAACAACACTAGGTCAACTATACTAGCTAAACTGGAAGCCCTAAATCCCAGTGGTAGCATAAAGGATGTAATGGCTCTTTACATGATGGGCGTGGCCGAGAAGAAGGGGCTATTAAAACCGGGAAGCACGATAATAGAGGCAACCAGCGGTAATACTGGTATATCGTTTGCCATGTTCGCCCCGCTAAAAGGCTGCAAGTTTGTTGCTGTCATGCCGGAGCATATGAGCAAAGAAAGAAGGCAGATGATGCAAGCCTTTGGTGCTGAGGTTGTCCTAACCCCAGAAAAGGAGGGATTTGTTGGAACCCTGAAGAAGGTTGAGCAGCTAGCTAAGGAAAATAAAAGCGTCTGGCTGCCGAGACAATTTGATAACCCCGATAACATTGCCGCCCACAAAGAGATTACCGGCAAGAGGATTTTGCAACAAGTAGGCGACAAGATTGATGCTTTTGTCGCTGGAGTCGGTACCGGGGGAACATTAATGGGCGTGGCCGAAGCGTTAAGAAAGGTTTACCCTAATGTAAAGATTGTTGCCGTTGAGCCAGCGGAATCAGCGGTAATGAGTGGCGGAAAGCCGTCCTCACACCTAATTCAAGGAATTGGTCCAGGATTTATCCCCAGTTTGATAAATATGGACCTCGTAGATGAAGCGATTAAGGTAAAGAGCAATGACGCCGTGGCTATGACAAGGAGATTGATAAAAGAGGAAGGGCTGATGGTTGGCATTTCTTCAGGTGCCAATGTCCTTGCTGCCCTAGAGGTTGCCCAGAGGTTGGGAAAGGGTAAGACTATTGTTACCATCTTACCAGATAGAGGTGAGAGATACTTAAGCATGGATTTATTTTAGAAAACCTATATAGCTAAACCTAGTGACGAACAGGTAATCAAGAGTAACTGTCGGGGGTGTCATGGTGGCTGTGGGGTGTTGGTTCATGTCAAAGACGGTCTCATCACCAAGATTGAAAACGACCCCTAATGTCATAGTTTTGTAACTTTTTCTCTTCCCATTTTATGACTTTGTTATTGCCATCTGGCTATTATTTCGGTGAATACCTCAAAGTCCGGGGAGCGGGGCTTCCAAGAGGAAATCAGCGATGGAAACCGAACAAGATAAGACTTTAGAAGCACTTCAAATTGCTATCCAGATGGAAATTGATGGCAAGAAATACTATCTGAAAGCTAGCCAGGAAAGTAGTAACGAGCTGGGTAAGAAGCTGTTACGGTCACTGGCTGCTGAAGAAGACGTCCACCGGCAGAAGTTTGAGCAGATATATGATACTATAAGAAAGAAAAAAGTCTGGCTGGTAACTGATTTTCAACCTGACGGGGGCAAAAGGCTGAGAACCATATTTGCCAAGGCAATCAAGGAAACTGGCTCAAAGGTAAAAGCTCCTGCCACTGAGCTTGATGCCGCACAAACCGCCATGGATATGGAAAATAAGACCTATGATTTCTATAGAAGCCAAGGGGAAAAAGCGACCTATGATGCTGAGAGACAATTTTATCACACCCTAGCTGGCGAAGAAAGGGAGCACTACCTAATTCTCCTTGATTATTACGAATATCTCAAAGACCCGGCAGGCTGGTTTGTTAAAAAGGAACATCCTTCCCTGGATGGGGGGTGAAGCCGGTGAATGTTAAGGCTCTATATAAATTAGGCTACGGTCTATATATCGTGAGCTCAAGAAAGGGAGATAGGCTCAACGGGCAAATCGCCAACACCGTGTTTCAGATCACCTCTGAGCCGCCAACTATCGCCGTAAGCATCAACAAAAACAACCTAACCCACGAATTTATCACGGAGAGTAAGGTGCTGGCAGTCTCCGTCCTCTCCCAGGATACACCACTTACTTTAATCGGTCACTTCGGCTTCAAGTCAGGTAGAGACATAGATAAGCTTGATGGCATTAATTACAAGATAGGCGAGAGCCAAGCGCCGGTGGTTACTGAGCATACTCTGGCTTATCTGGAAGTTAGGGTGAATAAAGAGGTAGATGTAGGAACGCATACCATTTTCATCGGCGAGCTTGTGGGAGCCGAGGTTATCAAGGAAGGCGAGCCAATGACCTATGCCTACTATCATCAGGTCAAGCGGGGCACCACCCCCAAGACCGCCCCCAGCTATATTGAGGAGAAGTAAGGAGGTAGTGCTCAAGGTGGCAAAATATCAGTGCACTGTTTGCGGCTACATCTATGACCCGGAACTGGGAGACCCCGATGGCGGCATAAAACCGGGTACGCCTTTTCAGGAAATACCTGAGGACTGGGTTTGCCCCATCTGCGGGGTGGCCGAGAGTGAATTCGAAAGGATGAAGTAGTAAGCTTAAGGAAACAAAGTTAGGAGGCATGAAATGGAACAGGTTAAGGACAAAAAGAAAATCATTGCCTTACTAAATCAGGACCTTGAGGGTGAGCATGGTGCTATCATTCAATATTTGACCCAGGCTTACGCCATGGGTGAAGGCGAGATGGCTTGCGAGATTGAAGCTATCGCCAGGGAGGAAATGCGCCACCTGGACTGGCTGGCGGAGACCATAACTGAACTGGATGGTGCCCCCAGCCTGAAGCGGGGGAAGATGCGCATGGGCGGCGAGTCAGTGGCTGACTGGATGGGAAATAACGTGTTGCTGGAAGAGGACGCCATCAACCAGTATAAAGAGCACATCAAGGCTATTGACGACCCCAAAATAAAGCGATTGCTGAAGCGCATCCTGTCCGACGAAGAATCACACCACGGTGATTTCAAACACTTCGTGGACAAGGCACGGAAGGAGGGGGCTAAGGATGTGAGAGGCAGTCGGCAGGACAAGGTTACTCAGACTCTTAATTGGGGTATTGAGCACGAATACACCGTCATCCTCCAGTATCTACTTCACTCTTATATGACAACCAGTGACGAAGTTAAAGAAGAAATGCAAGACCAGGCAATAAATGAGATGCAGCACCTGGGCTGGCTGGCTGAGAAGATGGTTGGCAGTGGCGGCAGTCCCAGAATTGAGCACACCAAGGTTGACCGGTCAACCAGGACCGCCGATATGCTCCAGGCAGACATCAAGGTCGAGAAGGAGGTGGCGGAGGCATATGACCGTGCCGCCAAGGAGGTTAAGGAGAAAGACCTAAAGCAGCTTTTGCTCCGGATTAGAGACCACGAAATTTATCATACTGAGGTCTTTAACGACCTGCTTAGGGAAGAGGAGAAGTAGCCTAATTTCATAGTTGCTGGAAACACGATTAAGACCTAAACAAGAAGGGAGACATTGCTTAAATGTCTATCTCTTTTTCTGGCAGCGAGCTTATCAACATAGCCATTGGTATCGAGAGGAGGGGGATTGTCTTCTACTATAGCTTCGTTGCCAACAAACCACCATTAGCCTATAATGCAGCCAATGCTATCAGCAATACTCCTGGCTGCCGGTGAATCAAAACGCATGGGCGAGCCAAAGCAGTTAATGCCCTTTGGTCAAAGCACCCTGCTGGAGCAAGCCATTGATAACCTGCTGAATTCGGCAGTAGATGAGATTATTGTGGTGCTAGGGTATAGAGCTAAGGAAATGATAAAGACCATAGCCGCTAAGCCGGTAAAAATAGTTGTCAATCCAAATTACAGGCAGGGGATGAGCACATCCATAATAGCTGGACTCAGTCTGGTTGATAGCCAAGCCCAAGCAGTTATGCTTGCCCTCGGTGACCAGCCTCTGGTGGACAGCCAGACTATTAACCGACTGATAGAGGAATTTTATCGCCATGATAAAGGAATCGCCATCCCCACCTACCGGGGCATGAGAGGACACCCGATTATATTTACCA
>Ga0315280_10005265_pt1 | contig 18551 bp, 13 predicted proteins | sample YL17G06_40_MG_FD_203697 | JGI IMG/M metagenome (GOLD analysis project Ga0315280, IMG submission 203697) | Sediment microbial communities from Yellowstone Lake, YNP, Wyoming, USA - YL17G06_40 | ecosystem: Environmental > Aquatic > Freshwater > Lake > Sediment | place: USA: Wyoming | collected... | reverse complement strand
TGATTGAGCTACCGGCCTCCCTTCCCCAGAAGGGAGTCAGAAGTCGCCATCATGGCCTGCACAGGGGCCGAATAGATGTGTGGTGGAACCTGGCCACCGGCACTTAACCTGCCAGGCACAGAAGCTTCCTACGTTGACAACGCCGATGACCTTATAGATGTGCCACCCGACGCTGAGCGCGACCCAATAGATGGTTAGGAGTGGGCCACCCGGCCCCGAAGCAAGTGGTGGTAGGGTTTCTAAGCCTGTTTCCGGATCGACTTCAGTACGCGGTGCCGGAGTCTTCCCAGTTGCCGGTTCAGGAAGTGCTTGCGATCGAGGAAGGTGAGCACGGGCGGGCGCCGCAATCCGAGTTTGCGCAGCGCCTGACTAAGGCGGGAGTCCCGTTTGGTCAGTAGTAGTCCGGTGTTAAGAGTCTCGACCGCGTCTTCCTTCTTGCCCGCCCGGCGGTATACCTCGGCCAGATTCAGATAAAGCTCCGGTTGAGTGCGCTTCATGCGCACTGCCGCGCAGCAGAGCTCCTCCGCCTCGTCGATGTCGCCTCGGGCCTGTGCGAGTGCCAATCCAAGGTAGGAAAGATAGAAGGGATTGTGCTTATCCAGCCCCACCGCCTTGCTGAAAAGCGGCAGCGCCTTCCCCGGGTAGTGGCTGCGCAGAAGCGACAGACCCTGCTTGAATGTCCTTAACGCTTCCGACTCACTCATATCCACCTCTCAACGCAGCGCACTGCCTTCCCCCTCTACCTGATTTCGCGGACTGCGATTCCCTCTGCATTCCTAGAGCTGATAGCTCCCGCTCGGCCGCAGCCTAAAAGAAAGCGCTCTGCCCCGGGCTCATCCACCAGGCCCCCACAAAAATCTTGCGCTCCACAGTCCACCGTTGTCAAGCCGGGCTTCGCAGTTTCGCTCCCCCGCGCTTCCGTGCCCCCTGGCGAGGTATCAGTGGCTGACTCAGAGCACCGTGCCTTGCGCCTAGAAACGAGAGCACCGGACGCCGAAAATCCCGCCGCAAGGGACCCCTAAGAGCGCCTGCGTCTGCGAGTGGAGTAGTATTAAGATATCCGCGGGAGGATACTCATAAGCCATGAAGACAAGGTACAGTGCTTGGTTGGTGTTGATCCTAGTCGCGACGCTCTCTGAAGGAGGTCGCACCGTGAATGAGGCAAAATCCAGTCCCACAAATGTCATGCAGCTTCCGGCGCCCATGCGAAAAGGACAGATGTCGCTTGAAGAGGCGTTAGCGCGCCGGCATTCCGTGCGCGAGTTCACGCGTGAGTCCTTGACGGACCGGGAGCTCTCGCAACTTCTTTGGGCTGCCCAGGGCGTTACGGACGCGGAGGGTCGCCGCACGGCGCCTTCGGCCGGCGCTCTATATCCTCTGGAAGTCTATGTGGCGACGGCTTCGGGCTTTTACCATTACGAACCTCACGGGCATCGAATGGCTCGGACCTCCGACCGTGACCTGAGGCGAGCCATTCATCGCGCTGCGCTCCTGCAGGACCCGATTCTTCAGGCCCCTGCGGTTTTCGTAATAGCTGCCGTGTATGAGCGCACCTCGCGAAAGTACGGTGAAGCACGGACCCCGCGCTACGTCCACATCGAGGCGGGCCATGCCGCCCAAAACTTGCTCCTGGAAGCTGTAGCGCTCGGACTGGGCGGCGTGCCGGTAGGTGCCTTTAATGACGGCGAAGTCCAGAAAGCCCTCTCGCTGCCCGCCGACCACCGGCCCCTCTATTTGATACCGGTCGGACATCCGCGCTAGCCGGCTGGCAGGGGAGCACCGCGGAGGAGATGCGATGGTAGATTTTTCACTGGCGTGGAAACTTGCGCTGGCCTCGATGACACTGCTTGGCATCATTGAGTCTGCCAGCGCCGGAGGGGACCTGGGGAAACCTCGACGTGTGATTCGCGCATACAAGAGTGAGGCGCCACTCGCGCTGGATGGCGACCTGGGAAAATGGCGCGGCGCCCAGTCGGTAACGTTTGAAGGGCCTCCTCTGGCAGGCCGTCCTCGGCGCGCGAGAGTTTTTGCGCTTTGGGACAGCACGAATTTGTACCTGGCTTTCGATGTGTATTCCTCGAAGCTTCACGCAGCAGTGCGTGAACACGACGGCGACAGACTTTGGTTCGACGACGGCGTGGAATTCCTCGTCGATCCTCACCGACATCGGACGAAGGAATTCCTTCCCGACGATTTCTCCTACCACATCAACATCCTTAACGTGGTTTTTGACGACCGCGGCACAGCCTCTAGCCAACCAGACCCCAAGTGGAATGGCCTCGCCCGGCACGCGGTGAAAATCGTGGATGATTATCATTACGTGGTAGAGGTCGCCATCCCTTGGACAGAGATTGGACTTGAGCCGCGCGAGAATCAGACGTCAGTCGGGATCGATTTCTGCGTGAATGGGAAGAACCCGCAAACGGGCGAATACAACTATTTTGACTGGTGCGGGCTCAAGGTCTTCCACGACCCTTCGGGGTACGGCGACCTGACTCTGGCCGGGCCTCGACGCCGCTAAGGCCGGGCCCCCGGAGACTAAGCGAGGTTTGTGCCCGGGCGCTCTAAAAGGAAACGAGTCGGCGGTATCCTTTGGCTATCGAAGGCAACGTGCCGTGCTGTTACCCGGCAATAGACGATATGGAAAGGTGATTGAGAGGGCGTCCCATGAGAAACCACCCGGTTAGAAGCGCGCTCCGTTGGCTGGTGCCAAGAATTGTGGCGGCGGTACTGGCAACTTGTTGGGCAGTTGCTCCAACGGAGGGTGCCGAAATCCAGTTGAGTCGCACCTCCGAGACCCTGCTTGAAATCACCGGAGGCAGCGGCGCACAAGCCTGGCGGCTGCGATACGGAACTCTCAATCTATACAACAAGCTGTTGGTGACAACCGACGGGGGCAGCGCCTGGTTCAGCCACGGTAGCTGGCTGCGGCTCATTGACACCAAGAAGGGGGCCGTGATAGGCCGGTGGCGCTTCCCCGGCCAAATCGTTCGCCTTGCCCCCGAAGGGACCAAAGTGCAGGTTGAGGTCGAGGATCGGCTGAGTGACGACCAAGTTTTCCGCCGGACCTACATCTCTGATCCCGGGGTCCCAGCCGTTCCGTACTGGCCAAACGGACAGTTGGGGTTGTACCGGGTGCAGATCGTGGAAGCACAAACCGCCTGGCCGTCAGTCAGCTTCGCTCCCCCCTTGGAGTCAGGGAAGGTTTCGGCCGAGCAAGTCCGAAAAGCCGTTCCGGAGCTGGAGGAAGCGGTGCACCGCGACCCTACGGCGCCGTGGCTCCGAATTGCCCTCGGCAAGATGCTGTTGGATGCCGGGGATCCGCGGGCCACCGAGGTTTTTCAGGAAGCCGTGTGGGTGCCGACAACGGATTTTACCGAGTTGTTCGGCATTTCTGCTTACCTCGATGACCTGAACCAGCGGGAAGCTGCGCGCACAGCTTTCGAACGCGGCTATCAGGGTTTCCTCGAGCATGGGAACGATCCTCGCCTTTTCACAGTGCTTATCGGAGGGCTTATTCTGCATGCGCGGTCCTTTGCACGGAACCCGGAGACTCTCCCATCCGAGCAGCGGCAGGAGTTGATTGGGCGCATTTACAAAATCATGCCGCACGGCGAGGGCGCCGAACTCGCTTGGCGACTCTACAGTGATTACTTGGAGAAGACCAGGCGAGCCGACCAAGCCCGCGTGTGGCGCGCCCGTGCTGAGGACGCACGAGCGGCCTCGTTCGTGATGGGCCCGGCGGTCTATCTCGACCATGCCATCCTGATCATTCTGGCGTCATCTCTTGCCGCGGTGCTGCTTTTCCTCGTCCTATACGCGCGCTACGCGCCGCAACGCCGCCTCACGGTGGCGGCAGTGAGCCAACCAGGTGGGTTGCCGCGCGGCTTTGCTCTGTTCAACTTGGAGTATTGGAACCGCCGCCAGCGCGTCGCATTCTTGACCGTCGTGTTGATCGGTTGGTTCACTGCCGGGGTGGCCGGAGGATTTGTCCAGGGAATCCTGAGACTTGCTGCTATGCCCATCGGCATGGGTATGAGCACCGTGGCCGGGCCGGCTACGGCTTGGTATCTGGAAAACCGCTTGCCCGCCACTCCGGAGCGGGGTCTGCTTCGCGCTACCGCTTATCAGCAAGATGGGGAGACCGAGAAGGCCGAACGCCTTTATCACGGCCTCCCGCAGTTTGCCGAGAGTTGGAATAACTTGGGCGTGATTCTGAAGAACGCCGGCAAGGAGCAAGAGGCCAGACAGGCTTTCGAGCAGGCACTGCGGGTCAATCCCGGCCTTGCGGAGGCGGCGCTGAACTTGGGGCGTCCACCTCAAAGCCTCTGGACAGAACTGCATCAGAAATATCCGCCGAACCGCCCCATGCTCGCCCCGCCACAGCGTGACCGGGCGTACCGCGCGTTCTACGGCGGCTCCCTGGGGAAAAGATGCCTTCAGGAGTTGGCTGGGCCTCTGGTGGGAGTGTCTTTCGATCTGGTTGGCAAGCTCTCCGGTGACTTCATCGAGGGGATCCCCATGCGGTTTATTCCCATCCTTGTTATTGGCCTGTTGGCTTTTTCGCTTACTGTCCTCCTTCTGATCCCTTCGCGCGAGGTCACGTAACCTCCGGGCAGGGCGCAAGCGGTGTGGGAGACACTGTTTCCCGGGACTTCGCCAGTCTGGAGCTATTTCGGCGGCTTGGCGCTCGTGGGCTGGACATACTTCCTGGTGCAGGATTTGCTGCTGTTCTGGAAAGGTTCTCCCTATATTGGCACGTTCATTAGCACACCCAATGTGAATCGCGCCTATGGAGTCCCTGGAGATTTCTCCGACGTCCTACGACTAATCAACCCGGGCTGGGTGTGGGTTTACGCCGCGCCGGCAGTGTTGTTTGTGGTGAACGTAATCCTTGTCTTTCGCGAAAAGCTGTTCAGGAAGAACGCGTAGCGCAACGTCCGCCCTGTGGCGTTGCGGTTCTTCGGGTGGAAAAAGCCGCAAGGTCGAAGGACGGACCTTGCGCTACACACCCTGATTTCCCTCGGAAATCCCCCGCCGCTGCATCTTGGTGCGCAGACCGCGCGATGGATGCTGAGAATCTCCGCCGCGTGCTAGCTTTTTCTCGGATACTTGGGCCGTGGTGGCGGCAGCCTGTAGTTCTTCAGAGCTTCCTTGACCAACTCGATTGCCTTTTCGAGCTGCGGGTCGAGCCCCTTCACGACCAAGTCCGGTGTCTGCTCGACGGCGACGTCCGGATCCACGCCGCGGTTTTCGACGATCCACTCGCCGCCCTTCTCGGTTGACCAGAAGGCAATTTCCGGCGCGGTCACGTTACCGCCGTCCAGCAAAGGAATGGACCGGGAGATGCCGATCAGGCCTCCCCAGGTGCGCATACCAACGATGGGACCGATCTTCTCCTGTTTGAAGTACCAGGGGAAGGCGTCGCCGCCCGAACCTGCCAACTCGTTGACGATCATCACCTTGGGGCCGTAGACGGCCTGGGGAGGCCAGGGCACATCCTTCCCTTCTCGCGGAGCGATCAAGTTCAGCAGACAGCGCTGCAACTTCGCGGTGAAGAAGTCCGGGATCATGCCGCCGCCGTTGTAGCGCTCATCCACAATCATGGCCTCCTTTCCAATCTGGGCCGTGAGGTACTTCTCAAACATGATGAGGCCGGCAATGCTGGTATTGGGCACATGCATGTAACCAGCGCGCCCACCAGTCGCTTCCTCCACCAGGCGGCGTCGCGATTCCACCCAGTCCAGGTAGCGCAGACCGCTTTCCTCCCCGACGAGCTTGACCACGATCTCCCAGGCTCCTTCCTCACCTGGCTTGTCATTCATCTTCAAGGTGACAACTTTGTCATTCAGGTTCTGGAAGCAAGCATAAGGACTCGCCGGCGCCTTCACCACGGTCCCATTTACGGCGATGAGGTAGTCGCCTTCTTTCACCTTGAGGCCGGGTTCGGTAAGCGGGGACCGCAGGGATTCATTCCAATTTTCCCCGCGATAGATCTTCGCCAGACGGTAGAGGCCGTGGTCAGGCGCGAAATCCACGCCGAGCAGGCCCACACCGACCTTGGCGCGCTCCGGCATCGCACCCCCGCCTACGTATGTGTGTGAGGTGCTGAGTTCCGCGATCATCTCGCCGATGATGTAGTTCAGGTCACTGCGGTGGGCCACCCAAGGGAGCAGGGCCTCGTAACGCTGCCCGATCTTCTGCCAGTCGAGCCCGCCCATGTTCGGGTCCCAGTAGAAGTCACGCTCGATGCGCCAAGCCTCGCGAAAGATCTGGCGCCACTCCGCGCGAGGATCTACCACGGCCTGGAGGCCGGAAGTGTTCAGCTTTCCCTCGCCTACCTTGGCTTTGCCGGGTGTGGCCTCGACCACCCCGTAGTCCTTCTCGGCACGGTAAATGACCTTGTCGCCGTCCTTGTTGAGGTCGTACTGGTCAATTCCCTCCAGGAGCGGCTTGTCTTCACGCTTCTTGACATCGTAGAGGTGCAAGACGTTCGCCGGTTTGCGCGGACCAGGCTGCACCTCCGCCTGCTGCGCTTCCAAGGGAACTGCGAGGTAAAAGAGTTTGTCTTTTCGAACTTGAAGATCCTGATAGGCCCCCGGGGGAATCGGGACAGGTGCGAGGCGCTGCCCGAGCCCCTCCACGTCGATCTGAACAGGTTTGACCTCCTCTTTTTTCTCTTCCTTCTTCTCCCCGGACTTGGGTTCTTCTGGCTTCTGCGCCGCCGCTGAAGCTGCATCCTTGTCCTTGCTTTCCGCCGTCTTCGTTTCCTTCTCCTTTTCCTCCCCTACCTTTTCCTCGTCACTCTGCGGGCCGAAAGGCGATGCCTCCGAGGTCTTCAGCGTTAGGGCAAAGAGGCCGACCATGTTGTGATAGCTGAAGCGGTTGTCCACTTCGTCGGAGAGAGGCCGGAAGAATCGGGAAGAGAGGAAGTAAAGGTACTTGCCGTCGGGATCAAAAACCGGGTTGTAGTCGCTGTAGAAGCCGTCGGTGACTCGAAAGATTTTCTTTTGCTCCAGGGAGTAGAGATACAGGGAGTTCGCGAGGTTCGATCCCTCCTTGGAGTAAGCCACCCAGCGGCTGTCGGGTGACCAATCGGGCAGCCATTCCTCACTGAAGCCCGAAGCGTATTCGGCCTGGTCCATCAGCACCGGCTGCTTCGTCTCAATGTCCACGTACCAAAGCCGCAGCTTCTTGTCCCAGTAAAGCAGTTTCTTGCTGTCCGGAGACCATAGGACTCCGAAGCGGTAACAGTCTCCGTCCGAGGTGACTCGCACTTCCTCGCCGCCCTGTTGGGGCCGAAGGTACAACTCATACTCAGCCGTCCGGTCCGAAAGGTAGGCTACCCACTTGCCGTCGGGCGACCAGGCGGGGTTCAGCTCGTGGACCCCGGGGGAATTCGTCAGGTTGCGCGTGCTGCCGTGCTCGACAGGCAAGGTGGAAATTTCGCCACGCGCCTCAAACAGCGCCCGGGTGCCTGAAGGGGAGAGGCTGAAACTGCGGATATGGTCCGCCACGGACTTGATCTCCGGACGGCTGAAGATCAGATCGCTCGGTACCGAGACGGGAATCGGACGCGTCTTCTCGCTGCGCAGGTTGAATTCGAAAAGCTGGCCGCCGTTCTCATAAACGATGGCATCCGGCCCCAGGCTGGGCCACTTGATGTCGTACTCCTTGTAATGAGTGAGCTGGCGGGTCTTCTTCGATGCGAGGTCGTAGCGATAGAGGTTCATCACGCTGTCGCGGTCAGAGATGAAGTAGATCGAGTCGCCGTGCCACATCGGGAACATGTCCAAGGTATTGTTGCGCGGGATCTCTTCGTAGGTGTTCTCCTTGAGGTTGTAGACAGCGATGTAGTTGGTCCAGCCGCCGCGATAGCGTTTCCAAGTGCGGAATTCCTGGGAAGTAGGGTTGTAGGCGATACGCTGGCCGTCCGGCGAGAAGCTGACCAGGGAGCCTCGGAAGACCGGTAGGGGTTCGGGGAGCCCACCCTCGAGCGGCACCAGGAAAGGGCGCGTGTAGGTGGCAGGGGCACTGTAGCGATTGGAACGGAAGAGGATTCTCTGCCCGTCGGGCGTCCAACCGAGCACGTGATCGTTTGCCGGATGATACGTGAGCCGCCGCGGCTCACCGCCTTCAGAGGGCATCGCGTAAAGATCCGCGTTGCCGTCGTACTCACCGGTGAAGGCGATCCATCTGCCATCAGGAGAAAACTTGGGGAAAAGCTCGTCGCCGGGATGTGCCGTCAACCGACGTGCCACCCCGCCAGCGCGCGGCACCACCCACAGGTCCCCAGCGTACACAAACACCACTTGGTCGCGCGAGATGTCGGGGAATCGCATCAGGCGGGTCTCGGGGGGCGCTGCCATGGCAGCCGTTGCGCTCCAGATCCACAAAAAAGCCCAACGGAGTGCTCGCAGCCAACTCATACCTGATCCTCCTCGCTGCAAAATCGCGCCAGCATATCACCAGTGGGCCGTGGGGGCAAAGCAGACCCTACGCAGGCAGTCGTGTTCAGCCACTAGGAACAGCCCATCCCCCTAGCCTCAGCGTGAAAACGCCCCTCGCGCAGGACGGCTGTGCCCCCCGCTGTGGCGACTGGCTTCCGCTTGGTGCCCCCGCCATGAACGACTTGTTCAGGTTGTGCCTGGTTCACCTGGGCAGAAGGGTAAGGCCGTTCCACGGCGCCTACCGCCTCATGCCGCCAGGTCGCTGGGCCTGTGACATAGCGGAATCGGCCCCGTACGATTGGAGTCTACCGCGAGAGGGAGAAGCTAATCATTTTCCGTTGCAGAGCATTGGAGGCTCGCGCAAACATGTTCGCAGCCTTCCTCTTTCCGCCGCACTAGCACTGGTCGCCCTAGGCCAATGAGGAGCCTCCCTACATCAAGGCAGTCTGGGTGGTCGCCTAGAGGAAGGCGTGGCTCTGCCGGACAGAACCTATGAACAACGCGCCTCTGCAAAAGCCCAGGATGCGTCTTCACCTCCCTTCAAGTTCATTCGCCAGGGCTTCGGCGTCGTAGAGCTTGCGCAAGGCTTCGATCATGGCGGCGCTGTGCACGGCCACGGCGCGGTTGTTCTCCTCCACGTAAACGTAGTCGCCGACCAGGCTTTCGATATTCCCATCAAAAATCAGCCCGACCAGTTCGCCCTGCCTATTGATGACCGGAGATCCCGAGTTCCCCCCGGTAATGTCGCAGGTGCTGACGAAATTCAGCGGCGTGGAGAGATCCAAGCGCGTCTTACGCTCGAGATAACGCGCCGGCAGCTCGTACGGTGGCTTCATATCGAAGCTGTAAGCCCGGTCGTAAAGACCATAGAAGGTGGTTCGGGAAGGCGCTTGGGTGCCGTTCATCAGATACCCTTTGACCGCGCCGTACGACAGTCGCAGTGTGAAGGTGGCGTCGGGATACAGCGACTTGCCGTGGGCCGCAAATCGCGCCTTGCCGAGCTTCTCACCAGCCGAAGTCTCCGCACTCTCCACGTTGTCTTCTGACCACTTGATCATCTCGCGGTCAAACAGGTCGGCCTTTCGCGCCAGCGCCACCAGCGGGTCGGCGGAGGCCTGCACCGCCGCCTCCCCACCCTCCACCAGTGACTTACGGAAAGCCGGGTCGGTTAACTTGGTTCCACTCGACGCTTCCCTGGCAACTTCAGCCGGGGAGCGCCCGTTCAGGGCATCTTTGATGAACAGATCTTTGGGTCCCAACTCTTCGAGTGCTAGCTGCAGGTACCCCTCAAGCAGTGCTTGTTCGAACTGTAGATAGACGGGCGCAGGCGAAAAGAGGCGGAAATGAAGAGACTCGAGCTGAGAGTCATGGAACCCCTTGAGCCGCTCGCCGTCAGGTTTCTTCACTTCTGCAACGTACTGGACAATGGTGAGTGCCATTTCCGCCAGCCGGGACCAACGCAGCGAGCGGAAACGCAGCGGCCTCAGCATCTCTCGTTTCTTCGCCTCCGCTCGGGCGATGGCGTCCCAGGCACCACCGAAGGCCTTCTGCCATTCCGGGTTGCTCGCCACAAGGGCACGAAAATCTGTTTCCTCCTTCTGCTTCTTAGCGGTGAGGGCCTTATCCAACAAGCCTTGGTACCGGCCGATATAGGCCTTGAGCGAATTCTCGACTCCAAAGATCACCCGAGTCGCCTGCCGCTCCTGCTCCGGCCCGAGCGTGGCGTAGCGCCTCGCCACCTCCAGCCGTCGCTTGTAGGTTTTGAGGGTTAGAGGCAGCGCGTAGTCCCGCGCCGTCTCGATTTGGGCCAGGGTCTCCAGGCGGCTGGTGGATCCGGGATGGCCGGAGACGAAAACCAGTTCCTCATCGCCCGCGCCTCGTGCGCTCCATTTCAGAAAATGCGCGCTTTCGATCGGCTTCCCGTTCTCGTACACGCGGAAAAAGGCGAAGTCCAGGTCATGGCGAGGGTAAGTGAAGTTGTCGGGATCGCCTCCAAAGAAAGCGATCTGCCGTTCAGGAGCAAAAACCAGGCGAATCTCGGTGTATTTCTTGTAACGATAAAGCCAGTACTCGCCACCGTGGTAAAGCGAGACCACATCGGAGCACAAGCCGGTCTTTTCCAGACTCTCCTTTTCAATCTTCGCCATCTCAGCTTTCCGGGCTTTCAGGGCAGCCTCGTCGTTCATTCCGGGCTTCACCGCTCCCTGCACGCGCTGGGTCACGTCTTCCACAGAGACCAAGACATTCAGTTCGAGGTCGGGACACTTCAACTCCTCGGCAGGAGTCCGCGCGTAGAATCCATCCTTGACGTAGTCTTTCTCCGGAGAGGAGACCTTCTGCAATTGGCCCAGTGCAACGTGATGGTTGGTAAGCACCAGCCCCCGGGGGCTCACAAAGGAGCCTGACCCGCCGTCGTTGAAGCGTACACTCGCGAGACGCACGTGATTCAGCCACTCGCGTGTTGGCGCAAACCCGTAACGCTTTTGAAGCTGTGCAAGCGGAGGATTGTCAAAGGTCCACATGCCCTCGTCTGCTCGTAGAGGAGATGTGCCAATCCACAGCGACCCACACCAGACCAAAAGAAATGAGTTCAAGATCCGAAGAAATCGGCAACGCTTCATGTCACGCCCCCTGTGGTTGAGAAGATTGACAAGTAGTTCATGGTGCAACCGAACTTCTTGGGGTGTCAACTCGAAAATGGCAAGTAGGGCGTCACGGCGGAGTTGGGGTTTGTGTTATATGTACATGGAACTCGACAACCTTAGGGATTGAATGAGGGGGACACTTCCCATGTCTAACATCGCTCAGGACCGAGCACGCACGGAAGACTTTGCGACGCCAAGGGGACACGAGCCAGGTGCGAGGACGTTCGCCGCTCTGGGTCTACGTCTGGTGCTGTTGTTGGTAGCGACCTCAGCCGCGCTGGTTCTTGCCACGTCCACCGACTTGTGGGCTCAGAAGAGGGCTGCCGCGACAAAGTTCGAACTCAAGTCTGCCTCGTTTACCTCTGGCGGCATTATCCCCAAGCAGTTCACCTGCGATGGCTCAGATGTCTCCCCCGCACTGTCGTGGACTGAGCCACCCCCTAACACCCAAAGCTTCGCCTTGATCATGGATGACCCTGACGTGCCCGTCGGCACTTTCGTGCACTGGGTGGTGTATAACCTTCCTGCGACCACGCGCCATCTTCCCGAGCACCTGCCAGGAAACGACGAACTCCAGGGCGGTGGCGTGCAGGGGGTGAACGACTTCCCCATGACTGGCTACGGCGGCCCGTGCCCGCCTCCCGGAAAACCTCACCGGTATCTCTTCAACCTTTACGCGCTGGATACGAAGTTGGACTTGAAGGCGCAGGCCCGGAAGAAGGACGTCGAACAGGCGATGAAAGGCCACGTCCTGGCTGAGGCTACGTTAATGGGCCGGTACGGACGGTAGGGGCAGCTTGATGCCGCCATGAACGGGGGAGAAACCCACCAGAGCGGCTTCAGCATTGCTCCGCCCGCTTCTCTTCCCGCCAGCTTCAGTGAGCTTCGGTCGCCAGCCGCACCGGGCCGCCTACCCGCCGCCTCCGGGGAATCCCTCGCTTGTGACAGTCCGCACATTTCACAAAGTGAATGTTGTGCTGGCTCTGGGCCGACTTAAATGTGGTGTCCATCGTTTCGACATCGAGGCCACAGTTCGACAATCGCGGGTGGCAATTCGCGCACGAAGCGTGCGTTTTCTGGCCGTGCTTCTCATGGCAGGCGAGGCAACTGAGGCCTTCATGCACACCGACAGGGGTGTGGTCGTCGCTAGAACCCACCTCGCCACCTGCAAGCGACGCGTGACATTGGTAGCAAAGAGCCTGGCGCTGATCCGGGCTGATTTTGACAAGTCTGGCGCCGTCGCGCATCTCCGGCAAAACCAGCCTCTCCAACGAAACGTGTAAGAGCCCCCGTCGATCAAACAGCGCCAGGGAAGGCCGGTAGACCTCCTGGGTGGGTCCTGGAAGGTGTTCATTTAGCCGGGACTTGACCAGAGGCAGTCCTTCGCGGTGCATCTGGTGGCAGGTCAAGCACGGAACCGCGGGACGCTGCGCCCACGCCGGATCGATGAGCCTCCAGGGTCCCTTGGTGTCGATAGGCGTGACCAAGTCTCGAATGCTACCTTCGAAAAACAGCCCATGGCAGCGCAAACAATCGTCTATCAGGAGCCGCTTCTGGTTGTGGGCTTGGTCAAGGAAAATATCTGCGTAGCTCACGCTGTGAGGGCCGCCCCGCCAGCCGGCAAATTCCTGCTGATGGCACTTCTGGCAGCGTTCGGCCACTCGGGACACTTCTTCGTTCTTAATACGTATCTGTTCTGGCACATCGTTGCGCAGGTGAGTCCACAGGCGCCGGATGTTATTCAGATGGAACCCTGCTTCCAGCGTTAGCAAGTCACCGTGACAGTCAGCGCAACTCACATTCCGGTGGGTCGAGGTGTGCCAGTCCATGTAAGGCTGCCAGATTTCGTGGCAACGCGCGCAAGCTCTCCCGCCGGAATACTCGTAGTAAAGGCTTGCTCCCGGCACGGCGAGGAGCGCTATAAGGAGAATCCCCAGGAGGAGATAAAGGCGGCGGGACAGGCGGCGACGAGTTGGAATGCGTTCCTTCATCTTGACTCCGGCAGCAGCGCGACAAGCTATGAGCGAAACCGCGTGCCCTTCCACGCTCGGACGATGTAGTCGGATGCGAAATAGGCGATGGCCATAATGGTCAGCACAGGATTGAATCCGCCGTTGGTCACATGCACACTGGCATCGACCACAAAGACGTTGTCCACGTCATGCACCTGGCAATATTTGTTGACCACGGAGGTCTTGGGATCGTTCCCCATTCGGCAGGTTCCGGCTTGGTGTTGGCCACCGCTGAGGCCTCTCCCAGGCAATTTCAGCCAAGTGGTAGTTGCCCCAGCTTCCTTGACCCAAGCTTCCGCCTTGGACGCCATGAACCTCGCCACTTCCAGCGTGTGCGGATGATTCGTGCCCGAAAGGCGAGCCACGGGAACTCCCCAGGCATCCGTAACCCGAGGGTCCACTTGCACCCTGGAGTCGAAGACTGGCATTTCCTGCGTGGGCCCGTGCACCGCCATGCAGCGCCTGTACCACTTGCGCATAAAATCCTTGTGAGCCGGGCCCCAGCGTGGCGCGCCAGGCGGCCGGATCATCGCAAAGTGGTAAGGCAGGCGGATGAATTCATTGCAAAGCGCCCCACCGCCCACTAAGCCGGGATTGCCGTGGTTGTAATCGCAGATGGCGATGGAGGCGCCAGGGCCAAGATCATCGTACACATCGAAATCCACCAAGCCGTAAGCACCGGCATAAGCATGACCCTGGAGGTTCCTTCCCACCCAGTCGTATCGGTTCCCAAGACCATTCGGGAAAAGCCGGCTCTTCGAATTGAGCAGCAGCCGCGGCGTCTCCGTGGCCGAACACGAAGCCACGACCAAGTCTGCAGGTTGCTCTTGCAGTCTTCCCTCCGAGTCAAAGTAGGCCACGCCCGTCACGCGGCCCCGGGGGCTCGTCAAGATCTCCTTTGCCACACACTCGGTTCTCAAAACGCAGTTTCCCGTGGCGAGTGCCTGCGGAATCACGGTGTTGTGGGTACCGTTCTTCGCGTCCACTTCACAGGCAAACCCCACGCACCAGCGGCACCGCATGCAGGCTCCCCTGCCGTTGTGGGGGACCGTGTTCCGCAGCATGGGAATGTCAAAGGGATGCAGGCCCCGGCGCTGGGCAGCAGTTTTCAGGATCTGGTGTTCGCGGCTGGGCGGCTGGGGAGGCATAGGGAGTGGCTTCTTGCGCGGAGCACGAAATGGGTTGTTTGAGTCATCGCCCGAAACGCCGATTTCCCACTCAGCTTTCTCGTAGTAAGGTTCCAGGTCCTGGTAGCCGATGGGCCAATCTTCCAGCGTGCTTCCCTCGACTGCACCGTAGGTCGAGCGCATGCAGAAGTCTTTCTCCATGAAGCGCCAGGCCATGGCTCCATAGCTGAAGGTCCCGCCCCCCACGCAAGCTGCATTGTTGTGATAGCTGCCTTCGCTCGGCAGCACGATGCGCTCATTCCCCTTCTCGTCCACAAAGACGCGCCGATAACGCTCATCATCCGGGCCAAAGGCGTTGCCCAACACGGTCGTGCGCTGATTGCGCAGATCATCTTTCCGGCACCCAAACGGGGAGTACCACTTCCCACGCTCGAGCAGCACCACGCTTAGCCCTGCTTCGGCAAGCTCTTTGGCCACAATACCGCCGCCGGCACCCGCGCCCACCACGACGGCATTTACAGGCTTCAGGGGCATCCGATCAGTCTCCGTGTAGCGCCGGCCTCCTGACCGGCACTGTACCGGCGGGTTTACCCCGCCATGGCACGACGACGTAAAGCTGGCTCTACATTAAGGAACAAGCGGCGGCCTCTCACCGCCGTCCACCGTTCAAGATAACGGTCCGAAGGCGGTCTCAACCGGGGTTCCAGGCTTCGACAGGTCGTAGCGCAACCGCCCGCGAACAGGCGGATAGGGCAGGCCCAACATCTTCCAACTGACGGCTTGGCGGTTGCCGCCGTGTCGCGGGTCACCATAAAAACCTTGCATCGTGTGCGTAACGACGAGACCGAAAAATTCCTTCGAGGAGAGCCGCTTCCACACCTCGCCCGGCATGTCGCCCTTCTCCAGCGCCGTTAGCAGGTCGCTTTGCCGCGCTACGGGCAGGTCCACAAACTTCTTTCCGTGCAGCGCCAGACTGCTCTCGTCAACACCGGCAATGCCCTGGCGGTAGGTGGTGCGATACCGCTTGTACGGACCCATAAGTTGTCGGTCGATGAAATTGACCACGCCCGCCCACGCGGCGCCGGGGTCTTGGTCCGCCGGAATGATCCGCTCGCAGATCGCCGTCAGCGTTCTGGCTTCTTCCTCAGTGAAAAAGCGCCACGGGCTCTTCGTGCCGGAACAAGAGATCATCGGTCCGGCTGCCGCCGCACTCGCAGCAACCTGCATGAACTTCCGACGGGTCAGTCTCCTGGGACGGTTCATATTCAGCAACCCCGTGGCAAATAAGCGTCCAGAAAACACTATTTTCGAAGAAAGCGCAAGCGACACAACGTCGCGCCGACAGGATGGCAGTACCAGTAAGCGCGGATTCCAGGGGTCCAAGATCCGCCTAGGCTACCTTTTTGCCTGCCCCTTCGCCGGGCCACAGTTGCCTGGCGGCGCAAAATGGTTCAAACTGTTCAATCGGCTGCCGCGGCAAGTCAGCCTGTCCCGCAGCCGACGAGCGGCGGAAGGCCTCTGGTTCCCTTCCTCTCGTATCCCAAATCATCCTTGAAAGGAACTCTGCATGTACAATTCGAAACTGCTCGGCACCATCTTGCGGTTACTGCTTCTGATGGGAGGTCTCTTCATGCTCCTGCCTTGTGGCGCACGCGCCGAGAGTAACCCCAACCCGGACGCGCGGGCCTTGCGGCGCCTGGAGTGGATGCGCGGGCACGAGGGAGATTTGTGGAACGTCACCGCGGAAGAGGGCGCCTTTCTCCGCGACTTGGCGGTCAAGGTAAACGCGAAGCGTGCGTTGGAACTCGGCACCTCCAACGGCTATTCCTCCGTCTGGATTGCGCTCGGACTGCGCCGCGCGGGCGGTCGCCTGCTGACACTCGAGATCGACCCGGGCCGTGCCCGCCTGGCGACAGAGAATTTCCGCGCCGCCGGCGTGAACTCCCTGATCACGCTCAAGCTAGGCGACGCCGTCAAGGAAGTGCCCAAGCTGCAGGGGCCTTTCGACCTTGTCTTCATCGACGCCTCGAAACACGACTACCTGCGGTATCTCAACATGCTTCTCCCCATGGTTCGGCCGGGCGGCGTCATCGTGGCTCACAACGTCACCGACCTCCGTGACGCGCTGCTGGATTACCTCAACGCTGTCCAAACAAACCCGCAGCTCAAGACGATAATTGAGAATCCCGGCCCCGGCGGGTTCGCGGTCAGCTATAAGCTGCCCGTCAAGCAACCCAACCGCCCATGAAGGGATTCGTGAATCGGGATTCGGGGTTAGGGGTTAGGAAACCAAGAGTCGGGATGGCGAGGTTAGACTTCCCGATACGGGATGGGCTTCCACAATCCTTCGGTCCTGCAAACCAGGCAGCCACGCGTGACACCACCCGTGGACTCTAAGGATTGGACCGTCGGTTCGTCCAAGTAAAGCACATCGCGTGTACCGCAGACCGGACATTGAATCATGAGGCGGACAGAAACCTGATCGGTGGCATGAAGTTCCGGAAACTGGATGCCCCAGATATTCTTCTCCGGAGCCAAACACTCCACCCCCCAATACGTGCAATTGGCATCTGGTCCCGTGACCTTTGAAACCACCCTGAAAAGGGCCTCTTTGTCAGTTGAGCGACTGACCAGGAGAATCTCCTGTTCGGGGACGAGTTGGCGAACCAGACGGATTTTCGCCCCGTGCTGGTTCACCACCAAGGTTGTGGTATCCTCGAAGAAGTCCTTGCCTTTGTAATCAGTGCCAAAGACACGAATGGGGATGGACATGGCGAGCCGACAACTGCGCCGATGACGAAGTTCGCGCATACTGCCCGTCCCGTGGGGCGGTCCCAACCTACGCGGGCACAGGGGTGAGTAATAATTGCCCGGCGCCTGCAGTGCTTACCGGATGTGCCCGACCGTCCCAGCGCCAGCTGAGGGGTCAGTTCGCAACCAATCCCGCCTCAGATTGCTCAGTTTCCAGGAGGATCAGGGCCTCCGTGATCTCATCCACTAGGGCTCGCGCGCCCTCCTCCCCCGCTCCCGCTGCCGCTACCATAGCATACGCGAGCCCAAACATAAACAATACGCGCGACTTTCAACGATCTCGCCAGGACGGCAGACCGCACATGGCCAATCTCTCCGACAATGAACCAGCAAGCCACCGGGCGACACGGCGAGGTCCATAGAGAGCCTCCGGCCCCACCGTTGCGCCCGCAAGTGGATGGCCAGATCAGAATATCGGATATGTCCGGGTCTGCTTAACAATGGCGAAAGGCGAGTCACGGCGGCTATCTGGGTGGCCACGAGCCTTTGGCCAACCGAGCCCTAGGGCTCCAAGGACCCGGCAGATGTGGACTTGCCCTTTCGCACCTGAGAAGCCGGCTACGCTCCGACACGGGTGGCGGATTCTGCCCTGGGCCGCAAGATAATCCTCATTCTCCTAGATGCGGCAGCCGCACCTCATAGCCAGCCTTCTTATGCCAGGAGCTCCGTTGCTGGGGCATACATTAACGCACTATCCATCTGACCCCTCGGAGCCAATTTCGCTGGAAATCACCTCGCCCTGTTGGCGCTTATGCCGTCCTTGGCAGGGGCAGGCGGCACGCATGAAGCTCAGAAGCAGTTCCGAGGCGTGCATGGGGTGCTGGCTTGGCTAGTTCAGTACCGGCTTCGGCACAGCGACTGCCGCCGCATGCGAAGGCCGCCCAAAGTCCTTCGGTGCCCCCGGCGGCAGACGCCCCGGCCCGGGCCAAGACGGCTGAGGGTGCGGAACGTTTGCTCTTCACAGCTCACAATGCAGCCCGGCGAACTCCTAAGTATGGCAGGCACAGCAGTTAGATTAGCCAAGTCCTTCGCCGTCAGGAAAGCAAGGAATTCCCGGCAGCCTAGGAGTCCAATGCTGGCAGCGAAAGGGTCCTGGGTAGGACCGAGCTGGCTTACTATATTATTTCCTCAGCGACTTACGAACCTCTGCATTCCCCAGCGGGCTTGGAATGCGACTTGCGATGCCCCAGTCAGACTGTCTTGGAGGAGATTCATGATGAGTCAACTGAAACGCACTCTTTCCCTAGGGCTAGTGATTTCAATTCTCGTGTTGACGGCGGCTTTGCCCCTTGTGCCTGCCGAGCCCAAACCGGAGAAAGCCAATTGGGACAACCTGAAACAGCTAGCGCCAAACGAACAAATCCGGATCGTGCTCAACGACGCGAAATCATATCGAGGCGAGTTTGACAGCGTGAACAACGAGGCCATCGTGGTCCGAGTGGCGACCGGGATCCAAACGTTCGCGCGGGAGAATGTCCTGCGGGTATCAACCAGGGGGGTGCCGCA